>WNFG01000476.1_pt1 | contig 36527 bp, 30 predicted proteins | sample 5400431 | NCBI WGS metagenome assembly WNFG01 (sample SAMN13153346, study PRJNA577476) | soil metagenome | isolation source: 120 cm saprolite under Douglas fir tree site 2 hole 3 replicate 2 | place: USA:California | collected 2015-04-18
CGTTGTTCCCGAACATCCACACTCTTCCAAGTCATCGTTGGTCGCGCCCCCGCGCTCGCTACGCTCGCGCGGGAGTGTAAAGGATGTCCCGGAACAATGTGTAAAGGATGTCATGGAACTGAACACGCCCCGGCTGTCCGGCCGAGCAAGCTCGGCACCTGTCGCCCGCGGCACGATTTGATCAGCGTTCCAACGAACCAGGGAATTAAAATCTTCGTGCACCTTCGGGGTTGATGATTTCAGTTCCCACTCAAATTTGACTTCCACACCACGCCCCCGTTACATTCCTCGCACGAGCTTTTCCGTTCTTTCAAATGTCCTTTCGGAATGCGCGTCTTTTGCCGCTCGGCGAAAGACAGGGAAGCGGGTGAAATTCCCGCGCTGCCGCGCAACTGTAAGCGAGGAAATTGCAGCCGGTCACCAGGGGAAAGCCTGGGAAGGCCGGTTGCGTAAGCCGGATGCTCATCGCATCCTTACTCGCGAGTCAGGAGACCGGCGCAGACCGTCTACCTTAACCCCTTTCGCGTGTAAAGGAGGATGGTATGCGTATACTTCGCGTCGTATTTTTCATATTCGCCCTGGTGGCAGCCGCTTCGGCTGCCGAACTCAAAGTCAAAGTGGTCGACCCGCAATCCGCCGCTGTACCCGGCGCCCAAGTGTTGTTGATCAGGACCAACGGAGCGGCCCTGCGCACTGCCACCTCCGTCGGAGACGGCACTGTCTCGTTTGAGAATCTGCCCGCCGGCGACTACCAGGTGCAGGTCCTTGCCCCCGGCTTCGCCCGCCTCACCATCAGCGTGACCACTCCCCGCGCAGACTCGATTACTGCCCAACTACAACTGGCCCCGGCCACTGAAGTCGTCGTCGTGACTGCCACGCGAACCCCGGTGCCAGCAGCTGAATCAGGTGCCAGCGTCGCCCTGTTGGACTCCGCCCAGCTCCAGGTCATGCAACCGCTTGACGCCTCCGATGCGCTCCGTTTCTTGCCCGGAGCGGTCGTAGACACCTCCGGCCAGCGCGGTGGCCTAGCCTCATTGTTCGTGCGCGGCGGCGATTCCCGCTACAACAAGGTTCTGATCGACAGCGTGCCAGTGAACGACTCCGGCGGCACCATGGACTTCGGCCCTGTCCGCCTGACCGAGGCCTCGCGGATAGAATTCGCTCGCGGCGCTCAGAGCACGCTCTACGGTTCCGACGCCATGACCAGCGTCGTCCAGACATTCAGCACGACCGGCAACACTCGAACTCCCGAATTACGCTTGGGAGCCGATGGCGGAAACTTCAATACCGGCCACGGCTTTGCGAGCATCTCTGGCGCGCGCGGTCGTGGGGACTTCAACCTTTTTGGCGATCAGTTCAACAGCGGCGGCAAAGGCCCGAACGATGACTATTCCAACTCTCTGCAGGGAGCCAACGTAGGACTGCAGCTCAGCCCCAGCGCCCTGCTTCGGGTGCGCGCGCGCCACGCCAACAGCCACACCGGCGTGCAAGGCGAATGGAATTTCAACGACCAGCCGCTCCTCCCTCCCGACAACGATCAGCAGGCCCGCACCAACGATCTTCTGGGCAGCGCCGAGTTAACTCTCAGCGGTCCTTCAGGCTGGCAACACCGCCTGGTCGGCTTCGAATATAACCACAAAAGGTTGAACGAGGATACGATTCCGGATCGCGGCTGCGATTTTGCGAATTTTATTTTCCTCGACTGCTCCTTCCATGCCCTTGATCACTTCAACCGCGCCGGACTCGACTATCAGGCGGACTATTCCGAGCGCAGCTGGGCCCACACCACCATGGGCTATGAGTTTGAAGACGAGACCGCCTTCGTGGGCGATCCGACTTCTCCCCCCGTTACTCACGGGCTGCGGCGAAACCACGCAGTCTACGCCCAGCAGGTGCTGCAGCTTAGCCGCTTCTCAGTGGTGGCCGGAGGCCGCTTCGTGCACAATGAAACCTTCGGCAACAAATTCGTGCCCCGAGTGGCGTTGAGTTACCTGGCGCTGCATGGTGGCCAATTCTTTTCCGGCACCCGGCTGCGGTTTTCCTATGCCACCGGCATCAAAGAGGCGCGCTTTGAAGAGGCATTCGCCAGCGGCCCCGGAATCGTTCCCAATCCTCACTTGAAGGCCGAAGAAAACCGCGCCTTCGAAGCTGGGATCGAGCAATCATTTATGTCGGGAAAGTATTCTCTCTCGGCGATCTATTTCAACAATCTGTTCCGGCATCAAATTGACTTCGCTATCGTCGACCCAACCACATTTACGGGCGGATACGAGAACATTGACAAGTCTTTCGCCCACGGCGCCGAAGTGGAATTCCACGGCCGCCCGCTCCCGCGCCTGTCGCTCGACGCTGCCTACAACTACGCATCCACTCAGATTCTCGAGCAGCCCTTTGCCTTCGACGCGCAGCACCAGCCCGGAAATTCTTTGCTGCGCCGCCCCAAACACTCAGGCAGCCTGCTGGTTTCATACCTGGGCAGCCGTTGGGCAGCGAACGTAGGCGGAACCTTCGTAGGTCGCCGGCCCGATTCCGATTTCTTCGTCTTAGCCACGCCCGTGGACCACGCGGCAGGCTACGCTCGAGTAGATCTCGGTGGATGGTACGCCCTCCATCCCAGGGTCACGGCGTACGTAAATATCGAGAACGCGCTGGACAAGAAGTACAACGAAGTAGTCGGCTACCCTGCCCTGCCCGTGAACTTCCGCGCAGGCTTCCGCTTCAGAATCGGAGGGGAATAATCAGATGGGCGAAAACAAATCACGTAGGGACAGCCGCCTCGGCTGTCCCCCGAGCGCAGCGAGGGAACTCTTGGGCCACGGCTCCTAGCTAGCCTTCTCCGGCGACCCCATCCTAGGAAGCGGCATCGACGACGCGATCTTCGCCCCAAAATATTTCGCGCGGGCCAGCAGCAGCTTCTCAACCTCCCCTTGCTGCAGCGGCTGCTGCCTGCCAAGCAGGTGTGTGACCAGTGCAATCTGGGCGAAGTGTTCCACGGTTTCCATCTTCATATAAGCATGTTCCAGCGTTTCCGCGTAAGCAACCACGCCATGGTTCGACATCAGGATGGCGTCGTACTGGGGAACGAATGGCTCCAACGTCTTGGCCAGCTCCGAAGTCCCCGGAGTGCCGTAGCGCGCCAGCGGAATGCATCCCAGGCCGATTACGACCTCGCACACCAGGGGTTCAGTCAACGGCATTCCGGCGGCGGCAAAACCAGTAGCCGTAGGCGGATGAGCATGCACAATGGCCCGTACATCGGGCCGCATCCTGTAGATCAGCAGGTGCATCCCGATTTCGCTGGTCACATTTCGGCGTCCCGCGACCCGCTTTCCCTGCATGTCGACAATGACCATATCCGCAGGGCGCATGGCGCCTTTGCTCACGCAGGTCGGCGTTACCAGAATCCGCTTGTCGCTCAGCCGAACCGAAAGGTTCCCGTCCATGGCCGCGACGAATCCACGCTGGTGGAGCATGCGTCCGTAGCGGACAATTTCTTCCCTGTATTTCCGTTCAATGGACATGGGTACCTTCGGGGGAGTGGCGAAAAGCGGTCCGCATTACGGCACCCGCATAGTACCAGCAGGCTCGTGATGAAACAATCCGGTTTACGAAAAAAAGTTCACAAAAGGTAGCTCGCCGGATTCCGCCCGCAACGTTCAACTTCTCAAATCCCTATAATCGAAATGCGTGCAGGTTTCCGACTTCAATTACTCACTTCCTCAGGAACTGATCGCCCAGGAACCGCTAGCGGATCGGGCGTCCTCGCGGTTACTGCATATAGAGCGCTCCAGCGGACGCTGGGCCGACCGCCAGTTCTGCGACTTTCCCGAACTCCTACGGCCCGATGATCTCGTCGTCTTCAACAACACTCGTGTGTTCCCCGCACGACTATACGGACGCCGGGCGGGCCTTAAATCGCATCCCGTCGCCCCGCGCAATCCGGCAGCTCGGGAGTTTCTTCAGGGCCGGATCGAAGTTTTGTTGACTCGGCAACTCTCAGAAGATCCGAACGAGTGGGAATGTCTGGTGCGACCGGGCCGCAAGATCGCGGTCGGCGAGCAACTTTTCTTCGGAGAACATGACGAGTTCCGGGCCGAGGTGATCGGACGCGGCACCTTTGGGGAACGACGAATCCGCTTCCGGCCAGTCGCAGATTTCTTCGCGACCATCGAGCAGATCGGACACGTTCCCCTTCCACCCTACATTTCCCGGGCCGATGCTACTCTTGACTGCGAAAGCCGCGACCGCGAACGCTATCAGACGGTCTACGCGCAAGAGCGCGGTTCCGTGGCGGCTCCGACGGCCGGCCTCCATTTCACCCCCGAAATTCTTTCCCGCCTCAGGCAACGCGGCATCGATACCGCCGAGATCACGCTGCATGTGGGCCTGGGAACCTTTCAGCCGGTACGAACAGAGCGTGTCGAAGAACACAAATTGCATTCCGAGCCGTACTCCATCTCTGCCCATGCAGCTGCCCAAATCAACCGAGCCTTGGACGCTCACCGCCGCGTAATCGCCATTGGTACCACGACGGTCAGAACCCTGGAATATGCCGCCACCACCGACGCAGGGCGCGTGGTAGCGGGATCCAGCGAGGCCAACATTTTTATTTATCCCGGTTACACCTTCCAGATAGTGAATGCCGTGCTCACAAACTTCCATCTACCCCAGTCGACGCTCCTCATACTAGTCAGCGCCTTCGGCGGCAAAGAAAATGTCCTGCGCGCCTACGCCCATGCCGTCAAGGAGCGCTACCGTTTCTATTCCTACGGAGACTGCATGTTCCTGGAATGACATTCCTCGAACTACCCTGTGTTCCGCTGTGCCCCCTGTGGTTAAGGTTTCCCTGCGTTATACTTTTCCCGGAGCACCCCATGGCCACCGCAGTAAAGCAGTTTCCAATCCAAGATTTCGTCGCTCAACTCCGCACGTTTCCCCAATCAGCTTTTGATCAGACCGAGCAGATTCGCCGCTACCTGCAGGACACTCCTGTAAGCCCGGAGTCGCTCGCTCCCTACATCACCTGGGATCGCCAGCACTACACACGCAATCTGATCGATAAGACTCCGCTCTACGAATTGCTGGCCATCTGCTGGGAGGTCGGGCAAGCCAGTTCCGTGCACAATCACCGCGACCAGAACTGCTGGATGGCGGTGCCCATCGGCCGCCTGCAAGTAGAGAATTTTCGGGTCGTACAACAGGACATCAGCGCCGGCAGCTGCAAACTGGAACCGGCCGATGTCGTCGAGATGAATGTTTCTCAGCCCTGCGCCGTCGATCCACAAGAGCCTGTGCACCGGGTGCTGAATCCCCGCGAATTCAACCAGCGTGCCGTCAGCCTGCACGTGTATTCGCGCCCCTTCGATACCTGCGTGGTCTACTCCGCCGAGCAGGGTACCTGCGGAGAAATCCAGCTGCACTACAACACCACTTACGGCAAGCCTTGCAAGTGACTTCCGGAACCTTGGCGACAGCGCAGCGGTCGGCAACAATCCTTGCTTAGGAACTTAGAAGTGTCCCGCAAGGATTACGCCAATGACGAAAAGCTTGGGATGGCTCCTGCTCGGTGGCCTGCTGGTATTCGGCTACGGTTATGTGCGCGAAAATCCGAAACAAAAATTGCTTATTCTCCTCAAGTATCTGCCGCAATCCGATCCGACTAAGCCGGAAGCCCCACAATCCGGAGGCCAAGCAGTGTCCGAGTCTGGATCAAACGGAACGGTTGTCGCTCCCCTGATCGCGTTGATGCACAAAGGAGACCAACCCGAGCCCGAACGTTCGCCCGGAAAGCCCCATCCCTTGGACCACATCGCCGCCTCTCCGGTTGGCAGCAGCAAGAATGTCATCCTGCACAAGACCTTCAGCGTGGGGACACTCACGAGGTTTTCTTTTGAAATTCCATCGCACGCCGCCACTCCGCACTTGCATGGTGCTTTCCGATCTTTTGCGCAGCAGCAGGCAGCCCAGTCCAGCGACGACGGTGGCAACGTGGACTTTCTTGTGCTGAACCAGCAGCAGTATGCTGACCTTGCCACCGGACGCCAGAGCGAAGCGCTCTTCTCCGCAGAATCCACGCACGATCAGGAAGTGAACCTTGGTCTCCCGGTCTCGCAGGACCAGCCGCAAAAGTATTACCTCGTCTTCCGCAACTCCTCCCGAGAAGAGGGCAGGAAGCTCGTGGAAGCAAACTTCACAGTCGACTTCTAGCCCCTGTTTCTGCTGGTAAACTAAGTTGATTGCCCCCGCGAAAAAAAATTTCGGAGCCTGACGCCGGCACGGCACCTCCTGCGGCGGCGCCATCTTTGGTCCGCAAAAACGGCAAGTCCTCAGCCTCCAGCGCAGGCCGCATCTTCCTCATCGACACCATGTCGTTCATCTTCCGCGCCTATCACGCCATGGCACGGCAGCGCCCCATGTCCACGAAAACTGGCCTGCCCACGGCCGCGATTTTAGTTTTCGTCAACATGCTGCGCAAACTACGGGACGATTTTTCCCCCGAATATCTGGCCGCTGTATTCGACGTAGCCGCGCCCACCTTTCGCGATCAGCAGGCCGAGGCCATCACCAAAGTCCGCAAGTTCGACATCAAGACGCAAACCTTCACCGAGATTGAATACAAAGGCTACAAAGCCAACCGCGCCGCCATGCCCGAGGATCTTGCCCAGCAAGTCCCCTACATTCGCCGCGCGCTTGAGGCCTATCGCATCCCGATTCTCGAACTAGCGGGTTTCGAAGCCGATGACGTTATCGGCACTCTCGCCCGCAAGGCCGCAGCCGCATCGCACACCGTCTACGTCGTCTCCAGCGACAAAGACATGATGCAACTGGTCAACGACAGCGTCTGCGTCCTGAATCCGCCCAAAGATAATCTGATCTGCGACGCCGCCAAGGTGGAAGAGATCCTCGGTGTACCTCCTGAGCGCGTCGTCGACATCATGGCCCTTCGCGGCGACAGCATCGACAACATTCCCGGAGCTCCCGGTATCGGCGAGAAGGGTTCGGTCGAAATCATCAAGCGTTTCGGCACCGTCGAACAAGCTCTCGATCGGGCCGCCGAAGTCGAGAAGAAAACCTACCGCGAATCGCTGCTGCACAATCGCGACATCATTCTCTTCAGCAAAAGCATGGCAACCATCGACACCAACGTCCCAGTCGAGCTCAACGTCGAGGCCATGCGCGCCGGTGAGCCTGCCACTGACGCTCTGCGCGAGCTCTTTACCGAACTCGAATTTACTTCTCTGCTGAAAGAATTATTGCCTGTAGTCGAGGTGACGGACTCGCACTACACCGAAGCCAAGTCCCCTTCGGATGTGGAGAGCGTCCTCAACTCTGTCGCAGAGGGGAAGCCACTGGCCGTAGCCATCGAAGAGGCAGACTCTTCCCCGCCATCGCTTGAAGATGATGCCGACGTGGACGCGGGCACTGATGCAAGCGAAGAACCGCAGTCGATGCTTCTGCCTCTAACGGCCGGATCAGCCGCCGCGCCCGAACCTGTCGTTGCTCAGAGAGTTGCCATCTCGGCCGCGCCAGGTACGGCCACCGTCGTCCGCATGGATTCGACCGGCATTGCAGATAGATTACGCGCAGCACTAGCCGATCCGGCCATTCCGAAGTCAGTTCACGATTACAAATCGGCGCTGCATGCATTCGACACTCTCGGCATCCCGCTCGCAGGCGTGCGCGATGACTCGATGCTTTATTCCTATCTTCTCGATCCCTCGTACTCGTCTCACCGCCTGCCCGATGTCGCCCTGCGCCGCTTCAACCTGAAACTTGGCGGCGATCTCGCCGAAGCTGCCGACATCGCCGGCCGGCTCGCTCTCACGCTCCGTGCCGATGTCGAGCGAGAGAATTTGTTGAAGCTCTACGAGGAAGTCGATCTGCCCCTGGTACCGGTGCTCACGCGCATGGAGCAGGCTGGAGTAAAAATCGACACCACCGCGCTCGCCAAGATGTCGACCGAACTGGAGCGCGAGATCGCGGTTAAAGAAAAAGAGATTCACCAAATCGCCGGCACAGAATTCAATGTCGGCTCTCCCCGGCAACTCGGCGACGTCCTCTTCAACCGAATGAATCTTCCCAAGCCGGTGAAATACGGCAAGGGACGCACCATTTCAACCGCCGTGGATGTTCTCGAAACCCTGGCTGAGGATCATCCCATCGCGCGCATGGTGCTCGACTACCGCCAGCTGACCAAGCTCAAGTCCACTTACGTAGACGCTCTTCCCGTTCTCATCAATCCCACCACTGGCCGCCTGCACACCACGTTCGGCCAGACCGGCACCGCGACGGGACGTCTTTCGTCGGCGAATCCCAACCTGCAGAATATTCCCATCCGCACCGAACTCGGACGCGGCATTCGCGCCGCCTTCATCGCCGAGCCCGGTCATGTCCTGCTCACCGCCGACTACTCGCAAATCGAACTCCGCCTGCTGGCTCACTTCTCGCACGACCCGCTCTTGGTCGAAGCCTACCGCCGCGGCGACGACATCCACACGCTCACCGCATCGCAAGTATTCGGCGTCCCGCCCCTCATGGTGACGCCCGACCATCGCCGTCAGGCCAAGGTCGTGAACTTCGGCATCGTCTACGGCCTCTCGCCCTTCGGCCTGTCGCAAAATCTCGGCATCGAACCCGGAGAAGCCAGGCAGTTCATCGCCAACTATTTCGAGAAATACAAAGGCGTCCGCACCTTCATCGACAGAACGCTCGAAGAAACCCGCGGTGAACTGAAAGTAAAGACTCTCCATGGCCGCATCCGTCCCATCCCCGACATCAACAGCAAGAATGCCAACCAGCGCGGCTTCGCCGAACGCACCGCCGTCAACACGCCTCTGCAAGGCACCGCCGCCGATCTGATCAAGATAGCGATGATCCGTATCGACGCAGCCGTGCGCGAACGTAATTTGAAATCAAGAATGACCCTGCAAGTCCACGACGAACTAGTCTTCGAAGTCCCAGAAAACGAAGTAGAGACGGTGCAATCCCTGGTCCGCGAGCAAATGGAAAAAGTCCACGCTCTAACGGTCCCACTGCTAGTAGAAATGTGTGTAGGCCCCAACTGGAGAGACCTGGATTAGGGTTGTGTAACTAAGTTCGTGTGGCGCGGGCACTCCCCTCGACAAGCTCAGGGCAGGCTCTGCCCGCGAGCTGCCGGCGGTACTTGAGAACATGTAGGGACAGCCGCCTCGGCTGTCCAGCCGAGCGCAGAGAGGCGTCTGCGCGCGGTTTACTTCACTTCGGCCACAACCACCCGAACGTCCCAGCAGTCAGCAGCGCATAGATCAGTCCGTCGAAGATGTGCTTCGCGGTCACGCCCCAAGTCTGTCCTTTCCAGATCGAGTCTTGAATCTGCGCGAACCCGTATGCCAGGAAGGCGGCAGTGCCGACCACGTGGAACACTTGCGGGTACCGAGCTCCGGGCGCAAGCGTGCGTCCGGCCGGCCAGACAAGCCACAAAGATGCCGACCACCACGCAGTACAGGAACCACTGCCCCAGATACTTCCCCATCGCCGGCGCTCCGCTGGGGATCACAGTCAGCAGTCCGATCGGTCCGCGCTTGAACTTCTCGACCGCCTCAGGCGATTTCATCTCTTTGTGAGTGGTGTACGGGAAACCCCCAGCGCCTTCTGAATCGCCCCCGCAATCCCCGCCGTAAGCGCCTGCATCCGCTCTTCCGACTCCGCCTCCACCATCACCCGCGCCAGCGCCTCGGTCCCCGAATAGCGCACCACCACCCGCCCATTCCCATCCAACTCGCGCTCAGCCGCATCAATCGCAGCCTTCACCTCCGGCACCTGCGCAAATGGAACCTTCTCCCGCACCCGCACATTCTGAATCTTCTGCGGAAACACTTTCAAATCGCCGACCAGCTCCGTCAACGACTTTCCACTTCGCACCATGATGTCCATCAGCCGCAGCGCCGTCAGCAACCCGTCGCCGGTAGTCGCATCGCCATCACGGAAGATAATATGCCCCGACTGCTCTCCACCCAGTGTTGCCCCGGTCTTCAACATCTCTTCCAAAACATATTTGTCGCCCACATTCGCCCGCAGCATTCGAATCCCTGAGCTCTTCAAAGCAATCTCCAGCCCCATGTTCGACATCGTGGTCGCAACCACCGTCTCCCCCGACAACTTTCCGCGCGCGTGCAGATCGCGCGCCGCCGCCAGCAGCACTCCATCCCCGTTCACGATGCGACCGCTGGAATCGCAAAACAAAGCCCGGTCAGCATCCCCGTCAAAGGTGACACCTAAATCAAAGTTCCCGCCCGAGTCCGCCACAGTCTTGCCCAAGGTGTCCGGGTGAAGCGCCCCGCAACCTTCGTTAATATTCTTCCCATCCGGCGTCACGTGCATGAACGTAGGCTGGATGCCAACGCGGCGAAACAATTCCGGAGCCTCCGCCGCTGCCGCACCGTTAGCGCAATCCACCAGCACGCGCAGTCGACTCAAGTCTGCTGCGACGCTCCCAGCCAAAGATTCTATGTAAGCCTGGCGCAGCGCCGCTTCGCCGGGGAGGCACGGCGCCGCAATCTTCAAAGCCGTTTCATCCGCCGCTCCCGGATTTTGCAGCAGCCCAAAAATCTCCTTTTCAATCGCCAGTTCCCGCTGGTCCGTCAGCTTGAAACCATCGGCGGAAAAAACCTTGATGCCGTTATCCGTCCACGGATTGTGCGACGCCGAAATCACGACGCCTGCCGCAAATCCCCGCGAGCGCGCCAGGTAAGCAATTCCCGGCGTCGTGATTACGCCGGCACTGTGTACGTCGACTCCCACGGCCGCCAGTCCCGCCGCCACCCGATCCGCGATCCACCGGCTCGATTCCCGCGTGTCCTGTCCAATCACGGCCTTTGCCATTCGTATCGTGCGGACCAGATCATGCCCCAGCGCGCGCCCGATCAAATATGTGCTTCGCGGTGTCAGCGGAAACTCCCCCGCCACTCCACGAATGCCATCAGTCCCAAATAACTGCCGCGTTTGCTGCGTCATAAATTAGTAATTAGATCGAACTAGCAATTAGATCGACAGAGGATGATAAATGAGAACCGCCGGAACCGCCGTATCGCCTCGGCTAGAGGATCGTCAAAAATTCAATTCGGAACAGCGGCTCTGATGGGAGCGTTGGGGGCATGGCTTCCAGTTCTAGAGCCCGCCCTGAGCGAAGTCGAAGGGTTGCCGCTACCAGTCCATAAGAATGCGCTTTAGCGTCTGCGTGAGAGCCGGGATATCGGCCGTAGTGGAACGCAGCACCCCGTTAGTCGCGAAGCGGCGTAAGAATTCAGCCCATGGCGCAAGCCGTGGGAAGGGTTGGAAAAAAACAGACAAGCCCCAAGCGGGGCGAAAGACGGTTCTCACGCACACTCTTTAGCCCCTGAGGGACTTTCACTTTTCCTCCAGGAACATTATCAGACTACCCCTAATGTCCCGCCCCAGCTTTCTCCACGAACACTGTCACATGAATCGAAGTCGGTTGCACCACCTGCACCAGTGGGTCCGAAACGTAAACATTAGTCGTAAACGTCGCCCGGCTGGTCGTGCCCGTGGCGTCCACCGGATCAGTCGTCGCCGAATCCACTTTCTCCACATGATGTCGTGGCCCCGTGATAGTGATCCGCGGCGGGTCCACGTCGACCTTGGTAATTTGCTCTCCGGTCAGGAAGTTACCCGTCACGCGCGGATGAATCTCCACCTCGCGCGTCAGCCGCGTATCAAACGCAATATGCACCTGGCTCGGCACCACCTGCACCACGGTCAGATCGCGCGGATGGCTAATCTGCTGCGAAGTTAAATCAAAAGTACGCTCTCCCGGCTTCGCATCGGCAAGCTCAAGTTCCGCGTGCACATCATTGGATCGCAATTGACGGATCACACGCTCCGGACCGCGCACTCGGATTTGCGCCTCGGGAATCGTCTCTGAACTTATTTCAACATCAGAAGGGAGCCGCTCAAATACGATCGGAGCTCGCACCGCAACTTCCGCCGGCCGTTCGTCGGGCTCTATCGCAAACCACAGCCCTGTCGCCAAAACCAGAGACAACACTTTCAACCCGAAGTTATGCAGCACGTGGCGCTGCAAGAAGTCGATCATGACTGGCGCTCCGATCCCGGCGTCGAACTGCTCTCAGGACTCCGCTGCGCCACCGCCCGCACAGGCGAGTCAATCGCCGCGCTGGACTCATCGTCCGGTGTGATCGCCGTCGGCAACGTTACCGGAGACATGTACCGCCGCAACTCGCTGCTCAAACGTGCGCGCAACTGCTCGACCGTAAGATCGCGCTCGATCTTGCCGCCCAACGCCAGGCTGATCGCGCCCGTTTCTTCGGAAACAATCACGGCAATCGCGTCCGTCTCCTCCGTAATTCCGATGCCCGCGCGGTGACGAGTTCCCAATTGCGTCGAGAGCATCGGATTCATCGAGAGCGGCAGAAAGCAAGCGGCCGCGGAGATACGGTCTTTCTGCACAATCACGGCGCCATCATGCAGCGGCGCGCTCGGCCGAAAAATGGTGGCCAGCAGATCGTAGGAAAGCCGCGCGTCCAGGGGCACTCCACTCTCCACGTGCGTGCGCAGCCCAATTTCCCGCTCGATCACGATCAACGCGCCGGTCTGATGTTGCGAAAAAAGATTCGCCGCCAGAACGATGTCATCGTAGGAATCTCCCTCCGCGCTCGATCCGCGCAGGAAGCTCAACCGCCGCCCCAGGTCGGCCAGCACGTGACGGATTTCCGATTGAAAAACTACGATCAGCGCAAACACCACGTACGGAACCAGCCGCGTGACCATCCAATTGAGTGTCGTGAGCTTTCCGATCCGGGCCAGGTAGAAGATCACTGCAATCGCAGCCAGCCCGCCCAGCATGGGAGCAGCCCGAGTCCCGCGAATCATTACCAGCACCTGGTAAATGAGGATCGCGACCAGCAGAATGTCGAGCGCCACCGACACTTCGGACCATGACAGGGGAAACTGCGTCACCAAATCTCCTTCCCGCACGCAAACTCGGACTGGCCTGAAATGCTCATTGTAATGCAGCCTGTATAAGCGATCTCTTTCACTACTTCGATACCCGCTTCCTGGTTACAGTCGCTTGAATTTCTCCCCGCGTCAGCCGTGCCGAGATCTCCTGACCGATCTCAACGCCTCTCGCATCCTTCAGCAAATTCCCCGAAGCATCGAATACCAGCGCATATCCGCGCTCGAGAATCGCTACCGGGGACAGAGTTCCCAGCGCCATCTCCATGCGCTCAATTCGCACCTTCTTCTGCAGAAGTAGGTTGCGCATCGCCGCCGCAAGTGCAGAGGTCCCGGCGTCCAGCTCCTTTCTGATTCCAGAGAGCACCAGCCGCAAATCGTAGTGCCGCACGGCCGACGAAACTATCTCCCACCGTCGCATCATCCGTTCCAACTGCTGCCGCTCCTCCCGCTCCAGCCGATAGGTCAAGTCATCCAGCTTCTGCTGCCGCTGGCGGATCAAGTCCATCATCCGTCCAAACGCTCCGTGCTGTGCCAGTTCCATGAGCGCCTGCCTGCCCATCAACAGGCGGTAGTGCATGGCCCGCGCCAGCCGCTCGTGCAACGTGTTGGAGTGCTCTTCCACATCCTGTCGCGATCGGATCACTAACTCCGCCGCTGCCGATGGCGTCGGTGCTCGCAAGTCCGCGACGAAATCCAGAATCGTGAAGTCCGTCTCATGCCCTATCGCGGAAATCACCGGAATCTCCGATGCCGCTACCACGCGCGCCAACCCTTCGTCGTTGAACGCAGCCAGATCCTCAGCCGACCCTCCTCCGCGCGCCACAATAATTACGTCCACACTGTCCTGCTTATTGAAATATCGCACGCCCGCCGCAACCTCCGCCGCCGCAGCTTCCCCCTGCACTTGTGCCGGATAAATCATCACGTTCACGGTGTGGTGCCTGCGCTGCAAAATATTAAGAATGTCCCGCAAAGCTGCCGCCTGTGGCGAAGTGACTACCCCAATCCGCGAAGGAAGTGAAGAGATCGGCTTCTTCCGTTCCGCCGCAAACAACCCCTCGCCTTCCAGCTTGGCCTTGAGTTGCTCGAATGCAACCTGCAGCGATCCCGCGCCCTTCGGCTCCAGATACTCCGCCGAAATCTGCAGCTCTCCGCGATCCTCATAGACCGTGACCCGCCCCCGCACCACGATCTGCATTCCGTCCGCCGGACGAAAGCGCAGCAACCGCGCTGACGATCGAAACATTACCACCCGAATCTGCGCGTTCCCATCTTTCAGGGTGAAATAAAGATGCCCCGAATCCGGCGCGCGAAAGTTTGAAATCTCTCCCTCCACCCACGCGTCCGAATATTCCCGTTCAATGTGCGATCGCACCGCTGCCACCAGATCGCGCACCGTCCACACCCGCCGCTCCGGAGGACGAAAGCTAAAACCGAGTTGATCAACAGGAGAAGACATTCCGAGGGCAGTGTATCTCAACTGCCGAGCGCCAGTTTCACACGACGAACGGGGGCCCTTCCCGTTAGCATTCCATCCAGACAAAATGCCTAAAAAGCTGGTACATTAACGATTTGGCAGTCGATCCGTCTAAGCAGTAAATTCGCTAATAAGGAAACCAATGCCCCTGCATTCCACGGCATCCCCAATCCGTCACGGGATCCTCCGCCCGACCTCCCGGAGCGCCAGTGTCCAGAAAACGATAATCCTAAGCACAATAATCCTGAACCTAGCCGTCCTTGCGGCCTTCGCCGGCCCTCGGGACAACGCACCTTCCCGCCCCTGGATGAATACGTCACTATCGCCCGACCAACGCGCCGCCATGGTGCTAAAGGAAATGACGCTCGACGAAAAGATCTCCCTTCTGCACGGTACCGGCATGCAGGGGCTGGGCCCAATGAGTCCTCTGTCGGCAAACTCCAACGGTGGCGCCGGGTACGTGGTCGGAGTTCCACGCCTCGGTATTCCGAATCTCCAGATCTCGGATGCAGCCTACGGCGTCAGAAGCAGCGGCGAGAATGGCCGCTACTCGACCGCCCTGCCCTCCAACGTTGCCGGTGCCGCCAGTTGGGATCCGCATGCCGCCTACGAGTATGGAGCTCTAGTCGCCCGCGAACTCCGCGCCCAGGGCTACAACATGTCGTTAGGCGGAGGCGTGAATCTTACCCGCGAGCCCCGCAACGGACGCACCTTCGAATACATGGGCGAAGACCCGGTCCTGGCCGGCACCATGGTCGGCTCGGTAATGAAAGCCGAGCAGGCGCAGCATGTCATCGGCGACATCAAGCACTACGCGCTCAACGATCAGGAGAGCGGACGCAATGCCGTCAACGTCAACATCGACAGGCGCTCCATGAGAGAAAGCGACCTGCTGGCCTTCGAGATCGGCTTAGAGGAATCGAACGTCGCTGCCGTCATGTGCTCGTACAATCGCGTGAACGGCGACTACGCGTGCGAGAACAAATATCTGCTCACCGACGTCCTGAAGAAAGAATGGAACTTCAAAGGCTTTGTCCTCTCCGATTGGGGAGGCACGCATAGCGCCGCCAAAGCATCCGCCGCCGGCCTCGACCACGAAGAACCCGCGGAAATCTTCTATGGAGACACCATGAAGAAGGCGGTGCAATCGGGCCAGGTCCCGGCTACAGAACTGGATGACCACGTCCGCCGCATCCTGCGTTCCATGTTTGTCTGCGGCGTGATTGACGACCCCCCGCAAAAAGGCGTCGTGGATGTCGTCGGCGGATTTGAAGTCGCTCAGAAAATTGCCGAGCAGGGCACCGTGCTTCTCAGGAACGAGCAATCGCAGCTCCCGCTCGATGCTTCCAAACTGCACACCATTGCCGTAATCGGCGCGCACTCCGACATCGCGATGATCTCCGGCGGAGGTTCCGCTCAAGTCGATCCTCCCGGCGGCAACGCGATCATGCCCCCCGGCAAAGGCCAGACCCATTGGCAGGACCATATCTGGTTTCCCACCTCGCCCCTGCGATCGATTCGCGCCAAAGTTCCGTCCGCCAACGTTCAGTACAACGCCGGCACCGATCCTTCTTCTGCCGCTGCATTGGCAAAAACAGCCGATGTCGCCATCCTCTTCGCCTATCAGTGGGAGGGCGAAGACATGGATCTCGATAGCCTCTCCCTCCCCGAGAATCAGGATGCTCTGATCGCGACGGTGGCTGCTGCGAATCCTCACACCATCGTTGTCCTAGAAACCGGCGGTCCCGTGACCATGCCGTGGGTCAATCAGGTCAGCGCGATTTTGGAAGCCTGGTACGCCGGTTCGCGCGGCGCCGAGGCAGTTGCCAACGTCCTCTTCGGCGACGTGAATCCCACCGCGAAATTGCCCCTAACCTTTCCCCAGAGCGAAGCCGACCTCCCGCATCCAACGGTGGTCAAGCCTCCGCAGTCATCGACCGCCGGAGGTTCCGAGGCCTGGAAAAAGATCGCAGCCGGCTTGCCCCCGTTCCAGATCAAGTATGACGAAGGACTCAAGGTCGGTTACAAATGGTACGACGCTGAGCACAAGCAGGTCCTGTTTCCCTTCGGCTACGGCCTCTCTTACACCACGTACTCCTATTCCAATCTCAAAGTAGTGCCCGCCCTATTGCCAACTAGAGATGTCCGCGTGACTTTCACCGTGACTAATACCGGCAATCGGGCGGGGGCGGAAGTTGCAGAAGTCTATGCCGCGTTGCCAACCGCTGCCGCAGAACCGCCCAAGCGCCTTGTAGGATGGAGCAAAGTTGCACTCAAAGCTGGTGAAAGCAAGGAAGTAACAGTAGACGTCCAACAAAAGTATTTGTCTATCTTCAACTTAGACCAAAACACCTGGCAGCTGATCCCAGGCGATTACACCGTAATGGTCGGCGGCTCTTCGCGAGACCTGCCGCTAAAAGAATCCGTAAACCTGAAATAGCTCGCGGTGGAACATCCGTTCCAGGCCTGCAGTGCTTGCCGGGAGCGAAGTCAACGCGGCTAGGCTCCGGACCGGAAACTCCGACGGAGGAAACCCCTGATTTTGGGTGGCGCAGCGCCAGCTTCAAATAACTAGATTCTTTACCAGCGCCATCGCGCTCTTTGTGATATAACTAACTGGTTAATTAGTACATACATGGCACGACTATTTAGTCATCGCCCACCTCCTTCCCGCATGGGATCGCGCGGGCAACCGGAGGAGAGCCGCGCGGCCATACTACAGGCAGCGGCGAAGGAGTTTGCCGAGCACGGCATTGCGGGAGCACGTACGGACGCCATCGCACGTCAGGCCGGCGTCAACAAGGCTTTGCTCTACTACTACTTCAAAGACAAGGAAACGCTGTACGGAGCCGTGCTCGACAATGCTTTTTCCGGCATGAAGACGACCGTGTTCCAAGTGCTCGACAGCGAACTGCCGCCGCGAGACAAAATGCTGGCGTACGTGGGCGCCTATTTTGATTTCATCGCTTCCAACCAGATTTATCCCAAGCTCATGCAGCGCGAGATGATGCGAGCGCGCGAAGGCCACTCGGTGCACATCGACCGGCTGGTCAAGACTTATTTCCAGCCCATCTACCGACGGGTGGGCGAACTGTTGCAAAAAGGAATCGCGACTGGCGAATTCCGGCAAGTAGACCCGGCGCACTTTGTCCCTTCGATGGTGGCTATGATCGTTTTTTATTTCAGCAGCGCCCCGGTAATGCAGCGGATCGTGCGCTTTAATCCGCTATCGCCGCGGCGAATCGCCGAGCGGCGGGCCGCGGTTCTAGACTTCATTTCCGCGGCCCTCTTTCGGCTCGACGTTAAGACCAGGCATAGCAAGGCTCAGCGAAGAGCACGCCTATGAATCCGCGCAACCGGGTGTTTATCCTTCTTGGAATTGTGGTCGTGGTCGCGGCGATCTACTACGTGTTCTCGGCCGACCATTCGAAAGATCTGGTGCTGATCGGCACTGTCGACGCCAACCAGGTGATCGTGAGCGCTCAGGTGGAAGGCCGCATACAGAAGCTGCTCGTGGACGAAGGCACGCCAGTGAAGGCGGGAGACTTGATCGCCGTGCTTGATCCATCTGAGTTGCGGACACAGGAAGCTGCTGCTGCGGCGAATATCGCCAGCCTGCAGCACAAAGTTTCCGAAACGCAATCGGCGGAGCAATCTACATCAGGCTCAACTTCAAGTGATGTGGTTAACGCGCAGGCCAAGCTTTCCTCCGCCAAGGCGCAACTTCAGCAGGCAAAGGCCGCTCTTGATCGCACCGCGAGCGACAGCCGGCGCATGATCGAACTGGCCAAGGCGGGCGTGGCCTCCGATCAGGAACGTGTGCAGGCCGAAACTAATTTGCAGGCGGCACAGGCGACCTTGCAGGTTCAGCAGGAATTGGTGAAGGCGGCGGAAGCTGACTTAAACTCCGCCGTGGCCCGCACCCATCAAGCCACTGCGGCGAAGAGCACCGTAGAGGCAACCGAAGCCAATCTCAAGAATGCGATTGCGCAGAAAAATCAGGCTGCGGTGCGGCTCGGCTACACCAATGTCTATGCGCCGGTAAGTGGAACGGTTTCTGTGCGCGCGGCGCGGCAGGGCGAAGTGGTAAACATCGGTGCGCCGATTGTGACCATAGTCGATTTGACTGACACTTGGGCGCGGGCGGCTATCCCGGAGACCTACGCCGACCACATCGGATACGGCGATGTTTTGCGTGTACGGCTGCCGGGCGGCACAGTTACCAGCGGCAAGGTTTTCTTCAAAGGCGTGGAAGGCGATTTCGCGACGCAGCGCGATGTGAGCCGGCGCAAACGGGACATTAAAACGATCGTGCTAAAGATTCGGCTGGACAATCCCCACGGCGCGTACGTGCCGGGAATGACCGCCGAGGTGCTCGTTTCGCCCGAGCAACTGAAGGGCGAAAGCGGCCCGCGGAGCACGGCGGCAGCGGGGCAGCGATGACCGCCGATTTGAACGAAAAATCGAATGGCGGCCGCGAATCCTCCGCGACCGCGAAATCAGGCACGCCCTCGTTAGAAAAGCCCGTATTCGATCCCACTGCGGCCTCAGCGATCGAAGTCGACCACATCGTGAAGAAGTATGGTGACTTCACGGCCGTCGACGATGTCTCGTTCAATGTCAAAGAGGGTGAGATTTTCGGCTTGCTCGGACCGAATGGTGCGGGAAAGTCGACGCTGATCCGGATGATGACAACGCTGATTCCGATTACCTCGGGAAGGGCGCGCATTACCGGCCACGACGTCAGCAGGGAACCGGATGCGGCGAGGAGGCTGATCGGAGTGATCCCGCAGGCGTTGACCAGCGACCTCGATCTCACGGTGGACGAGAATCTGAATATCTACGCCAAGCTTTATGACGTGCCCGCGAAAGAGCGGAAGCGGTCGATCGATGAGCTGCTTGAACTGGTGGATCTGACGAAGTGGAGGGACGCGCAAACCAAGACGCTGTCCGGCGGCATGCGGCGACGGCTCGAGATTGCCCGCGGCCTGGTACATCACCCGAGGATTTTCTTTCTCGATGAGCCCACGACCGGACTCGACCCGGTGTCGCGCGTGGCCGTGTGGGAGATGCTGGGAAATATCAAGAGCAAGCGGCAACTCACCGTCCTGATCACCACCCATTACATGGACGAGGCGGACCGGCTGTGCGATCGCATCGCCATTGTGGACCATGGCAAGCTGGTGGCACTGGATACGCCGATGGCGCTCAAGGCAAGCGTGCCGGGATCAAATGTGATTGAAGCCCAGTTTGAAAAACCGCCCGCCGACTGGGAGCAGCGTCTTCACACGCTCGATGATGTTACCTCCGTTCAGCATGAGGGGGCGGGAATGTATCGAGTCCTGACCGGCAACGGCTCGCACACTACGACCGAATTGGTCGAGATGGCTGTGCAGACTGGGGTTGCCGTGAAGTCACTCTCGGTGCAGAACACGACGTTGGATGACGTGTTCGTGCATTACACGGGGCGGCAACTGCGCGATGAACTGGTGAAGGCCTACGGCTTTGTCATGCCGCAGCGGCCGGGGTTGCAGCCATGAACCGCATGATGGCCATTGTCGAACGCGAAATGCGCAAGTTCTTCCGCTCGCCTGCGCTGATGCTGGTCGCGATGGTCTTCCCTCTGGTGCAGCTGATAATCCTCGGTAATGCTTTTGGCGGAAAAATTCGCGACGCCAAACTGGGCATCGTCGATCAGGACGGCGGCACACAGGCGCTCAAGATCCGCGAAGCGTTCGATTCGGTTCGGGCGAATATTCGCACTTTCGTGCCGGTTTCCTACGACAGCGATCGGCAGGCCATGGAGGACGTGCGAAATGGCAAGCTGCAGGGGGTGGTCATTATCCCGCCGCAGTTTTCGCGGCGCGTCTACGAGAGCAATCACCCGCGGATCGCCCTGATCGTCGACAACAGTGACAACTTCATGAGTTCGGCGATTGAGTCGGAACTGACCGAACTGACTAATGCGCTCAATCAGCCTACAGTCTCGCCGCGCATCCTGCAGCAAACCGCGCTCGACATTGTCGAACTTTATCCCTATATCGAATATATGAAGTTCCTCCTGCCGGGCTCGATTGCATTGGCAATGTTCGTCTCGGTGATGATCGGCGGCGGCATGTTGTACATCGACGACAAAGCGCGTGGGGTGCATGAAGGCTATCTGGTCACGCCTATTACCAAGCTTGAACTGGTGTTGGGATTGAATCTGGCAGGAGCGATCAAGGCGGTGATGACGGGCCTGATTATCGTAGTAGTGGGATCTCTCCTGGCGGGAGTGGGCAGCATTTTCAATCCCGCCACCATGTTTGGCCTGCTGCTGATGATCGTGGCGACTTCACTGGCCTTCAACACGATGATGTTTTTGCTCATGGTGCGCATCGAAGATCCGCTGGTGCCGCGAGCCATGTTCGGCATCCTCAACACGCTGCTGTTTTTCCCCAGCGGTTCGGTGTATCCGGTTCAGGCCTTTCCGAAGTGGCTGCGCGCCATCGCCTTCGTCGACCCATTCACCTATGCCGTCGACGGTTTCAAGTGCCTTTTGCTGAAAGAGACGGCGCTGAGTGCGATTTGGGGAGACATGCTATTCCTCACCGCTGCCGCTGCAATCGCACTGGGTATCGCCATCCCGCTGTTCAAGCGCACGCTATGAAACCGTTTACCGCCGAGATCGCCGAGGACGCCGAGAGAGTCAAGGCATAGTGGTTCGGTTCCGCGGCCTGATCTTCTCGGCGTACTCGGCGGTAAATCAGTTTCGGGAACTTTTAACTTTGCGCCGCTGTCCATTATGCTAGGCTCATGACTCTGCTGGACGCGAAAGAGTACGATCCGGAAAAAGAGCGCAAGAGGAGGACCCGAATTATTTCGGTGGTCGTCCTTGTGCTTGTGGCGGCTGGCCTTGCCTGGTGGTTTCGGTTCTGGCCAGAAGAGCGGGTGGCGGAGCGTTTTTTCGACGCGCTGCAGCAGCAGAGCTACGAATCCGCTTATGCGATCTGGATGCACGATCCGGAATGGCGGCAGCATCCTGATCGCTACCAGAAGTATCCCTTCAACGAGTTTTATCGCGATTGGGGACCGGGTGGCGAGTGGGGAGTCATCAAGTCGCACAAGATCTATGCGGTTGGAGCGCCGCCTGGCGGAGGCAGTGGCGTGATCGTCGACGTTACGGTGAATGATCGTGCGCAGCCCGCACGCGTGTGGGTGCAGAAGTCTGACAAGACGATGAGCTTCTCGCCGTATTAGTACGAGCTTCTAGCTTCTAGCTGGTTGAGTTAAGCTGCGCTGGTGGACGACTCAAGCTGCGGTCAACTGTTCAAGGGTCTTTGTTAGCGACGCTTCATCACCAACGTTCACACACGTTTTCGACCGGTCAATCTGCCGCATCAGTCCGCACAAAACTTTACCCGGGCCGACTTCAATAAAAGTCTGCACGCCCTTCGAAATGAGCAGTTGCATGCATTGCCACCACTTCACTGACCCCGTTACCTGGCGGACTAGAGTGTCGCGGGCGCGAAGTTCGTCGAGGACGAGCTCAGCGTCCACATTGCAAGCGACGGGGTAAACTGGATTTTGCCACGCGAGCGCATTGAGGTCGGCATCGAGCCGCTCCTGCGCCGGCTTCATGAGCGAACAATGAAAGGGCGCACTCACGGGGAGAAGTTTGGCGCGCTTGGCGCCGCGTTCGTCGGCAAGTCTTGCTGCGCGCTCGACCGCAGCCGTGTTTCCGGAGATGACGATTTGCTCCGGTGAATTGATGTTGGCAGGCTCGCATACTTCGCCTTGCGCCGCATCCTCACAAATCCGCGTGACCTTCTCCAGTTCCATGCCCAGGATCGCGGCCATGGCACCCACACCCACGGGCACCGCTTCCTGCATGTACTTGCCGCGGTTGCGCACGGTGCGGACGGCGTCCGCGAATGTGATTGTTCCTGAGGCGACGTGTGCGGAGTATTCTCCCAGACTATGTCCAGCCACATAGCACGCCCTGGGAATGCGCGTTTCGAGCACACGCAAAGCTGCGACGGACGCCGTCAGAATTGCCGGCTGCGTAATCTCGGTCAGACGTAGCTGGTCTTCCGGACCTTCGAAACAAAGCTGCGAAAGTTTGTAGCCCAGAGCCTCATCAGCCTGTTCGAAGGTCTGACGGGCGATGGGAAACTTCTCCGCCAAGTCTTTGCCCATGCCAACCGTCTGTGAGCCCTGGCCGGGAAACAGGAATGCGAAACCGCTGTTGGTCTCTGTCATGAACTTGCTAGAAGCTCTACTTGGAGTGTGCGACTTCCGTCTCGCTAGGAGCAGGCCGGAGTGCGGCCAGTCCGCGTTCGATAGATTCATTGATGCCGCGCTGAGCGAATTCGGCAGCTACTCGCACGGCATTTTTCATTGCGTTCGTGTTCGATGATCCATGCGTGATGATGCACGCGCCCTTTACCCCTAAAAGCGGAGCGCCGCCATACTCGGTGTGGTCGATGCGTTTCTTGAAATCACTAAAGGCGCTGCGGGAGAGCAAATAGCCCACCTGTCGCGTAATCGTGGCCTTCAGCGACTCCTTGAGAGCGGTACGCACCAGGTTGGCTACGCCTTCCGAAATCTTGAGAGCCACGTTGCCCACAAAGCCATCGGCAACGATTACATCGACTTGGCCGTTGAACAAATCGCGTCCTTCAACGTTGCCCACAAAATTCAGCGGAAGCTGCTTGAGCAATTGAAATGACTCGCGGGTGAGTTCGTTGCCTTTGTTTTCTTCTTCGCCGATAGAGAGCAAGCCGACGCGCGGACGGCGGGTTCCGAACATGGCCCGAGAATAAATCTCGCCCATGACCGCGAACTGCTCGAGGTTTTGCGGAGTACAGTCGACATTCGCACCTACGTCCAGCAGAATTGCCGCTGTGCCCGGCGCCGTGGGAAAGACAGCGGCCAGGGCCGGACGATCGACGCCCGGTATCGCACCCAGCACCATTTTTGCCGTGGCCATGGCGGCGCCAGTATTGCCAGCAGTGACGAAACCTCCGGCATGTCCTTCGCGAACCAGTCGCAAGCCGACTCGCATGGAGGAGTCGCGCTTGCCGCGAATCGCCTCCACCTTGTCTTCCATGGTGATGTATTCGCTGGCGTGGACGATCTCGATGTGCAACCGCGAGGCGGACGGATGACGATCCAACTCTGCCTTGATAGTGGCTTCCGGACCCACCAGCAGCACACGCACGCCGTAGTGGCGCGCCGCGTGTATGGCGCCCTCGATTTCTGGCTTGGGCGCGCGGTCGGAACCCATCGCATCCAGCGCGATTACGCTAGGCATGTTTGACGAGAACGGGACCAGTAGTTAGCTGGCTTCCTCAACGTTGAGGACATCGCGTCCCTTATAGTAGCCGCACTTGGGGCAAGCACGGTGGGGCATTTTCTTTTCGTGACAGTTCGGGCACTCGGAAAGGGAATGGCCCTTGAGTGCATCGTGAGCGCGCCGGGTTGAAGTGCGCTTTTGTGAGTGTCGCCGTTTCGGATTTGGCATGGTATAAGAATTCCTCTCGCGGGCCTTCATACACGCCCGCGGAATGATTTTCAGTTCTTGAATCGGGCGTTCAGCATGTAGAACTCTAAACCGGCTGAGGGCTGAATGCTAAATGCAGATTGCTCGCTTCAATGCTCCAGCCTGCCGCGGATCTCTTTCAGCGCTTCCCACCGCGGATCTTTCAGCGGAGCCGTGCAGGAACACTGTTCCTCATTTAAGTTCTTGCCACAATGCAAGCAGAGGCCCTTGCAATCCTCGCGGCAAGTCTCTTTCAAGGGCAAGGCCAGAAGCACCTGCTCTCGGAGAACGTCCTCCAACAGAAGGCCTTCGCCTTGATAATATCCGATCTCGGCCTCGGCGTCGGTTACTGAGATCTCTTCGCGGCCAGCGTCTACGCCCAACGGTCGGTAGAGGAGTTCAAATTCGCGACTTACGTCTTGGCCGACCGGCTCCAGACAGCGTGCGCAACTGAGCTCGAAGCTCGCCGCAATCCGTCCTCTTACCCGTATGTCCTTGATTACCTTGTGTTTGCCGTGGTGCTCTTGCACCAATTCCGCGCGACCGCTGGCCTTCAAAGGCGTGCGCTGGCGAATGTCTTCTCCCAAGTCGAGGACATCGGGTTGCAGCTCCTCGGTAAAATCTACCGGATGGAGTTCCAATTCCTTGATGTCGAGGAACATTCGAGAACCTCCGCGCCGCAATCACCACCGAAAGGCCCGCGGAGCACGCCAAGGGCGTAAGTACCGCAAGGAGCAAGACTTAGGATAAAGGCGGCGGGCGGAGGTGTCAAGGAAGGGAGTGGCATGTGGAGATGCTCCACGTTAATGTCACCCCGTAACTGGTGGCGACGATGGTCAGTGATTGAACAACCGCAAGGTTAACCGATGAGAATTCCGCCGTTGGTCAGGCTCCAATTGCCGTCGTTGCAGTCATTGCGGCATGGTATGTACCGATTCCTTTGGAAACTAAAGCGTGATTGAAGGGGCGTAGCGTACATTCGGAAGCTTTGGAGTCAACTTCAGCGGGCTTGCAAAATCGCATCCGCCACCCGCGCCGCCTCTACCGCGGGCTTAACGTCGTGGGTACGGAGGATGTGGGCTCCCTTGAGAATGAGGGCGGTCTGGGTGGCGAGCGTTCCGAACAGGCGATCCTGGGGAGGCGCATCCTTGCCATCTTTCGCAAGAGTGCGGCCTACAAAAGATTTTCGCGAGGTGCCCGCCAGCAGGGGAAATCCCGCCGCCTGTAGCTCGCTGAAGCGTGCCAACAAGGGATAGTTCTCGTCGAAACTCTTGCCGAAGCCGAAGCCGGGATCGAGCACAATGCGCTCCCGGCGCACGCCGGAGAGGATGGCGGACTCCGCCCATTCCTTAAGTTCGCGCTTGACCAGCAGCACAACATCACCGGGGGGCGGCAGGGTTCGCCATTGTTCGGGGCGGCCGCGCATGTGCATGAGGACTGCGCCACACTTCAGTTCGGCGACGGTCTTTGCCATCTGCGGATCCCAGCGGAAGCCGCTGACGTCGTTGACGATTTCGGCACCGGCGCTGATTGCCGCGCGGGCCACGGCCGCTTTGTAGGTGTCGACCGAGAGGACGACCTGCGGATGTTTCTTCTTCAGTGCCGCTATCACGGGAATGACGCGCTTCATCTCTTCCTCGGCGCTGACGGGGGCGGCGGTTGGGTTTTTGCCTGTGGGAGTTTTGTGCAGTTCGGCATTTTGTGCGGCGCCGACCGGTGCCGCGACGCGTGCGCCCGGACGCGTGGACTCTCCGCCGATGTCTAGAATGTCGGCACCTTCATTCAATAAACGTCCCGCGTATTCGATGGCGAGGTCCCGGTCCAGATACAAACCGCCGTCAGAGAAAGAGTCGGGCGTAACGTTCACGACCCCCATGATCAGGGTACGTTTGCCGAGCTCCAGGGCACGGGCACCCAGGTTCCATTGGAAGACTGCTCTCATGGCGCATGATTCTAAATGAAGATCAATTGCGAAGAGAACGCTTGTTCATCTGCGGGGTTTGATGGCAGCTTGCCGCTTGCGCATTGCGTGAACGGCAGAGGGACCGCTGCCGGTTGGCGGTTTTCGCATTCCATCCAACAACTCTTTGAGCACGACCGCATTGTTGTGCGTCTCATTCTTCGACGCGAACAATAATGTCAGGCGATTTTTCTTGTGTGCCAGGGCGTAGAGTTTCCGAAGTTCGGTGTCGGCTTCGGGAAGCCGCGAAAGTTCCTTCAGATACTTCTTGCGAAAGGTTAGCCAATGGCCGGGTTGGGCATGAAACCACTTGCGCAATTCGTGGGAAGGAGCCAGCTTTCGCAGCCACTCGTCGACCTGAGCTTGCGCCTTGCTCAGTCCGCGCGGCCAAAGGCGGTCGACCAGCACGCGTGCTCCGTCTCTTCGTGAAACCTTTTCATACACTCGCTTGACCGCGATCGGCATGGGCTTGATCTATGATTGTAAACTGCGGCGCTGTGAGGCGGCGGCGCTTGCTGTGCCGAAACGAGAGAATTCATGCGACTGATGAACCCGGCGCGGATTCGGCGACGAACATGGGATCGCCGGCAGTGCCGCAGTTTTGTTTTTACGAGGGTGACTACCCTTCTGGTTGTATTGACGATCGCCCTGGCGCATACGGGATGTGATGTTGAGCGGCGCAAGTCGGACTCGGAACTTGGTCTCACACCGCAACAAATCGCAGGACGGAAGGTTTATGACCAGCACTGCGACCGTTGCCACGAACCCTATTCCACCCGCGGCAAGAAAGGTCCGGGGCTCAAGGGAGTTTTTCAGCACCAATATCTTCCGCTCAGCGGGCTTCCTGCCAATGACGAACGGGTGGCAGACATCGTGAATCACGGGCGGAATGAGATGCCCGGATTCAGCCCGACGCTTAGTCCACAAGACGTGCAGGATTTGCTGGCGTACATGCACACTCTGTAGGAGCTGCGTGTGCCTTTCGTGGGATAATTCCCGAGTGAAAAGCGCGGCGAAATCGGAGCTCTTTCGGAAGCTGCCTTCCGTGGATGAATTGGTGCGCACTCCGCCGGTGTTTGCGCTCGCTGCCAGCGAGGGGGCGGCAGCCGTGACGGATGCTGCGCGGGCCGTGGTCGACCGGTTGCGGGAGGAGATTTCCTCGGGCCTGCTGGACGAACGTGCTCTCGATTTGGCGCTCTGCGGCGTTACAGGGGCGATCGAAGAACAACTCCGCCGAGGGCACCGCTTGTCATTACGTTCGGTGATCAATGCCACCGGAGTTATTCTGCATACCAATCTTGGCCGGGCGCCACTGGGCGAAGCTGCGATTGAACATATCCGGGAGACGGCGGCGGGCTATTCGAATCTGGAGTTTGATGTTGAAGGCGGGGAGCGTGGCAGGCGGGATGTCCACGTGGAGCGGTTGTTTCAGCGGCTGCTTGGGGCGGAGAACTTTTCTGATGACGGCAGTGTCGTCGCGCCGGCGAAGGCGGCCGAGCTTTGCTCGGCTGGACGGGCAGGAGTGCCCGACCCCACACGAGCACCCCTCTCCACTCGATCTGATATTTCTACGATTGTTGTTAATAACAATGCTGCTGCGGTTTTGCTTGCACTGAATACGCTTGCCGACGGTGGAGAGGTTATCGTTTCGCGCGGGGAACTGGTTGAGATTGGTGGCTCGTTTCGTATTCCGGACGTGATGGCGAAATCCGGGGCAATCCTGCGGGACATTGGCACTACGAACCGGACGCGGATTGCCGACTATGAGCACGCCATTAACGAGCGCACGAGGTTGTTGATGCGCGTGCATCGCTCAAACTTCGCCATTACCGGGTTTACGGAGCAGGCTTCCACGGCGGAACTTGTGGCCTTGGGCCGGAAGCATCAGCTGCCACTGGTGGAAGACTTGGGAAGCGGCGCGCTGGTGGAGCTGCAGTCTATTGGAATCAGCGGCGAACCCAGCGTGCTCGACAGCGTTCGAGCCGGGGTAGATGTCGTGACTTACAGTGGGGACAAACTTCTGGGTGGGCCGCAAGCCGGGCTGATCAGCGGCCGGCGTGAATTGATCGCGCGCATGCGCTCGAATTCGCTGTTTCGCGCTCTCCGCGTGGACAAGCTTACCTATGCCGCACTCGAAGCAACGCTGCTGGCTTATGTGAGGCGCGACCATGATGCCATCCCCGCGCTACGGATGATGCGTCTTACGAAGGATGAAATTGGCAAGCGCGCCGACACACTGGCGGCACAGATCAAGTCGTCGACCTTGCCCTCCAAGTTGCAAGTCGAGGTGATCGATGGAGAGTCCGTGATTGGCGGAGGCGCTGCACCGGCTGCGGTGTTGGCGACCCGGCGGCTGGCATTGACGTGCAGCGATCTGAGTGCGGACGAGTTAGCGAGCCGGCTGCGCGCGAACGATCCTCCGATCGTTGCGAGGATCGAAGATGGGCGCGTGCTGATGGATTTGCGAACAGTATTTCCGGCAGAGGATGCCGCGCTGGCAGCGGCCCTTCAGCGAATCGCCCGTTGACCTTCCCGCATCGAAACAGCATTGGCTCTTCTTTACACCATTGGACATTCGACCCGTCCCCTTGCCGATCTGGTCGAGGTGCTGCAGGCGCACACGATTCAAACTGTGGTTGATATCCGCGCATTCCCAATGTCGCGCCGGCTGCTACAGTTCAATCGCGAAGCGCTCGAAAAAAGTCTGCCTGCCGTGGGGATCCGTTATGTCTGGATGCAGACTTTGGGTGGCTATCGAAAACAAATTGTGGAGAACTCGCCCAATATCGGCTTGCGCAATGCGAGCTTTCGCCACTACGCCGATTACATGGTGACGCCGGAATTTAATGGGGCAATGGCGGAACTGGTCTCGCTGGCTGAGAGGTCGCGCACCGCGTACATGTGCGCGGAGCGGGTTTATTTTCGTTGCCATCGCATGCTGGTGTCCGACTGGCTGGTAGGGCACGGTCACGAAGTGATGCATATCGACGGAAGTGGCGCTCCCAGACCGCATCAGCTAACTGCGGAAGCTCGCATCATCGACGGTGAACTGATTTACCGCGGGGATAGACTGCTATAAAACTTTGAGAATGAAATCTGGAGAGGAAATCTTGAGAATGAAATCATGATCGTCGGGACGGGAATTGATATCGCCGAAGTTCCGCGCATTCGGCATGCGATTGAGCGCTTCGGAGACCGCTTTCTGCAGCGCATTTTTACCGCCGGAGAGATCCGCTACTGTGACTCCAAGGCAAATCGGATCGAGCGGTACGCAGCGCGCTTTGCCGCGAAGGAGGCCGCGATGAAGGCACTGGGTACGGGCTGGAATCATGGCGTGCGCTGGCGCGATTGCGAGGTGGTCCGTATGCCTGGCGGCCGTCCCACCATCAGCTTTCACGGCCGAGCCGCGGAGTTCGCCACACGGCTGGGCGTCAAGAATGCGGCGCTCTCGCTGTCGCATACGGTCGAGCAGGCGATCGCGCAAGTTATCCTCGAAAACTAATCAGACAACGACGAGGGTGCAGGCCGTTGGCTGCAAGCAACGTATGAGTGCGATCACGCTTCTGCTAGACTCTTTGCCTTCCCAAATCTTATGTCCGTGACCGCGACTACGACCCCGATACCGCTTGCCAGCAGTAACGCAATTCCAGAGAGAATTCTGCTCGCTGGGCTGGCGCTCACCAGTTTCTCCGCATTGCTGCTTGAACTGTCGCTGACCCGGCTGTTTTCTGTAGTGCTGTTCTACCACTTTGCGTTTCTCGCAATTTCGATTGCTCTGCTGGGCCTTGGGGCAGGGGGAGTGTTCGCGTATCTGCTGAAGGCAAAGCTCAACGCGCGGGACACTCGCTGGCTGGCCGCCAGACTGTGCCTGGCAAATTCTGTGATCGTGCTGGCGGTGCTGGAAATTGTGTTGCACGTTCCCGTGGCTTTGGAGGTGTCTGGGGCCAATTTCCTGCATCTGACCGTGCTCTATCTGGCGGCAGCCGTCCCATTTTTTCTGACGGGATTGCTTTTCTCGGTGGTGTTCGCGCGGGAGTCGCATCGCATTCCGCGGCTTTACGGTGCGGACCTGTGCGGAGGCGCGCTGGCATGCCTGGCCGTCGTGTTCCTGTTGAACTGGATAGGGGGGCCGAACACGATCCTGTTTGCCGGCGTCAGCATGGTGGCAGCGGGCGCTGTCTGGGCTGAATCGAGAACTACACGCCGGATCGCTGGGTTGTTTGCGATCGCGCTAGTTGCGCTCATCGCCGCGAACCACTCGGGCCAGCTCATCGATGTGGTTTATGCCAAGGGAATGTTTCGGGATCCCGACTGGGTCGAATTCGCGCGCTGGAATGCGCTGTCGCGGGTGGAAGTCGATCGGCAGGGTGAAGCCAAGGCTATCGTTATCGATGCCGATGCTTCCACGTACATCATGAACTGCGATCTGGCACATTGGCATGGCTCGGAGTGGGAACGCAGTCTCATGTCGGCTCCGCCGGCGCTGGCCAATGTTCTGCGCCCGCGCGGGGAGTTCGCAATTATCGGGCCGGGCGGCGGAGTGGACGTGCTGCGCGCCGTCGCGAACGGCAGTCCCAGTGTAACGGGAATTGAGATCAATCCCATCATCGCCGACACCATTATGCGTGGGCGGTATGCGGACTATGCGCAACATCTCTATGAGCGCCCGGAAGTGCACATTCACGTGACCGACGGCCGATCTTACCTGCGCTCGACGCCGCAGCAGTTCGATGTGGTGCAAATGACGCTGGTGGACACCTGGGCCTCGACGGCGGCGGGAGCATTCGCGTTGAGTGAAAACAATCTCTACACGGTGGAAGCCTTCCGGGAATATTTCGAGCATCTCAAACCGGACGGTATGGTCGCCATCACCCGATGGGAATTTCGCCAGCCGCGGGAGGCTCTGCGGGTGGTTTCGGTGGCGATGCAGGCGTTGCATAGCCTGGGCGTGGACAGTCCGGCGCACAACTTTATCGTGGCTTCGCAAGGGGCGTTCGATGAAGACGGGATTCCAGTGGTGGTGCTGGCCAAGAAAACTGCTTTTACCGCGGGAGAAGAGGCTGCGGTGCGGGCTCATTTCCATCGATATGGGGAACTCGATCCGCTCTATCTGCCCTCGGAGCCGGGCCACAGTCCTTTTGCCGATCTGATTGCGAGCAATGATCCTTACAGGTTTGCGCAGAGCTATGCCTACAACGTTGCGCCAGTCACCGATAACGCCCCGTTTTTCTTTTTCACGCTCAAGCCGGGACAAATCCTGCAGCAGGGCCTGCGGCAGGCAATCGATTGGAAGGTGAATCTTGGAGTTTTGGTTCTACTTCTAGTTCTGGTGATTTCTGTGGTCGCTGTGATTGTTTTTCTCATTCTCCCGCTGATGCTGAGAGGGGGGAGCCGGCGACACTCGCCGATGCCTTTGCTTTACTTCGTCGCGGTAGGCTTGGGCTATATTCTGGTGGAGATCGCCTTCATCCAGCGCTTTGTGCTTTTCCTCGGCCATCCCACGTACGCATTGACGGTCGTGATTTTTCTTCTGATGCTTTCGAGCGGGGCGGGGAGCCTGTTCTCGCGCCTCTGGCTTCCACGGACTGAGATGGTCTGGGTGCCATTGGTACTGGTGATCGCAACCCTGATTTTCGATCTCTTCTTTATGCCCAGCAGGTTGGCAGCTCTGGTCGGCCTGGGGTTGGGCTATCGATTTCTGATCAGCGCCATTCTGCTTGTGCCACTCGGCTTCGTGATGGGAATGCCTTTCCCTACGGGCTTGCGTACATTGGGCTCGGCGGCCGGAGGCGTACGCAAAGAAACGTCCGCTGCGGATAACGCGGTCGAATGGGCATGGGCGATGAACGCGGCGGCCAGCGTTCTAGGATCGGTGCTGGCCATTGTGATTGCCATCCAGTTCGGCTTGAACGTCACTCTCGCATGTGGAGCCGGCGCCTACCTTCTGGCCTTGTTGCTAACCTCTGCACTGCATTCCAAAGCCGCTTAGACGAAGCCGTGGTTTTGTTATGATGCAGCGAGGGGTTGATCGCGAGTGCGAGCTGTTGGCGCGACGGAGAGAAACCACACGCAACCTGGCGCTATGAGGAAATCTTTTGCCTAGCCAGAAGCAGCTCAAGTGGTCGCAACTTCGGGTTGGGATCACCGTGATCGTCGCTAGTTTGTCCCTGGCGCTGCTCCTGTTCCTCATGAGCGGAACAGTCGGCCTGTTTACCTCCCACGTCATTCTTAAATCCTACTTCGATAACATCAGCGGCTTGCGTGTAGGCGCTCCCGTGCGGCTGAGCGGAGTCGACATCGGAAACGTGTCGAAAATCCGCATCGTTCCCGACAAGGATAAGCAACTTACACCCGTGGAAGTCACGGTAAAGGTAAGCACGCAGTACCTCTTCAGCCTGCGCCGCGATTCGGTGACCTCGCTCGACACCGCTGGCGTTCTGGGCGAGTACTACCTGGAGATCGATAGTTCTCAAGCCATCGGCCCTACGGTGCAGGATGGCGACGTTCTGGCCACGCGGGTCCATCCGGACTTCAACGAGGTGGTACGCTCCAGCCAGGGCACGTTGCAGAATATGGACGCGCTGCTCAAGCGCCTGGATCGGATCGTCGCTTTCGTGGAGAGCGGCAAGGGTTCCATTGGCAAGCTGATTTACGATCCGACGCTGTATGATCGCTTCTCCGTAACGGTGAACGAGTTCAAGGGAATCGTGGACCAGATCGCCAAAGGGCAAGGTAGTCTGGGATCGCTTATCAGCAGCGACGAAGCGTACAAAAAGTTCACCTCCACGCTCGACAAACTGAATGCCGTGGTGGATGACTTGCAGCAAGGAAAGGGAACGGCGGGAAAGTTCCTGAAGGACCCGTCGTTGTACAACAATGCCAACGACACGGTTGCAAATATGAGGAAGCTGACCGAGGACATCAATGCGGGGAAAGGCACCCTGGGGAAGCTGACTAAAGACGATGAGCTAGCCCGCAAATTAGATAACACGATCAGCAAACTCTCAGACCTGGCCACCGGAATGGAAGCAGGTCAGGGCGCGGCGGGAAAGTTTTTCAAGGATGAATCGCTCTACAACAACGCGAACGGGATGCTGACCGAGACCCAAAACCTGATCAAAGCGATCCGTGAAAATCCCAAGAAGTATCTCAGCATAAAACTGCACGTCTTTTAAGGTGAGGACTCCGAAGCCGCTCGGGAGCTGAAAGCCCGTAGAAAAAAGAGCAACCTGATCGCAGCGTTGAAACGCTGTGCCACCCAAAAGCACACACAATTCAAAATTGAGTTCGCATGCGCAACGCTCAGTGCTCACCGATTCCGAAGAGAGTTCCGAGCAGCAGGATTAGCAGCACACCCAGAGAAATCCAGCCGTACTTCCAGTCTTTTTCGCGAAAAAAAAGAACGCAGGCGACGAGCACGCGCACTACGGGAGTGGCTAGCATCAAGAGCACGCCTGCGCGCTCAATGTCGAGAGAATGCCCGCTGACAAATAGTCCGGCGATCAATCCGGCGAGCATGATGAAGAAGCAGCCGAACGCACCAACGCGCAGCACCCAGCCGACCGCGCGGTCGAACTCGGGTTCTCGCACCTGACTCATCCGCTGCCTCCTGTCGCCAGGTGTACCAGCAAGTGTCCAGCAAGATACAGCATGATCGCGACCAGCAGATAGACTACGTACCGCGTGTGAATGCAAGGCGCCAGACGGGCGCCTGGCTGTAGCCGTCACACCAATCATGAAGTTGGAAGTCGCCGCGGCCACAACCAGCGGGACGTTCATGAAGATGTACATCACGGGGACCTTGATCGGCCCACCGCCAATGCCGAGCAGACCGGAGAGAGCTCCGGCCACCAATGATGCGGCTAGACCCAGGGGGTAACGCTTAGGTTCGTATGGCGGGATCACAAACTCGCCATTGGTTAAAGGTGGGGATTCGTCGCCGGGCTTTATTTTTCCGCCGCGCCAGAGAATCGTAATGGAGCTGTACAAGAGGAAGCCGGCAAACAATCCTTCGAGAGCGTTGCGGTTGAAGTAGCCGACCAGATACGCGGTGACCGCTGCGCCAATCGCCGTAGCCAGTTCGAGCGTCATGCCCAGGCGAATGTCGGTAGTGTGCCGCTGCAGGTGGACCGACGAACTGGCTGCCGAAGTCGTGATGACCGCTACCAGGCTGGTGCCAATCGCCTCGCGAATCGGAATGGCAAAATACAGGGCTAAAATGGGGGATAACAGGATGCCCCCGCCGATGCCGGTGATCGCCCCCAGCAAGCCAGCAAAGAAGCCAAGCACAACCAGAAGGACGCTTACCACGTAGAGCGGAACCTCCAGCTGGCGCTGGGGCAGCGAGAAGTGCTGCACGTCGCTGATTTCTGAAGAACGATTTCGGCTGCGCCGGAAAGGAACATGGGCGAGCTAGGATACCACTCGCGGCTTTGAGGTAGCCTCGGCCTGCTCGTGCGCGTGGTAACTGGAGCGCACCAGCGGTCCAGACTCGACGTGGCGAAAGCCGAAGCGCATGGCTTCATCCCGCAGCCAGGTGAATTCCGCGGGCGCGTAGAAGCGGGCAATGGGCAAGTGATCTTTTGACGGACGCAGGTACTGTCCGACGGTGAGAATGTCGACGCCGCGCTCTCCGAGATCGCGGAAGACTTCCACCAATTCTTCCGAAGTTTCGCCCAGGCCGACCATGACGCCGCTCTTCGTGACCATGCCGGGAGCGAATTTTTTCGCGTTCTCCAACAATGTTAGCGTACGCTCGTAGCGCGCTCCGGAGCGTACGACGCGATAGAGTCGCGGCACAGTCTCAGTGTTGTGGTTCAGCACATCGGGATTGGCTTCGAGCACGATCTTCAAGGCTTCATCCAGCCCTTGAAAATCGGGGATCAATACTTCAATACGGCAATCAGGAATGACTCGGCGAATCTCGCGGATGGTCTCTGCAAAGATTTTGGCGCCGCCAATGTTGTCGTCGTCGCGGTTTACGCTGGTCACGACCGCGTGCTTTAAACCCAGCGTGGCTACGGCCTCCGCCACCCGGCGCGGCTCGTCCCAGTCGATGGGCTGAGGCTTTCCCTTGGGCACGGCGCAAAAGCCGCACCGGCGCGTGCAGATATCACCCAGCAGCATGAAGGTAGCGGTACGGTGATTCCAGCATTCGCCGATATTCGGGCACTGGGCCGATTCGCAGACGGTGTGCAATCCGAGGCCGCGTGCAAGTTTCTTCAGGTTGTGGAAGTTGTCGCCGACGGGAGCTTTGGCTCGCAGCCAATCCGGCTTGGGCAGCCGCAGCGGCGGTCCAACCTCGATCTGGATTAGCTGGGAAGGTCCGGCCATCTTTTCGATTCTATCAGTTTGGGCTCAGTGCTTGAGCAGTAGGGTCTCAGCGTCTTAGAATGCAACGTCACATATACCAGGCAGAAAAGACCTTCCTTCGCCGGCTTATCAAGTTTGCACAAGGGGTGAGATGAAACGCTTCTGGAAATTCCTGTTCATCGGAGTATTAGTCCTGGCAGTCGTGCTCGTCGCCGCCATCAGCCTGACTATTGGATGGCGGCCGTTTATAGGACCGCGGGCTCGGGCTTTGACTGAACGCAAGTTCGAGCCTACTCCCGAACGATTGGGCCGTGGCCGTTACCTGGCTAACGCGGTTACCGGCTGCATGTTCTGCCACTCGACACATGACTGGCAGGCTCCGGGCGCTCCAATCTTGGAAGGCAGACTGGGCGCGGGCGACGTGTTTCCCGTCGAAGGCCTACCGGGGAGGGTTACGGCCCCAAACCTTACGCCTGACCCGGAAACCGGAGCGGGCAACTGGAGTGACGATCAGCTGGGTAGAGCCATTCGCGAAGGCATCGGCCATGATGGCAGAGCTCTGTTTCCGCTTATGCCGTACGATAATTTTCGCTCGTTGCCGGATGCGGATCTGGCATCGTTAGTAGTCTATCTACGGTCGCTTCCCGCAGTGCGCAACCCGCTGCCTAAAACTGAAATTATCTTCCCGGTAAAATATTTGATCCGTAGTGTTCCGAAACCTTTGACTGCGGCTGTTCCCGCTAAAAACTTCACCGATTCTGTTAAGCGTGGAGAATATCTGGTGCACATCTCAAGCTGCTCGCACTGTCACACGCCTCAAGAACGAGGGAAGCGGAATCCGGAGTTAGACTTGGCGGGCGGCTTTGAGATGAAAGGTCCTTTCGGAACTGTGACCACCGCGAACATTACCCCGGATCCCTCGGGAATTTCTTACTATAACGAAACGACTTTTATTCAAGCCATGCGCACCGGTAAGGTTGGAGCTCGAGAACTCAACCCCATCATGCCTTGGAGCGCGATGCGCAACATGACTGATGATGACCTGAAGGCGATCTTTGCCTACCTGCGGACTGTGAAGCCAGTTCACCACCGCGTGGACAATACATTGGCACCGACACTTTGCAAGGTGTGTAAAGGCAGGCACGGGGGCGGAGATCAGAACTAGCGGGGCTGTCAGTCCTTAAATGTAATCCGGAACTAGTGTAGTGTCCCATAAGTAAATGGCATTAGTATTGCAAGGAAAATAGGCGTCTCTGATGCACAATGGAGGTGCCTATGGC
>WNFG01000801.1_pt1 | contig 36498 bp, 32 predicted proteins | sample 5400431 | NCBI WGS metagenome assembly WNFG01 (sample SAMN13153346, study PRJNA577476) | soil metagenome | isolation source: 120 cm saprolite under Douglas fir tree site 2 hole 3 replicate 2 | place: USA:California | collected 2015-04-18
GTGAGAATAATGTCTGCATCTTAATAATTTTCTTACATCAGAACTAGTGTCACCGCGGCGAATTTTACCACATGGCTATTTATTATGATCCTATGATAATTTACCACCAGCCGTTTGCCGACTAAACGGCGAATCGGAACGGGAATCTTAAGGTGAAGCATGCAATATAAAAAGCTCGGCGACAGCGGTCTTCAGATCTCTGAGATCGGCTTGGGAACCATGACCTTCGGCCAACAGAATTCCGTGGCGGAAGCCCATCAACTAATGGATTATGCCTGCTCTCAAGGCGTCAACTTTATTGACAGCGCCGAAATGTACCCAGTGCCGACACGGGAAGAAACCCAAGGTTTATCCGAAGAATATATCGGCCATTGGCTGAAAAAACAGCCGCGCGATCGAATTGTCCTGGCGACCAAAATTTCAGGTCCCGGGCGGCGCGTTAAATGGATACGCGGCGGACCAAAAGCGATTGACCGGACCAATGTCGAGCAGGCGGTCAATGCCAGCTTAAAGCGGCTACAGACAGATTACATCGACCTATATCAGCTCCATTGGCCGGACCGCTATGTGCCCATCTTCGGGCAAACCTTCTATGACCCGGACAAAGAACGTCCCACGATACCGATCGCCGAACAGCTCGCTGCGCTCGGCGATATGATTAAAGCCGGCAAAATACGCCATATCGGCTTAAGCAATGAAACGCCCTGGGGGGTAGCGGAATTCGTCAAAGTGGCGCGGGCAAGCGACTTACCCAAAGTAGTCTCCATCCAAAACGCTTACAACCTGCTTAATCGCGTATTCGAAATGGGGCTGGCGGAAGTGTGCCGGCATGAAAACCTAGGATTATTGGCTTACAGTCCGATGGCGTTCGGCGTTTTAAGTGGAAAATATCTCCGCGGAGATCCACCTGACGCGCGTTTGACTTTATTTAAGGAATTCGGCCATCGCTACCGGAAACAGAGTACAAACGAAGCGGTTGCCGCTTATGTTGAATTGGCGCAAAAAATAAATATACGTCCAAGTACGCTGGCCTTGGCGTTCGCGCGCAGCCGTTGGTTTACCGCCAGTATCATCAGCGGCGCTACCAATCTGGAACAATTAAAAGAAAATCTAGCCAGCGTAGATGTCAATCTTGATCGGGAAACCCTTGATGCCATCAATGCCACCCATGCACGTTATCCCAATCCAGCGGCCTGACCTGCGCTCAATTTATTGATAACGCCTCATTTAGCGCCTGCCAGGCCAACAATACGCAGCGTTTGCGCGCCGGATAGGCGCGCACCGCCGCCAGTGCTTGCAACGGACGGGCGATCTCTTCCATGCCGGCATCATCGGAAAACCAACCGGTGATTTGATGATAAAGAGCGCTCGCCTCACTGCGGTTTTTGCCTATTACCGCCTCAGTCATCATTGAAGCCGAGGCAATACAAATTGAACAGCCACGCCCGGCAAAGACTACTTTTTCTAATTTATCACCATCGAACGTAACGCCGACTTCCACTTCATCCCCGCAGCGCGGATTACGGCCTCTCTTAACAACATCGGCCTTGTCCAGACGCCCATGATTACGCGGGTGGCGATAGTGGTCGAGCAAAACTGCCTTGAACGAATCTTGGTTGTTCAAAATAACCACCTAGGCGAACAAGCGGCGCGCCTTGTCAATTGCGGCCAGTAAGGCATCAATATCACTTGCGGTATTATAAAACGCGAAACTTGCACGGGCGGTGCCGGTGATGCGAAGGCGATGCATCAAAGGCTGGCAACAATGATGCCCGGCGCGCAGCGCCACGCCCTCGTCACCCGCGGCCTGCACTAAATCATGCGGATGTATACCGGCGAGATTGAAGGAAATAATTCCGGCTCGCTGCCCCGCGTCCGGACCATAAATGGTAATATCGGGAAATGCCATGAGCGCCTCCATGGCATAGCGGGTTAACGCAGCGATATGTTGCTGAATCGCAATCATGCCGATACCGCCAAGATAGTCGGCTGCCGCGGCAAACCCGACTGCCCCGGCAAGATTAGGCGAACCTGCCTCAAACTTTGCGGGTGCCTCCGCCCAGGCAGCTTCCTGCTCTTCGACTTGATCGACCATACCGCCGCCCAATAACATCGGCTCCATTTCCTCCAGGCGCCGAGCCCGAGCATAAAGCAAGCCGATCCCGTTCGGCCCGCACATTTTATGCGCAGATAGAGCAAGGAAATCACAGCCAAGCGTCTTTACATCGAGCGGTATATGGGAAGCCGCCTGCGCGGCATCCACCAGCACGGCAATATTCTGTTCCGCTGCTTGTTGTATGATCTCAGAAACAGGATTAATCACGCCTAAAACATTGGATACGAGGGATAATGCGATGAGGCGAGTGCGCGGGCCGAACAAACCTGGACAAGTACTCAAATCCAACTTCCCGGCGGCGTTTAATTCAATGACACACAGTTCAGCACCGGTTGCACGACAGACACGTTGCCAGGGCAGAAAATTAGAATGGTGCTCCATGCGCGTCACCCAAACCTGATCGCCCGGCTTCAGACGCGAAGCCGCCCAGCCCTGTGCAACCATATTTATAGACTCAGTCGCCGAGCGAGTGAAAATGATTTGCTCCGAGGACGGCGCGCGGATAAAACGCGAGATGCGAGCACGCGCATCTTCATAGCGGATGGTCGCTTCCTGCGCCAGTGCATATAACCCCCGATGCACCGGCGCATTGTAAGAGCGATAACAATCGGCAATCGCCTCGATCACGCAGTTTGGTTTTTGGCTGGTGGCGGCATTATCCAAATAGACCCATTCTCTTCCCGCCCGATGTTCCCGCAAGAGGGGAAAATCCCGCCGCAGCCGAGCCACATCCAAGGTATTTTCCAGCTGCACGACGGAAATTTCCTGCGCCATCACTGAACCTGCGCCGATAAGGTGGAATCAACCATAAAGCGCCGCTGCACCGCTTCATAAGCGGCAAGCGTATCGACATCGGTGATGACATGATCGGTTTCCATTTGCAGAGGGATTACCTGGTCTGGATTTTCGTCTATTAAGTAGCGGCAGCCGCGATTCCGATTATTTTGCAGCACAGAGGCGCGATATTGATAGGCAAAAACAACCGGATTGCCGCGTTGACCTTGATAGCTGGGCACAACAATAGAGTGCCGGCCGCGCCCGGCAAAAGCCGCTATTAAGGTATTAACGTCCATTGAGGTCAGGAATGGCTGATCGGCAAGGCAAATCATCACCCCGTCGCACGGCTCGCGGAGCGCCTGCCAGCCGGTGTAAATGGAACTCATGTGGCCATCTTTATAATTTTCGTTATAACAGATCTTGATGCGGCCGCCGGAAATAAATGGCCGCAGCAACTCTTGTTGATAACCCAGCACCACCACGATTTCACCCAGCTCACTGTTTAATAAAGTTTCTAAACTGCGGCGAAACAGCGGCGCACCGCCGACGGACAACAGCAGTTTGTTTCGTCCATTCATACGCTGCGACTCGCCGGCGGCGAGGAGTATAGCGGAAACAGATGCTGACATTAGGCGTCTCCGGGATTATTGTGTCGGCAACAAAGGAAATTATGCCCCCAATAACCCTTGAATAGAAGCCTAAAAAAGATCTCCAGGAAAAGGGGGAGCGGGGTGATGAAAAACTAGTTTTCATCAATTATTTAAACGGAAAAATCAATTATTGGATCAACGAGAGGTGTTTCGATTTTTTACAAATTATGCCGGCCGCGACCGTGTTGTTTGTCACTTCATCGATAACGATAAAGCCTCCGGTAGCGCGATTATCCTGATAATAATCGTAGACCACCGGCTTTTGAACTTTAATGCTTACCCAGCCGAATTCATTCATTTTTAGTTCCGATACCATGGTGTCTTGCCGCAGGGTGTCAATATCGACCCGGTAATGTAACTGCGAGATGACCGCTTTTGCCGTATTAGTCGTATGTTTGATCAGGTATTTTTTTGTTAAATCGAGCGGTTCTTCATTCATCCAGCAAAGCATGGCGTCTAATTCTTTACCCACATGCGGAGCGCTCGCGTGCTCCGCACGCGGCATAGGCATGCGACGCACAATCATATCGCCGCGCGAAATATCGAGATGGTCTTCGATGGTTAAAATCACCGACTGTGGCGCGACAGCCTTGGGGAGTTTATCATTATAAAAATGAATCTCCTTTATCTTCGAGGGATAACCGCTCGGCAATACCACAATCTCGTCCCCGACGTTTACGCCGCCTGATTCAATACGTCCCATATAGCCGCGAAAATCGTGCAGGCCGGGAGCTTGGGGACGGCTGACTAACTGCACCGGAAAACGAAAAGTATGTAAGTTCAAATCCCTCTCGATCTTTATATTTTCCAGCAAACTTAATAAAGGTTCGTCTTCACACCAAGGCATATTCTTTCCCACGGTAACGACCATATCGCCACGCAGGGCGGAGATCGGAACGAAACGCAGGTCGCGGATACCGAGCTTTTGGAAAAATAGGCCGAATTCCGCCTTGATTTTCTCGTAGACCTCTTGCGAATAATCGACCAGATCCATTTTATTAATAGCGACAATGATGTGCGGGATACCCAATAGAGCGGCGATATAAGCATGACGCCGTGATTGTGTCAGCACGCCTTTGCGCGCATCGATAAGAATAATCGCAAGATTCGCGGTGCTCGCTCCAGTCACCATATTGCGCGTGTATTGTTCATGGCCGGGGGTATCGGCGATGATGAACTTGCGTTTAGGCGTGGCAAAATAACGATAGGCGACATCGATAGTTATGCCCTGCTCGCGCTCGGCTTGCAGCCCGTCGGTAAACAAGGCAAGGTCCACTCCCTGGCCGCCCCGCCTTTCGGTGGTTCGGGCAATTGCTTCTAATTGATCCTCGAAAATTGATTTAGAGTCGTACAGCAAACGCCCGATAAGCGTGCTCTTACCGTCATCAACACTGCCTGCGGTGGTAAAACGCAACAGATCGACTGTAGCAGGGAGAACGTCGGTCATGATTGCCGACACTTAAAAATAACCCTCTTTTTTACGCACCTCCATCGATGCCTCGGAGGTTTTGTCATCCATGCGGGTGGCGCCCCTCTCGGTAAGACGCGTAACCGCCGTCTCTTCTATAATTTCTTCCGGGTTCGATGCGGCGGATTCGACTGGGCAAGTGCAACTCATGTCGCCGACGGTACGGAAACGCACCAGGCGATTCTCCACTTTTTCGCCGTTAACAGGCTGCGCCAACCGGGAAACCGGCAGCCATCCCCCGCCGCGCTGAATGACAGCGCGACGATGCGCGTAATAAATGGAAGGAACCTCAAGTTTCTCGCTGGCGATATACTGCCAGATATCCAACTCAGTCCAATTACTGATGGGAAAAACACGCATGTGCTCGCCCCGATGAACGCGGGTGTTATACAAGTCCCAAAGCTCGGGACGCTGATTCTTCGGATCCCATTGGCCGAACTCGTCGCGGAAGGAAAAAATGCGCTCTTTGGCGCGGGCCTTTTCCTCGTCGCGCCGCGCGCCGCCGAAACAGGCGTCGAAGCCAAACTCGGTAATCGCATCCAGGAGCGTGATGGTTTGCATCATGTTGCGGCTTTCCGTGAGGCTTTTAACTAGAATTCGTCCCTCGTCTATCGAATGTTGCACCGAACGCACAATCAGCCGCTCCCCTAACTCCGTGGCTTTCCGGTCTCTGAAGGCAATAACCTCGGGGAAGTTGTGCTCCGTGTCGATGTGCATCAACGGGAATGGGAATTTCCCCGGCCGGAACGCCTTCTCGGCCAGACGCAGCATGACGATGGAGTCTTTGCCTCCGGAAAATAACAGAACCGGGTTTTGACACGCGGCGGCGACTTCCCGCATGATATGGATCGACTCACTTTCCAGAGTCTCTAAATGCTTTAATCGCTGGCGTGACATGTCGCTTTCAAGAGTATCTAAATATTTTAATCGCTGGCGTGACATAGCATCCTTTGCATCCTTTTAAAATTATTCCCAATCTCGCCATTGTATTATAGAGGGTGATTACCCTTAAGATGTTCTTATTTTCACTCTCTCCCCCTAAACAACTGACGAGCGTAATCAATTCACCGATACTTTGCTCTCGGGTTCTTTGGGATGTAAACCACACTCTTTGCCGGATGGGTTCTCCCACCACCAGCGCCCGGCGCGGATATCCTCTCCAGCGGTAATAGCGCGCGTGCACGGCGCGCAGCCGATGCTGGGATAGCCTTTGTCATGCAAGGCGTTATAAGGCACCTCAAACTTGCGGATATAACCCCACACATCATTTTGCGTCCAATCATGTAAGGGGTTGAATTTATTAATGTTATTTTCGGTATCCCACTCCGATAAAACCAATTCCGCGCGCGTAATCGCCTGATCACGGCGCATGCCGGTGATCCATGCCTGCTTCCCCTGTAACGCACGCCGCAAAGGTTCTACTTTGCGCATATGGCAGCAAGATTTGCGCAGTTCCACGCTTTCGTAAAAAGCATTCGGACCATATTCACGCGCATACTTTTCCACGGCCGCACTTTGCGGAAAATAAATGTGAATGGGAACGGCGTAATGGTCCTTGACTTCCTGTATTAGATGATAGGTTTCTTCCGGCAGACGGCCGGTATCCAAAGTAAAAATCTCGATATCCCGCGCATGCTTGCAGATCAGGTCAGCCAACACCACATCTTCGGCGCCAAAACTGTTAGCAAATACCGCGGGAGCATGTTCAGCCATAATCTTTTGTAACAGTGCTTTTACATTTTCAATTTTTAAATCTAAATTCATCTAACTATCGCCCTAACTAAGCAGACCTGCAGCCTGGCGCATCATGATCGAGCGCATCTCGCCGGAATGATAAGGAAACCGCCCATTAAGCTACAGCGCTTATCTTGGAGCCATTGACTTCAGGAGAAGACGGCTTAGCCAGTGAACCGGTCAAATCCACTTGCCGGTCAATATTCATACAAACGTCAGCCGCTTGTTTAACCCACACGTCCAATTCTTCCATAAGCTTTGGAAAAATAGATTCGTCGAATTCCTGTTTCAATTGCGCCAATCCCCGATTTAATTGCACAAACCTTTCCGCTAAATCGGAATGATTCGGCAGCGATGCCGGCAGCAAACGTATGATTTCAGCCAAATCATTGGTTTTCTTATTCGTCACCACAAACAACACCGATTGGCCGATCAGCCGGGCGATGCTTTCCGCGCACTCGATCGCCTCAGCATGTTTACGTTGATAGATAAAGGCATTGCGGCAATCGCGTTCATACGCCGCCTCGGCAAAATTCGCCGCCACCAGCTCCTGTGCGGCGCCCGCGCATTCGCCGCCGCCGAGTTGCAACACTTTGAACGCCGATTCATCGCCGTGATCCTTCAGCACCAGCGGAACTTGCTCCGGCGAGACAGCAACTTGTTGCGCTAATAATTCATCGAAATAAGCCTTGCCTTGCCGGCGTGTCCAGTGGAAAAAAGATTCACCGGCGTTGCCGGTATTTAGATAAGCCTCTTGCACCCGTTTCACCGCCTCTTCAATACGCACGGCGGGGACCTCCGGGCCTTTAATGGCTAACCCGCCGCCGGTACGGCCATCGCCGCCAAAATACATCTGGTAATGCGGGATCAATTTTCCATGCAGGCGCTTGCCCTCACCATAGATACCGATATCACCGGTTTCCGGCTGCGCACAACCGTTATGGCAGCCGCTGACGCGAATGCGCAAATCCGCCGCCGTGCCATTTAATTTGACGGCAATAATCTTGGAGGACGTAATGCCCAGCCGGCAGGTCGATGTGCCCGGGCAGGCAACCACATTATCACCGGCCTTCGGCTCACCGAGACCTAAGGCGGTGAGGCTAGAGCGGACCGTGTTAATCTGCGCCGCCGGCACATTTGTCAAAATCAGGTTTTGATCCTGGGTGGTGCGTATATCGTTCAGGCCCAAATCTTCCATAAGACGGGCGATGCCACGCAACTGCGGACCGGTAATGTCGCCGATAGGGATGCTAATCGGAAATATATACAAGCCCGGTTGCTTTTGTTCAGTTACCTTACGCGGTGCGCCGGTGCCGCACACTTCGCCTTCTTTGGCGCCGGTCCATTCGCCTTTAGGATAAGGTTGATCAACAAAAACCGATTTTGTGCGGGCAAATTCCTCCCGGTACTTTTCTACGAAGCCCTCCGGCCCGAAGCGATCTACTAAAAATTTGATGCGCGATTTGGCGCGCTTGGTGCGATCGGAATAGCGATGATGCAGCGAGATGACGGCCTCCATGCTGGGAAGCAAATCTTTTTCCTCGATAAACGGCTCGACCGTAATCGCCTCATGCGGTTTGTGACCAAGTCCGCCGCCCGCCATGATTTTGAACCCAAAACGCCCGTCGCGTTTTACCGCCACCACCGCTAAATCATGCATCATCCCCTGCGCGCAGTCGTGTTCGCAGCCGGAAAAACTGATCTTAAACTTGCGCGGTAAGTGTTGTGTCAGTGGATGGCGCAGAAAATGCGCGACCGCGGCATCCATAAAGGGCGTGATATCGACGTGCTCCGTCGGGCACAAACCGGACAGTGGAGAACAGGTAATGTTACGGACGGTATTGCCGCACGCCTCGCGCGTGGTCAAGCCGTCCTTGGCTAAACGCCGCATGGTTGCGGGCGTGTCCTGTAAAGGCACGTAGTGCACTTGAAAATCTTGCCGGGTAGTAATATGGACAACATTATGCTGCGCGTATTGTTCCAACACATCGGCAACCGCCAGCAGCTGGCGCGGACGCAAACGCCCGCCGGGAACCTTAACACGCACCATATTAACGCCGTCCTGGCGCTGGCCGTATACACCCTGTTGAAGACGCGCCGCCATGAAACGATCCGCATCCATTTGCAGATTTAAATAAGCCTCTAAAGTCTGCTGGTAACGATCTATTTCATCTTGTTTAACCAGAATGCTGGCGTCATTCACTTCTTATTCTCCTGCTTTAGGTTGAAACCCAACTTCACAATACAAACTTTCCGGCAATTAATAACAACATGGTGGCTAAAACCGGACGCAATACTTTGTCCGGAACACTGGCGCTCAAATGACTGCCAAGATATATACCCGGCAATGAACCCAATAACAGGCCAAATAACAAATCCAGGTTCACGGTCCCCATATGCAAATGCCCTAATCCGGCCACCGCGGTTAACGGCACGGCATGGGCTAAATCCGAACCTACAATCTTCGCGGCCGGCAGATGCGGGTATAAAAAGAACAGGGCCACTACCCCCAATGCCCCCGCGCCGATGGACGAAATCGTAACCAAAACACCCAGTATCGCCCCGGTCACAATGGTGGCCAGGGCTATTCGGCGCTTATACGCCTCTGATGCCATCACCTCGCGCTTTTGCCCCAAGCGCTGTAGTCGTTCTTTGAACAACAGCGCAACTGCGGTCAAGATCAGCGCCACTCCTAATATGGGGGTCACTAACTTGTCGATAGACCCGCCTTTTGCGTTGTATTCGCCGAGCAGCATTAGCGTCAATATCGCTGCGGGCAAGCTCCCGGCAGTCAATAGCAACGTGATCTTCCAATCAACCGTCCCCCGTCGCCCATGCACCCAAACGCCGACTGTTTTGGTAATTGACGCAAATAACAGATCCGTGCCAACCGCTGTTGCCGGGGCAAAACCAAATAACAACACTAGCAACGGCGTCATCAATGAACCGCCGCCAACACCGGTAAGTCCCACTAAGAAACCAACGCCCAATCCTGATAAGGTATATGCCCATTCCATTAATACTTACCTCCTTACATAGGAGTAAAACCTTCCCGTACTGATAACGTCGGGTAAGTAAGTATAGAAGGCGCCGACCGCGTCCGTGCCGCAAAGATTGAACGCAGTTTAAAATAATTCATTATAAATAAAAAGAATATGATAGTATATTAATATACTTTTTTATTATATCGGGGGCTTCAATGAAACTCCAACAACTGCGTTATATTGCCGCGGTCGCCCGCCAGGGTCTGAATGTGTCCGAGGCAGCGGAGATACTTCACACTTCACAACCGGGGATAAGTAAACAAATCCGCATGCTGGAAGAAGAGTTGGAAGTCGAGATCTTCCTGCGTAATGGCAAGAGATTAGTGGAGATCACTGAACCGGGAAAGCTCGTTCTGGCCATGACCGAAAACATCTTACGTGGAATGGAAAATATTAAACATGTCGCGGCGGAATTTGCCAGCAGAACCCAGGGTCGCCTCACTATTGCCACTACGCATACCCAGGCGCGTTATGCGCTTCCACCGGTAATCAAAATATTCACTCAGCGCTATCCGGAGGTGCGCTTAAGTTTGCACCAAGGCAACCCCACGCAAATCGCCGAGCAGGTTGTCTCCGGCCGCGCCGATCTAGCCATTGCCACCGAGGCAATCGAATTATTTGAAGATTTGGTCATGATGCCGTGTTATCAATGGAATAGATGCGTTATGACCCTACCGGGTCATCCTTTATTGGAGCAAAAACCATTGACGCTGGAAGCAATCACTAAATATCCCATCATTACCTATGATTTTGCGTTTGCCGGTCGATCGTTGATTAACAGGACATTCGCGGAGCGCGGGCTTAAACCTAACGTTGTCCTGACAGCCATAGACTCGGACGTAATCAAGACTTACGTTGGATTGGGACTTGGTATCGGATTATTAGCCAAGATGGCGTTTGATCCCAAGCAAGATGCGCATTTGCGCATGATCGACGCAAGCCATCTGTTCGAGCCAAGCACGACAAATATCGGCATTCGCCGCGGCGTCTATTTACGCAGTTACACTTATGAATTCATCGAACTATTCGCACCCCATCTGGACCGTAAAACCGTGGAGGCGGCGATGAAGGCTAAAAGCATGGAATGGAACAAAAAGATAGCCGATTTAAACGCAACGTAATTTGGACAGCAAGAACCAAGTTGTTCATAATTTCAGCGTATTCTTCCGGTGAATGGGCGATTCAAATTGACTTGCGCCAAGCAAGCCGCTTCTCCAACCGGCGAGAAAGACTGGTAAAGAGATAACAGATGATAAAATACATGCCGGCGATAAAAAGAAAAATTTCAGTCGGGTAAACCAGGCTGCGATTATTCACCTGCGTCGCGATTTGCGTGAGCTCGGATACGCCGACGATATACGCCAAAGAAGTATCCTTGATTAATGATACAAACTGATTCACGAAGGAAGGGATCATATTGCGCAGCCCTTGCGGCAAAACGACAAAAAGCCTCGCCTGCCAAGGCTTAAGGCCGGTGGAAAGCGCGGCCTCGGTCTGCCCGGGTGGAACACCGTCTATCCCCGCCCGCACAATCTGCGACATGTAGGCGGAAGTAAAAATGGTCAACGCGGTTATTACCGTCCAATTCTCCGGCACGGTATGCCCTAACAAAGCGGGCAGCAAAAAGTAAGCCCAGAAAATCACCATCAGCAACGGCATGCCGCGCAAGGTCTGGATGACGGTCTCTATGAATAATTTAATCAGCCAGTTGCGTGACAAGCTTAGTAATCCTAAGACCAGGCCGCCAAAGAATGAAAGCGCGCACGACACCGCCGCTAAATATAGCGTCAACAATAGGCCGCCGGCGGGGCCGTGCGGATAGCGCCCGATCAAGAAGTAAGTCAGGTTGTCTTGGACAACGGTAAAGTCCAGTGCGCCGGTCATTTTGTTATTAACGCATCCGCATCGGAGTGAGAACTTTTTTGCCGTAAAGCGTCACCACCCCGGTGATTACTAAGGAAAGTATCAGATAAATTAAGGTAGCGGCAGAAAATGCCTCGAACCCTTTGAAGGTATAACTTTCTATCTGCCGTGCCTGATAAGTGAGCTCGGCGACACCGATGGTCATCGCCAAGGACGAGTTTTTCGTCAAATTCAAAAATTGGCCGATCAAAGGCGGAATGGTGATGCGAATCGCCTGCGGCAGAATAACAAACCGCATGGCACCGAAATAAGAAAACCCGGCGCTGCGCGCGGCTTCCATCTGCTCCTTGGGTATAGAGCGCACACCCGAGCGAATATCTTCGGCGATAAAAGCGGAAGTATAAATAGTCAGTGCGATGACGGCAGCGGCGAATTCAAAATTGACGCGGCTCAACCAATCATTAATCACAGCCGGCAGCACTTTGTAAGAGCCGAAATACCAGAAAAAGATTTGGATCAGCAGCGGCGTATTACGAAAAAATTCCAAATAACCGAGAGCGGCCCAGCGCAGCGGAGCGGCCTGGCTCATGCGCATGACCGCAATGGCAAGCCCCAGAACAAAAGCGAGCACAATAGAGAGCGCCGACAATTGGAGGGTGGTTTCCATTCCGGAAACCAGCCATAGAAAATACTTGCCGCTGGTGACAACCGACCAGTCGAACTGATAGTTCAACACAAACTTATACTTATTTCCCGGCCGTAATTTTGAAACTACGCTTTAGCGGCGTGGTCGCGCCCGGGCCGAACCATTTATCAAATATCAGCCGCGCTTCGCCGCTTTTTTCCAAATCGAGCAAGGTCTGATTAACGAAATTCAAGAAATTTAAATTCCCCTGGCGTACTCCCAAGCCGTAAGGTTCATTTGAAATTCGAAGGTTCGGAATTTCAAACTGCTCTTTGTTCGGCGCCTTACCCAGCATACCGGCAAGAATCGATTCATCGGTAGTAACGGCAATGACCTTCCCCTGCTGCAATGCCAAAAACGCCTGCGGATAATCATCAAATGAAAGTATCGTGGCACTCGGTATCGCTTGCTTCGCATTCTGTTCGGAAGTCGAACCTTTAGCGGTGCCGAGTTTTTTCCCCTCCATATCTCTTAGGCTTTTTACCGCGCCTTTCTTAGTCAAGAATTTTTGCCCGGTTAAGAAATAGGTATAACTGAAATCGATCTGCTTGGCGCGTTCCGGGGTCTTGGTCATGGTCGCACAAATAATGTCCACGTTCCCTTCCATAAGCTGCGGAATGCGGCTGGCCGAAGTCACCGGCTTCAATTCGAGCTTAACGCCCAGACGTTTGGCGATCGTCCCGCAGAAATCGACATCGTAGCCGACGATCTGGCGCGTCGCCGGATCCACATAGCCGAACGGGGGTAACGAATCTTTCACACCGGCGACAAGCACGCCTTTTTGTTTCACATCATCCAAGGTATCGGCGAGCGCAATGGCACTAAATGTAACCAGGAGCAAAATCGAAAGTGTTAAAGAAAAAATGTCCGCTATTTTTTTCATAAATATCACCCCCGTGAACAATTAGTGTAAAGGTAAGCTAACATGCCGGGCTCACCCTTGCTTGAGCAACCCTAGAAGCCAATCGCGTACCGCATAGCCTGTGCCGAAATCCCATGGTTTTAGTTTCGCTTTGGGTATAATCCTGAATTCATCTAACTCGTCCCCAAGCTGGATGTTTCCTTCCGCCCACGTGCTGAAGGCCAGTATCAACTGATTCATCTCATGGAACGCGTAGTAGCCGATGAAATTCGCCGCGTCCCCATGCAATCCCAATTCTTCACTTACCTCTCTCAGCACCGCACCCTCCGGATCCTCCTCCTTCTCCAGAAAACCTGTTACCAAACCAAACATTCCCGCAGGCCAGGATTTGTTATGTACCAGCACAACTCCATCAGGCGTCTCAACAATTGCCGCCACGACAGGGGCTGGATTGTCCCAATGGACATAGCCACAGGTATCCTCCGAACACTTCAGATATTCGCGAGTACTGTTACCAACTAAGCCCGAAACCAGCTCTTTTGAGCAAATGGGGCAGTATTTAAATTGCATGATAAATACCTGCGCAATAACACAGCATCCTATGGCTTAATGCGCCCAAGCATCAGGTCGATAGCCATACGGAAGTCACCGACAAAGCTATAGAATGGATAGCGGAATGTTGCCGGTCTATTTTTTTCAAAAACGAAGTGTCCAATCCAGCCACAGCCATAGCCAAATAAAAATGCTAACAAGAATAAATAATAGTTATGGTAGAAAATTCCAAAGAGGAAAAGAACTGTTCCTAAAATTGAGCCAATAGCATGAAGGACGCGCGATATACTATTCTTGTGTTGAGAAAGATAATAAAGGTAAAAGTCGCTAAAAGAGTTAAAATGTGGCTTCATTGCTTATAACATCCTCCCTAGTCTTTAGGCCATACTGGCTATTACCTTTCTCGCAAGGCGCAAGCACCTGCCGCAAAGCAATCGCCTTTCTCATCATCCCTGGCTAAGAATGCGAAATTCCGTTCCTATATGTAGCGCATGCTCCAACGCAGCCCCGATAAACTTGATTATCAAAAACCCAAACTTCCGCCTTAGGCAGCGGTATAACGTACATCTTCTTCCGTGAAATAGTTCACACCACGTACACCTGTAACTGATCTCCGCGCAGATAGCTTCGCCGGCTTTCACAGATTTAGCTTGTGCAACGGATACCCTCGTCAACAGATTAGGCCACCTATAGATATAGGAATCGGATTGAATTAACTACCCCCTTAGCATGGGGTAATTGTTTTAACAAAATCGACTACAACACGCAACGGCGGCATCGATCCTTAGGACGGCACCCCAAGAGTTTATCCAAAGCTGTCGGCTTAAACAGACTGCATGAAGCAATTTTTTAACTTATCAAATGGACTAGAAATAGGGAAACAGTCAAGAAGCCCGATTCCTAAAGTCGGTATCTGGACTAGAAATGGGGGACCGTCAAAGGATGAAAACTCCGTTATTGGAAGTGGACAAAAAGAGGGGGAGAGGTCAGAATGCGCTTCGCTAAAATCACGGCCACGGACGGGATCATGAGACCATCTAGGACGATAACCGATATTCGTCAACTGTGCTGCTTGGGTCTAGGCGGTGAGAGTATTATGCCCGCCTTGTTTGATAGCATCCAAAAGCTAGTACCTTCCCATTTTCAGATTTTCCTTTGGGCAGACGAACATTATCAGGTGTCCAATATGTTTTGTTTTGACCTACCTTCTCTTGCTCAGATTGCCGAACTGTACTTGAGGGAATTCGTTAATAAACGTGAGCAGGAAGCCAAACCTCCGTTCTCAGAGATTATGCGCTCGGAGCGCGGCACAGTGAATTGGAATCGCTACCACAACCAAAAGTTCTTCCAGTCCGACTTTTATCAGGAGATCTTACGACCGCTTAAGGCGCACCATATCTTGGCGACCGTTATTCATGAACATAACCGCGCCCTCGGTGAGTTGGTGCTGGCGCGCACACCAGGAGAAGCGCCGTTCACGCAAGGGGATGAATATATACTCTTAGGGCTTATTCCTTACATCGCGCACGGACTGCGTGTGCGTACCGATAAGCAGCCCGTATTTATCTCCACAGGTAAGCATGGCATGGCAATTTTGACTGAGAACGGAGAAATCGAATACGCATGCCCGCAAGCCCACGAGCTATTATTTTGGGCGACGCATCCGCAAATTTCGCAATCGACGATGAAAGATCCAGGCTGGCTCTCTGTGCCGCCGGCGTTAGTGCGGCTCTGCAAAAATCTCTCGGAGCTCTTCCAAGGGAAGCCTGCTCCGGTTCCGGTCCTACATCACCACAATCCCTGGGGCCGCTTCACGTTCCGCGCTTATTGGTTGGACCATCGTGAATTTACTCAAGGCAAGCGGATTGGTATGACTATTGAGTATCACGAACCGCTTATTCTGACATTGTTTTCCAGGATGAACGCGTATCCATTGTCCACCCGCCAAAAAGAGATATGCCAGTTACTCTTATCGGACTACACCCACGCGGAGATTGCAAAGCGGCTTAACATCAGTGTGCATACACTGGTCGACCACGTGCGCAAGATTTACGAAAAATTGGACGTGCATAATCGTCAGGAGCTACTTAAAAAATTTTCCATCGAAACCGGCCTGGATGCTGGTCATGCCCCCTCACGAGCCATTAGTCAGCTACCTTAAGATGCTCCTCGCGACCGAGGTGGGTGCCGGGTCAAAGGGTCGTCAGGCAATCCAGGGGGGGAAATATTTTAATTCCCTGTTATCGGAATTGCGCTTACCGGAAATCGCCACTTAAACACTTGCCTATAGCGACGCCTTCCGCATCGAAACGTTACAGGCGCATCTCTTCCCTGTAGTTTCCCTACTTGTAGGGAAACTTGATGCCGGAAAAGAGTTCGTATAAGACTGGCCCTCCGCCATTCAGTCAAAAGCTTTGGTGACCTTTCTCCGGGCTTTGGAGAAAGGGCCTAAGTTTCAAATACTTTCAGCGTAATTTCCGTCACCGTTCGCGTGTAAAGCGGACTAAAAGCGCGCAAACGGGGCGCGTTTGGCCGGTTTTTCTCCAATAGGCAATTTCAAAGTCCGTTGTTTCGTCAAATTTGCGGATTAAATCCGTGGTTCGAATGGCGAAGTAAGAGGAATCGTGGTTCCGGGCTCATCCGTGTTTTATTTCACTTCGTGCTGGTCCATTGGTTTTGGCGCCGCGCCGATGTCTGATACGTTTCTATCCAACTGCTGGCGGCTGTCGTTGTTAATGAGCTTATCGGCAAGTGGCGGTTTCGGCCCATTCCAACCGCCGCCTATCGCCTTAATAAGGAGAACACTGGCGGTCAACCGCCGACCCAGAATGTCCACCACCACTCTTTCGTTGCTGAGCGCGATCGTCTGCGCGGTGATAACGTTGAGGTAATTTACGATTCCCGCCTTATACTGGTTGGTCGTCAGCGTTACGGATTCTCGCGCGGCTTGCACCGCCTGGTCCTGCACCTGCGCTTCTTGCTCCAGGATCCCAAGCGCCGCCAGGTTATCCTCGACCTCCTGAAATCCGGTCAACACGGTCTGGCGATAACCAGCCACGCTGGCGTCGTAGGCGGCGATCGCCTGAGCGGTCTGGGCGCGCCGCAGGCCGCCGTCGAACAGGACCTCCGCCACGGTCGAACCGAGCGACCAGAATCGGTTCGGCAGGGTAAACCATTGCGCCACATTTGAGCTTTGATAACCGCCGGAAGCGGCAAGCGTGATGGCCGGAAAGAACGCCGACTTCGCTACACCGATCTGCGCATTGGCGGCGGCAACCCGGCGCTCCGCCGCGGCGATATCGGGCCGCCGTTCGAGCAGCGCGGAGGGCATGCCGAGAGGGATGGACGGCATCGCCACGTTCAGCGGCGCGGGTGCGATGGAAAAGTCCGCGGGCGCCTTTCCGACGAGCAGCGCGATCGCGTGCTCGAGCTGGGCGCGCTGCACGCCGACGTCAATGGCCTGCCCCTGCGTGCTGCGCAATTGCGTTTCCGCCTGGACCACGTCGACCTTGCCGGCGACGCCGGCCACATAGCGGTTTTTCGTCAGCTCGAGCGATTTTTCCAATGTGGCGACGGTGTCGTCGAACAGCCGCTTCTCCTGATCTAGTATACGCAATTGGAAATAGTTCTGCGCGAGCGCCGCTTGCGCGGAGAGGCGCGCGGACTCCAGGTCAGCCGCGCTTGCCTGTGCGCCCGCCGTGTTCGATTCCACCGTGCGCCGCACGCGGCCCCACACGTCCGCCTCCCAGGTCGCATCGATGGAGAGATCGTGGCTCGTGACCGCGCTCCCGGCGCTTAAAGACTGATTTCGAGTCGCGGAGTTGCCGAAGCCGCTCGGCGACTGGCTGCGGGTCACGGACGCGCTGCCCGAGACGCTCGGGAACAGCCCTGCGCGCGCGGCCTGCACGAGCGCTTGCGCTTGGCGAAACTGAGCTTCGGCGACGCGCACGTTCTGATTGGAGATGTCGATACTTTCCGCGAGCGCGTTTAGCTGCGGATCGCCGAAGATTTCCCACCATTTGCCGCGACTCACGTTGTCCTGCGGTGTCGCGATCTTCCAGTTGGCGGCCTCCTTGTAGGCGGCCGGCGCATCGACGCTCGGGCGCACGTAATCGGGGCCGACCGCGCAAGCGCTTAGTGCCGCCCACGCCGCCGCGAGCGCAGCGTCTTTTATAGCAGCGCGCATCATCGTGTCTCCAAAGCGGTATCGCGGCGCCGCCCCGGCCTGATGCGTTGGCACCATAGCCGGAACCGGTCGAGATAGAGGTAGACCACCGGTGTGGTATAGAGCGTCAGCAACTGGCTCACGATCAGGCCGCCGACGATTGAAATGCCGAGCGGCCGGCGCAGTTCGGCGCCGTCGCCGAAGCCGATCGCGAGCGGCACTGCGCCGAGCAGCGCGGCCATGGTGGTCATCATGATCGGGCGGAAGCGCAGCAGGCAGGCCTGGAAGATCGCCTGCTCCGGGCGCATCCCCTGCTTGCGCTCCACGTCCAGCGCGAAGTCGATCATCATGATGGCGTTCTTCTTGACGATGCCGATCAGCAGGATTACGCCGATGAAGGCGATGATGCTGAACTCGGTCCGGCACGCGAGCAGCGCAAGCAGCGCGCCCACGCCGGCCGACGGCAGGGTGGACAGGATCGTGATCGGATGCACGTAGCTCTCGTACAGGACGCCGAGCACGATGTAGATGGCGAGCAGCGCCGTAAGGATCAGCCACGGCTGGCTCTGGAGCGTCGCCTGGAACGCCCGCGCGGTGCCCTGGAACGTGCCGTGGATCGAGGTCGGGACACCGATGCGGTCGAGCGTATCCCTTACCACCCGCGTGGCGTCGGACAGCGAAACGCCGGGCGGCAGATTAAACGAGATGGTCGCGGCCGCGAACTGTCCCTGGTGGTTGACACCGAGCGGCGTGTTAGTCAGCTCGAAATGACTGAAGGCCGAAAGCGGTACCTGCGAGTTGTCCGGCGTGATCACGTACACGCTCTTCAGCGCCTCGGGGCTCTGCCAGTACCGCGGGGCCACCTCCATAACCACCCGGTACTGGTTGAGCGGGTTGTAGATCGTCGAGACCTGGCGCTGGCCGAAGGCGTCGTTGAGCGTCGCGTCTATCGTCTTTGCCGTCACTCCGAGGCGGGAGGCCGTGTCCCGGTCGATGACCAGCGTAGTCTGCAGGCCCTTGTCCTGCTGGTCGGTGTTCACGTCTACCAGTGTGGGCAGCTGCGAGAGCGCCCGCCTGATGCGCGGCTCCCAGGTGCGCAAGTCGGCGAGATTGTCCGCCTGCAGCGTAAACTGGTATTGCGCGTTGCTCGCGCGCCCGCCCATGCGGAAGTCCTGCACCGGCACCAGGAACAGGTTGGCGCCCGGCTCGCGTGCCAGCTTGACGCGTAAGCGCGCGATCACCATGTCGGCCGAAATCTTCCGTTCCTTGAGCGGCTTGAGGGTCATGAACATAATGCCGGTATTGCGGCCGCCACCGAAGCCCCCGCCGGTGAATCCGATCACGTTCTCCACGGCCGGATCCTGGCGCACGATTTCGATGAAGTCGGCGAGTTTCTGCCGCATCGCCTGGAAGGAAATATCCTGGTCGGCCTGGATGGAGCCGATTACGCGCCCTGTGTCTTGCTGCGGAAGGAAGCCCTTCGGGACGATGGCGTACAAATAGACGTTCAGGCATACCGTGCCGAGCAGCAGCACCATCATGAAGCGACCGTGCCGCAGCGCCCAGGTCAGGGACCTCTCGTACCGGCGCAGTATGGCGGCGAATACCCGCTCGCCGGCCCGGTCGAAGCGGCCGCGCGCGCCGCCGGTCTGCGCACGCAGGAGCAGCGCGCACATCATCGGCGTGGTAGTGACCGACACCAGCAGCGACACCATAATCGCGACCGACAGGGTCACGGCGAATTCGCGCAACACCCGCCCGACGATGCCGCCCATGAGAAGGAGGGGGATGAACACGGCGATGAGCGACAGGCTCATCGACAGCACGGTGAAGCCCACCTCGCGCGCGCCCAGCAGCGCCGCCTTCATCGGCGCCATACCATTTTCGATGTAGCGCGAGATGTTTTCCAGCACCACGATGGCGTCGTCCACCACGAAGCCGGTGGCGATGGTGAGCGCCATGAGCGACAGGTTGTTCAGGCTGTAGCCGCACAGATACATCACGCCGAACGTGCCGATCAGCGAGACCGGCACCGCCACGCTCGGGATCAGCGTTGCGCGCCCCCTGCGCAGGAACAGGAACACCACCATGATCACCAGCCCCGTCGAGATCAGGAGCGTGCGCTCGACCTCGCGCAGCGAGGCGCGGATGGTCGGCGTGCGGTCCAGGGCGACCTCGAGGTTGACCGCGCTCGGGATGGAGGCGCGCATCAGCGGCAGCAGTTCCTTGATGCGGTCGACGGTCTCGATGATGTTGGCGTTCGGCTGCCGGTTGAGGACGATCAGCACCGACGGCTTGCCGTTGGCCGAGCCGGCGTTGCGCAGGTCCTGCACCGAATCGACGACCTCCTCGGCGACGTCCGCCAGACGCACCGGGGCGCCGCGCCGGAACGCCACCACCAGCGGTAGATACTCGGCGGCCTTCTTCGCCTGGTCGTTGGCGTAGATCTGCCATTGCCGTTTCCCGTTCTCCACCACGCCCTTCGGCCGGTTCGCGTTGGTCGCGACGATCGCGTTGCGCACGTCCTCGAGGCCGATGCCGTACTTGCTGAGCGCGTTGGGGTTTAGCTCGACCCGCACCGCGGGCAGCGCGCTGCCGCCCACGCTCACCTGGCCGACGCCCTTCACCTGCGAGAATTTCTGGGCGAGGATGGTCGAAGCGGCGTCGTATATCTGGCCCTGCGTCATCGAGTCCGAGGTGAGCGCCAGGATCATGATCGGCGCGTCGGCCGGGTTCACCTTGCGGTAGGTCGGGTTGCTCGGCAGCCCCGTGGGCAGGAGGCTGCGCGCGGCGTTGATCGCCGCCTGGATGTCGCGGGCGGCGCCGTCGATGTCGCGGTCGAGATCGAACTGCAGAATGATGTGCGTCGAGCCGAGTGAGCTCGACGAGGTCATCTCGGTGATGCCCGCGATGCGGCCGAGCGAGCGCTCGAGCGGCGTGGCCACCGTTGCCGCCATGGTCTCAGGGCTCGCCCCGGGCAACTGCGCCTGCACCGAGATGGTCGGAAAGTCCACTTGCGGCAGCGGCGATACCGGCAGCAGCGTGAACGCGACTGCGCCGGCGAGCGCCAAGCCCAGCGTGAGCAGGGTGGTCGCGACCGGCCGTTCGATGAAGGCAGCGGAGATATTCATGAACGGGCGCTGTCGCTTTGCTGATCGATCGCAGGCCTCGCCCGGAGGCGATGTTCCGCACGTCTGGCGAGCCGGTCAAACGCGAGATAGATGACCGGCGTGGTGAACAGAGTCAGCACCTGCGAGAGCAGCAGCCCGCCCACCATGGTGATGCCGAGCGGATGGCGCAGCTCGGAGCCCACGCCGGCGCCGAGCATGAGCGGCAGCGCGGAGAGCAGCGCCGCCATGGTGGTCATCAGAATCGGCCGGAAGCGCAGCAGGCACGCCTGGCGGATTGCCTCGCGCGGGCTCTTGCCTTCCTTGCGCTCCGCGTCGAGCGCGAAGTCGATCATCAGGATCGCGTTCTTCTTGACGATGCCGATCAGGAGGATGATGCCGATGATCGCGATGATGCCGAGGTCGCTGCGCGAGAGCATGAGCGCGAGCAGGGCGCCGACGCCGGCCGAGGGCAGCGTGGAGAGAATCGTGATCGGGTGGATGTAGCTTTCGTACAGCACGCCGAGCACGATATACATCGTGACGATCGCGGCCAGGATCAGGAGCAGCGTGTTGTCGAGCGAGGCCTGGAAGGCGAGCGCTGCGCCCTGAAAGCGTGTTTGCGCGCTGATCGGTACGCCGATCTCCTGCTCGGCGGCGCGGATCGCCTTCACCGCGTCGCCGAGCGCCGCGCCGCGCGCGAGGTTGAACGAGATGGTCGCGGCCGGGAACTGGCCGAGATGGTTGATCACCAGCGGCGCGGTCTTTTCGACCACGGTCGCCACCGCGCTCAGGCGCACCTGCTGCGGCGGCGTTTGTTGACTGCTTGCGGTTGTCTGCTGGCCGCTGACCGGCTGACCGCTCGCGGAAGTTTGCGCGATCGGAGCGGTCGAGACAAAGATATCATCAAGCGCTGCCAGGCCCTTCTGAAAATCGGGCTGCGCCTCCAGCACCACGCGGTACTGGCTGGTCTGCGTGAAGATGGTCGAGACCAGCCGCTGGCCGAAGGCGTTATAGAGCGCGTTGTCGATCGCCGCCGGCGTGATGCCGAGCCGGCTCGCGGTGCCGCGGTCGATCTCGATGTACGCCTGGAGGCCCTGGTCCTGCTGGTCGCTCGCCACATCCGCGAGCTGCGGCAGCCGGCGCAGCCGTTCGACGAGCCTCGGCACCCAGACACTCAGCTCGTCCGGATCCGCGTCCTCGACCGTGAACTGGTACTGCGTGCGGCTCACGCGGTCCTCGATGGTGAGGTCCTGCACCGGCTGCATATAGAGGGAGATTCCCTCCACCTGCGCCAGCCTCGGCTGTAGGCGGCGGATCAGCTCGATGGCGCTCACGCGCCGCTCCTTCAGCGGCTTCAGGTTGATGAGCATGCGCCCGCTGTTCAGCGTCGCATTGATGCCGTCCACCCCGATGAAAGACGACAGGCTCGCGACCGCCGGGTCCTGCAGCACGGCGCGCGCCAGAGCCTGCTGGCGCTCGGCCATCGCGGAGAACGAGATCGACTGCGCCGCCTCGGAGATGCCCTGGATGACCCCCGTGTCCTGTACCGGGAAGAAGCCCTTGGGAATGAAGATGTAGAGCAGCGCCGTCAGCGCCAGCGTGCCGATCGCGACGAGCAGCGTGGCGCGCTGGCGCTCCAGCACCCAGTCGAGCATCACGCCGTAGCGCGCGATCACCGCGTCGAAGAACCGCCCGCTCGCCCGATAAAACCGGCCCTGCTCGGCCTCGGGGGTATGGCGCAGCAGCCTCGCGCACATCATCGGCGTGAGCGTGAGCGAGACCACCGCCGAGATCAGGATCGCCACCGCGAGCGTGATCGCGAACTCGCGGAACAGCCGCCCCACCACGTCGCCCATGAACAGCAGCGGAATGAGCACCGCGATCAGCGAGAAAGTGAGCGAGATGATGGTGAAGCCGATCTGCTCCGCGCCCTTCAGCGCGGCCGCGAGCGGCGGATCGCCCTCCTCGATGTAGCGGGTGATGTTTTCGATCATGACAATCGCATCGTCCACTACGAAGCCGGTGGCGATGGTCAGCGCCATGAGCGTCAGGTTGTTGATGCTGAACCCGGCCAGGTACATCACGCCGAAGGTCCCCACCAGCGACACCGGCACGGCGATGCTCGGGATAACGGTCCCCGACGCGCTGCGCAGAAACAGGAAGATCACCATCACCACCAGCACCACGGCCAGCATGAGCTCGAACTGCACATCCTTGACCGAGGCGCGGATCGTCGTCGTGCGGTCGGTGAGTAGGCTCACGTCGACCGAGCCCGGCAGCGTGGCCTGGAGCTGCGGCAGCAGCTGCTTCACGCGGTCCACCACCTCGATCACGTTCGCGCCCGGCTGGCGCTGGATGTTGAGAATCACCGCCGCGGACTGGTTGGCCCATGCGGCAAGCCGCGTGTTCTCAACGCCGTCCCTGGCGTCGGCGACGTCGGACAGACGGATCGGCCGGCCGTTCTTGTACGCGACAATGAGCTGCGTGTATTCGTCAGCCGACTTGAGCTGGTCGTTGGCGTCGATGGTGGAGGCGCGGGTCGGCCCGTCGAAGCTCCCCTTGGCCTGATTCACGTTGGCGTTGCCGATCGCGGTGCGCAGGTCATCAAGGCTCAAACCGTAAGCCGCCAGCGCCGTAGGGTTGGCCTGGATGCGCACCGCCGGCCGCTGGCCGCCGCCGATGCTGACCAGCCCCACGCCTGGCAGCTGCGAGATCTTCTGGGCGAGCCGCGTGTCGACGAGGTTCTGCACCTTGGGCGTCGGCAGCGTCGTGGAGGTGATCGCGAGGGTCAGTATCGGCGCGTCGGCAGGATTCACCTTACTATAGATCGGCGGCATCGGCAGGTCCTGCGGCAGCAGGTTCCCCGCCGCATTGATCGCTGCCTGGACTTCCTGCTCGGCAATGTCCAGGGTGAGCTCGAGCGTGAACTGCAGCGTGATCACCGAGGCCCCGCCCGAGCTCGTGGAGGACATCTGGTTGAGCCCCGGCATCTGTCCGAACTGGCGCTCGAGCGGCGCGGTGATCGACGAGGTGATCACATCGGGGCTCGCCCCCGGGTAAAGCGTCACGATCTGAATGGTCGGGTAGTCGACCTCGGGCAGGGCGGAGAGCGGCAGCATGTGGTAGGCGGCGATGCCCGCCAGCAGGATCGCGGCCATCAGCAGCGAGGTCGCCACCGGACGCAGGATAAATGGTCGCGAAGGGCTCATGTGCCGCCCATAGGACGACGCACCGGGCCTTTCCTGGCGGGCACGTCGCTATTTTGTGGCGGCGCGTCGGCCCCCTTAGTTGGCAGCTCGACCTTGGTGCCGTCACGCAATTTGTCTAAGCCATCCACCACCACCAACTCGCCCGGTGTCAATCCGGAGTCAATGGCCGCATTTTCGCCTTCGCTGGCGCCGATGCCGACCGGCCGCAGCGTTACCGTGTTGTCCGCCTTAACGACATAGACGAAGATGCCTTGAGCGCCGCGCTGAATGGCGGCCGACGGTATGAGTGTCGCGCCTCGCTTCACGTCGAGGAGGAGGCGGACATTCACGAACTGGTTGGGAAACAAACCCCCGTCGTCATTGCGGAACTGCGCTTTAAGCCGGATCGTGCCGGTACTGGAATCGATCTGGTTGTCCGCGGCCACCAGCGCGCCGGTGGCGAGTTTCGTCTTTTGCGCGCGGTCATAGGCATCGACCAGCAGCTTCGCCCCCGCCCGTAGCTGCTTCATCACGCCCGGGAGGCTGTCTTCCGGAATGGTGAACAGGACCGTGATGGGCTGGAGCTGCGTAATCACCAGTAAGCCGTTCTGATCGCTCGCATGAATGATGTTACCCGGGTCCACCTGGCGCAGGCCGACGCGCCCGCCGATGGGCGCGGTGATGCGCGCGTAGTCAAGCTGCAGCCGCGCGTTGTCGATTTGTCCTTGGTCAACTTTGACCGCGCCTTCATACTGCTGCACCAGGGCCTGCTGCGTGTCCACCTGTTGTTTCGCAATAGAATCCTGGGCGAACAGCGTGATATAGCGCTCAAGATCGAGGCGCGCGTTCGCAAGCAACGCTTGATCGCGCGCCATCTGGCCTTCAGCCTGGACTAGCATTACCTGGTACGGGCGTGGGTCGATCTGTGCAAGTAGCTGTCCCGCTTGAACCATCTGGCCTTCTTGAAACAGAAGCCGCACCAGTTGGCCGTCCACACGGCTTCTCACCGTAACCATGTTGAGCGGCACTACTGTTCCGAGCGCGTTGAGATAGACATTGATGTCGCCGGTCCTCACCGGCACGGCCGCCACGGGTATGGTGCGCGCAGCGTTGCGATCCCCGCCGTCTCGAGGACCGGCGTACTGCTGACCATCGCTCGAACGCACGAGAACGACGATCAGGACAATAGATAAAATGAATAACACCGCCAACCAGATACGGTGTCGACGTAACAGCGCAAGCAAGCGCTTTTGTCTTTGCGCGGCTGGTGAAGCGCGATTCTTTTCCGTTTCTTGAGTAGGTATCATGGTTATCGTTCGGCAAAGTGCAATTAAAGCCCGCTTTTTTGTTCACGCAGGCGACTTATTCCTAAGTTGCTCGCTCGTTTTGAGAAGCGCGGCTGCGCTTCCCGATTCCGCGCAACCCCGAGTTTATCCGTTTCCCGGCAAAATAGGCCAGACTTTAAGGATACAGAAAATATCGCCGATAGCCGTGTAATTTTGGGTTGCTTCATGTAAAAAATGTGTAAAACTTTGTGAATCGCGCATTCGCCATGGATATATTTGGCACAATAGTTAGAAGGAATTAAAAACGCACGCATTCAATGAAGCGAGTACGATTGGTTGGTAATGACCGATCTTGCGCATAGCCGCAGCCATAGCTTTATAGGTCTGACAAGGTATAACTAAGGAGAGATTAAATTCGCTGTTAATTCCCTGTTTTAAGATTTGCGGTACGCGTGAGCCCTATCCTAACTTCAAGTCAGTACGGGAGATTTTAGAAAAACCACATGGCGGAGGGATGACCGGTGGATAGTTTTCCCTGTATTATTCCCGGTAACGGGGAATAGTGTGGGGGAGAAGGGTTCGCACCCCCTTTATGGCGGTGAAGATCAGTCCCCGCAGCGGCGCCAGGTTGTGAACCCGGTCAGGTCCGGAAGGAAGCAGCCGCAGCAGCCCAGGCGGGTGCTGGGTGTGGCTGATTGGAGCCGCCACCCACACTATGACAACAATGTTGAGTTCTATTAAATGAGTTACCAGGTACTTGCGCGTAAATGGCGGCCGCGCGGCTTTGCCGAGCTGGTCGGGCAGGGACACGTCGTGCGCCCCTTGGTTAACGCCCTCGACCATAACCGCCTGCATCATGCTTTTTTGTTTACCGGCACCCGCGGCGTGGGCAAGACCACGATTGCGCGTATCCTCGCCAAGTCGTTGAATTGCGAAACCGGCGTCAGCGCGAAACCGTGCGGGGTGTGCAAGACCTGCGTCGAAATCGATGAAGGCCGCTTCATTGACTTGATCGAAGTTGACGCCGCTTCGCGCACTAAAGTCGACGATACCCGGGAATTATTGGACAACGTGCAGTACGCGCCGACGCGCGGGCGTTACAAGGTGTACTTGATCGACGAAGTGCATATGCTGTCCGGGCATAGCTTTAATGCCCTGCTGAAGACGCTTGAAGAGCCCCCGCCGCACGTCAAGTTTTTGTTCGCCACCACCGATCCGCAAAAATTGCCGGTGACGATTTTATCGCGCTGTTTGCAGTTTAATCTCAAACGGCTGACGCCGGATTTAATCGCCGGTCAGTTGGAGAAGATCTTGACTGCGGAACAAGTTAATTTTGATTCGCCTTCGCTTAAGCTGCTGGCGCAGGCGGCCGACGGCAGTATGCGCGACGCCTTGAGCCTGCTGGATCAAGCCATTGCCTTTGGCGCCGGCAAGGTGGCGGAGCCAGAGGTGCGTGAGATGCTGGGCAGCATCGATCAGGACGTGATCGAGCGCCTATTGCAGGGATTGGCCAAAGGCGACGCACCGGGGTTGCTGGCTGCGGTGGCCGATGTCGCCGAGCACAGTATGGATGGCGAAAGCGTATTAAAGGAATTACTGCTCAGCTTGCATCGCATTTCCTTGGCGCAAATGGCGCCGCAAGCGATTCCAGAAACGCCGGAATCCGGCGTAGACCGGGAACGGTTGTTTGCCCATGCGAAAGTGATGGCGCCTGAAGATGTGCAGTTGTTTTATCAAATCGGCCTCAATGGCAGGCGCGACTTACTATTAGCGCCTGATGTGCGTACCGGCTTGGAGATGACATTATTGCGCATGCTCGCGTTTCGCCCGGCAGGCACCGAGCCGCAGGCGTATAAACTGGCGCAGGCGCCGACGCCTGCAAAACCGTCTCGCGTTAGCGCGCCACCATCGCCGGCAATCGAAAAACCAACGGCGGAAGCATCCACGTGGAGCGCCATCGTGGCGCAATTAAAACTTTCCGGGCTGGCGCGCGAGTTGGCCAATAATACCATGTTGGAATCCGATCAGGCCGGAGAGGTTGGATTGATCCTGGACCAAGCCGTCGCGCATTTAAACAACAAAGAGCGCAGCGCGGCGTTGAAACAAGCGCTGGAAGAGTATTACGGGCGCGAGATCAAGCTACATATCCGGGTCGGCAGTGCCAATGGCGAGAGCCCAAGCAAGGAGAGACAGCGTATATTGGATGAGCGGCAACAAGCCGCGGTGGAAGCGATCACTAACGATCCTAATGTCCGCGCCTTGCAGGAGAATTTCAGCGCGCGGGTTAATCCCGCGTCCATTAGACCGAAATTTGAATGAGGTTGAACTATGAAAGGCGGGCTTAGTGAACTTATGAAGCAGGCGCAGGCGATGCAGGAAAACCTGCGCAAAGCGCAGGAAGAATTGGCGCACATCGAGATTACCGGCAGCGCCGGCGGCGGCCTGGTCAGCGTGACCATCACCTGCCGGCATGATGTCAAGCGTGTGCAAATCGATCCCAGTTTGATGCAAGACGACAAGGAAGTGTTGGAGGACTTGCTTGCCGCCGCCATGAACGACGCGGTGCGCAGAGCGGAGAAGACCAGCCAGGAGAAAATGGCCGGGCTGGCCTCGGGGTTGAATATCCCCGGGCTGAATCTTCCGTTTTAATAATGACCGATTCCGCGATCGAAGACTTAAAGCAGGCGCTGCGTAAACTGCCGGGCATCGGCCCGAAGTCGGCCCAGCGCATGGCGCTGCATTTACTTGGGCGCGACCGCGAAGGCGCGCGCCAAATCGCCGAGGCGCTGCAGAACGCGCTAGAACGCGTGCGCCATTGCCGGCGCTGCAATAATTTCAGCGAACAGGAGATTTGCGGGATTTGCAGTTCCGAGCGCCGCGACGCGAGTTTATTGTGCGTGGTCGAATCCACCGCCGATCTGGTTTCCTTGGAGCAGTCTGCGGCCTATAACGGTATGTATTTTGTGTTGATGGGGCATTTATCGCCGCTCGACGGCATCGGCCCGGATGAATTAGGCATCGCCCGGCTGGAACATCTGTTCGATACGCAGCAAATCAAGGAAGTTATTCTTGCCACTAACCCGACGGTGGAAGGGGAAGCCACGGCGCATTATATCGGCGAATTGGCGCGGGCGCATAAAATCCGGACCACGCGCATCGCCTACGGCGTTCCGGTCGGTGGTGAGTTGGAATATATTGACCGCGGAACGCTGGCGCGCGCGGTAAGCGGGCGGCGCGAGACTTGATTCAATAAGCATAATTCAGCAAATTTACCACTAATAGTTTCGGGAGGAGTCAGCCGTGCAAACAAGTACTGGAGCCGATGTCTTTTTCATTATGATGGGCGCCGCGATGGTGTTGGCCATGCATGCGGGATTCGCCTTTCGCGAACTTGGCAGCGTGCGTAAAAAGAACCAGGTCAATGCACTAGTCAAAATCATCGCTGGTTTCGCCATATCCACCGTCGCTTACTTTTTTATCGGTTATGCCGTTGCTTATAGCGTGAACTTTTTTTCACCCGCGCCGGCGCTGGCGGCGAAAAACGGTTATGAATTGGCGCGGTTCTTTTTCCTGCTGACCTTCGCCGCCGCGGTGCCGGCGATCATTTCCGGCGGTATCGCCGAACGCGCGCGTTTCTGGCCGCAACTCATCGCCTCGGCGTTGATTGTCGCTTTTATCTACCCATTCTATGAAGGCATTATGTGGGGAGAAAAATTCGGCGTGCAGGAGTTGCTTGAATCCAGTTTCGGCGCGAAATTTCACGATTTCTCCGGTTCCGCCGTAGTGCATGCGATGGGCGGTTGGCTGGCGCTCACCGCGGTTATGATGCTGGGGCCGCGCAGCGGGCGTTACACCAAGGACGGCAAAATATCCCAGCAAATGCCGCCGTCGAATATTCCCTTCCTGGCGTTGGGTTCGTGGATTCTGGTGGTCGGCTGGTTTGGGTTCAATGTCATGAGCGCCCAGAGTTTGGACAAAATCACCGGGCTGGTCGCGATTAACTCGTTGATGGCGATGGTCGGCGGTGTGCTCGGCGCACTCATCGCCGGCAAAAACGATCCGGGATTCATCCACAACGGCGCCCTGGCTGGATTGGTCGCCATCTGTGCCGGCTCCGATGTGGTGCATCCGGTCGGCGGATTAATTATCGGCGCGGTCGCGGGCGTGTTATTTGTCGTCGCATTTTCCCTTACCCAATCCCGCTGGAAGATCGACGACGTGCTGGGCGTATGGCCGTTGCACGGGCTTGCGGGGGTGTGGGGCGGACTCGCCTGTGGCATTTTCGGCGCGCAAATGTTCGGCGGCCTAGGCGGGGTCTCTTTCCTGGCGCAGCTCCTTGGCATCCTGGGCGGCGTCGCCATCGCCGTCATTGCCGGGTATATCATCTACGGTGTATTAAAATCGATGATAGGCATACGCCTGAGCGAGGAGGAGGAATTCCAGGGGGCGGATCTCGCCATCCATAAGATCACTGCCAATCCGGAAGAAGATACCCGGTAAGGCACATTAATATGGTCGATGGTGCGCGCGGCGCACCCTGCCTACATGATTTCTCTTTTTTGATTTAAGCTTCATGTCTAGCGCTTCGCCTATACCCTTTTTCGTCGGATGTTATACCTGGAACTTTGCGTTCGGGGTATCGATGATGGTGGTCCCGCTCTATGCGCATCAGCTCAATATGTCCGGCTTCGCGATCGGAAGCCTGATCGGCATCCCGGTCGTCATCCAGATCCTGTTTAGCTTAGCCGGCGGCGCGTTTACCGACCGCTTGGGCGGCCGCATCATGATGCTGTTTTCGTTTACCGCGATGTCCTGTGCCGGCCTGGTATTTTGTTTTGCGCATAGTTTTCCCCCGCTATTGTTGGGGCAGTTATTGCTGGTAATTTCGCGCGCTACATACTGGCCGTCGTCGCAGACCATCGCCAGCAATCTTCCTGAAGGCCGCGTCCAGCTCGGGCGACTCAACGCGTCTTCCAATATCGGCCAAATCAGCGGTACCATCATCGCCGGATTTTTGCTTGCGCAGTTTGGGTTTCAAATCGCGTTTCTGGCGTTAACCTTCATGGGGATAATCTCGTTTCTGCTGGGGGCCCGCTCGCCATTAGGAGCGCCAAGCGGTGATCATCGTCCGGTACGATTCTTATCCAATTTTATTCATTTGCTGCGGGGCCGCACGGTTTATTTCGCCATCCTGTGCGCCTATGTCTCCGCGTTGCCGATTTCACTCGGCCAGTCGTTCTATCCCATCCTGCTCACTGAATTTGGCCTTGCCTCGCAAACAACCGGTTCGCTGCTCGCGTTGCGCGCGCTCGGCGCCGTGACCGCCGGATTACTGGTGGCCAGATATATCAAATCCACCTCCCGCCGCGCCTTGCCTCTGATATCGATGATCGGCATCGCCGCCGCGATCGGATTTATGCCTCTATTCAACAACGTCATTGTGGTTGGTCTCTTCCTGCTCGGTGTCGGCGTCAGCTCCGGCGTGATGACGCTTTATTATCAGATCCTCGTGAGCGACATCAGCACGTCCTCCAACCGCGGCTCCGCGCTTGCGTTAGGCGGCTTAGGCTGGAGCTTGTCGCATCTCACCACGCCGCTGTTCATGGGTATCTTGGCCGATACCTTCGGTTTAACGAATGCGTTTTATATCTGGGGCACGCTGACGCTGATGTTGGCAGTGGGGTTTATTCCGATGCAGCGGTGGGCGATTTCGCCGTTAGTAGTGGGGCGCGTTGACGCGCCGACTTAAATTTAAATATGCGGTTCGTGCCCGCTACATCGTGCGGGCATAAAAGCGCTTGACAGCGCGGAAATGCTGTAACACGCTATAGCAGGGTTTATTTCGCTAATCAGAAAAAGGGATGTTGTCCAATGTGTGATCTGTCGTCGTTTCAAATTCTCTTAGGCACAGCAGGGGCATTTATTGCAGGCGCTATTGCCGCAGTAATAGTGGCCGCCGTATTAAATAACGGTTTTTTCTCTGCGCCCGCGTCCCCCGCGGCAATGATAACCGCCGGAGGCCTTACGCTTGCCGCCATTGGTTCGCTTATTGCCGCAAGGGTTTTAGTTGAGAGCTACTTTCAATGCATGGGCGCGCCGCCCGCCTGTGCCGGCGCGCTATCCAATCTTTTAAATGCCCTTGCCGGGCTCCTTACGGTTTTAGGCATTCAGGCAGCCGCGTGTTTTGCTGCGGCCGGCATCGCTTGGATTCCTTGGGCAGGGGGGGCGCCGATGTACGTCATCCTTGGCGCATTTATTATCCAAGCCGCATTAATTCCAACCGTAATTGTGTTTTCTGTGGCTTTGGTTAACTGCGTACAACAAGCCGCGGCGGCGGCGGCATCATCATCGTCCCCGTTAATTGCAGCCGCGAGCTTGATCGCAATTGCTTTTATAGTGGCAATTGCGCGTCATTTCCAAGGGGGCAAGAAGAAACGTTCTCGCCAGTAGTAGTTGTAAAGGGCGCGCTGGCGCGGCGACTTAAATAAGGGTCGCGCTGTGCTGTACAGGATGTACGAATGCCGCGGAGCGCAGGCGACCCACAGGGATGTGGGAAGGTAGGGCAACGCAGGGAGCGGTTGCCGAGATGCGCGAGAGCGGCCGCAACTCGCGCGATCGCCTACGGCGCCACGCGCTCAGACAGTGCTCGCTTAACCGCCCCCAGCTGCGCTCCGGTGCTCGGCGAGCTCCGACGGGGAAAAATCAACTCCGATCCTGAGATCTCATCTCATAATTCGAGTCTGAACATCCCGCTTAAATTTTCAAGTGTTCTTCTGGGTTTCTTTGTGATTCCTGCACATCCCTGTGCATCGGTCGCTACCGGGCGTAAGTTATGGGGAGCCTTTTACCATCGCTTTACCGATGATCTCGTCTCGTTTCGGCGCGGGTTCCTTTCCACTGGATTCGACATAGGGTTTTAAGGCATCGAGCACCAACTGCGCCTTCAGCGCAAATTTCACGTCAGGCGGCAGGGGATTGCGATACATCTTGACAATCGCGCTCGAGTGATAGGTGGTTATAGTATAAGTACTGCCGGGCGTATAATAATAATAACCCGCCGTCTTAATCAGCCTTCCTTCCTCCCCGTACCGCAGGTTGGCCGGGCGCAAGCCATCGTCGCTAGGGATCGCGCCTGTCTTTTTCTTTTCTACAATCAGATTAAAGAAATCGAAACCTTTGATCTTGGTCAGCTCGGCACAGCGGTACATCCAGTAGTTCCAGACCTTATCTTTGTCCGTATTGCCGTTGCCGTAGAAGCTTACCCGATAGCTGCTATCATCTATCTGTTGTTCCTCATAGCCCCCCGTCATTCCCTTGGGGCCGTAACCGGTGGCACATCCCGTGAGCATCACCGCCATTAGTAGTGCTGCAAGGCAGACTCTATGTTTCATGATGTCTTCTCCTCTGTTAGATGTTTGAAACTGCCCGCTTTTGCATTAAAAACGCTGGCGCTCTTTAAATAAGCATATAACCGGTAATTCCGTTGTCAACGTAGAGGAGCCGCGCTGCGCGCGGGTTTAACTGCTAATAGCGGTTCCCCGCACCGGTCGCTATCGGCATCCTGCCTCCCGCGACACTTGCACGTCCTTGTGCATCGCGGGCGGGTTACTTTCTTTGTTTGCGCAAAGCAAGTAACCAAAGAAAGCGCACCCCGCATTCGCGCCGTGCTGCACAGGATGTGCGAATGCCGCGAAGCCCATGGATGGGCGAGAATGGCCAAACTTCGCGGTACCTGCGATGTGCAGGAGCACAAGTGCCGTGGAGCGCAGGGATGCGCGAGAGCGGCCGCTCCTCGGTCGTCGAGGGAGTTGGCCGACAGCACATTCATGTGCTGCGGCCAACGCGCGGTCCCTACCGCGCAGGATTGGCCGGTGCTCGGCGCGACTGAAGGGGGGAAAACCCTTAAAACAAATCGTAGGGTGCGCTGTGCGCACCTTAAACGCTATTAAGCAAGATATGGACGCGCTGCGCGCGGCTAAACTGCAATGTGCGGGTCTCGCCCGCGGTGCGGGAACCGCTATTAGAAGTTAAGACAGCGCGTAGCGCACTCTACTCGCCTAATAAAGCATTAATCTTCGCCGCGCAGATAAAATCATTCTCCGACAAGCCGCCGATCGCATGCGTGCTAAAGCGCACATGACAGCGCTTGTAGCCGATCTCCATGTCGGGATGGTGGTCCTCGCGGTGGGCGATCCAGGCGAGGGCGTTGGCGAACGCCATGGTTTCGTAATAATTTTTAAAGTTGTAGGTGCGGCTGATTTCCGTGGCCTTGGGATTTAACGACCAGCCGGGCGTTTGTTTTAACAGCTCTTCCGCTTGTTTGCGGTTGAGGGCTGTTACGCCGCCCTCGCAGGGCTTGCAGGATTTTTGCGTGAGGTCCGTCATAACTTGTTTCCTTAAAATTTGTAGTACGTTTCGTTCAAGTACTTCACTACATCATTGACATCGTCGCCGGAAAGATGGGCGTTAACGCGCTGATTGCAGCCGTTGACCTGGCCGATCAGCCCTTCGATGGTATGAATGTTCCGGTCGTCGCGGGTGTATATCCCGGAGCCATCGCCGCTGTAGAGCTGCTGGTGGCAGGCGGCGCATTTGGCGTCGTGCAGTTTTTTGCCCTTAGCGGCATCGCCTAACAACATCTCGGCCGCTCGTGCATTAAAAGGCAGGTGGGTGGAGATCAGGACTATGCATACGGCAAGGAAAAGTTTGCGCATGATTATCTCCTTTTTATTAAAGTCATCCGGCCAAGGCCTGCAATTGCGCGATGCGCCGCGCCGCCGGCGGGTGGGAATCGTAAAATGCCGAGTGCAACGGGTCGGGCGTCAAGGTATTGGCATTCTCCTCGTAGAGCTTGACCAGGGCATTGGCTAAAGCGTGCGCATCGGACTGCTCGGCGGCGAAGGCATCCGCCTCGAACTCGTGCCTGCGCGAACCCCACGCCATCAGTGGATGCAGGAAGAAGGTAAATACCGGGACGACCATGAGGAATAACACGAGCGCCGCGTAGGTCGAGGGCTGCGAAACCCCGAGGCCGGTATAAAACCACGCTTGTTGCATCAGCCAGCCGAGCAGGGCGAGGCCGAGAAAACTCATGCCGAACATCAGCAGCATACGTTTTATGACATGCCGGCGTTTGAAATGGCCGAGCTCGTGCGCGAGCACCGCTTCAATTTCAGATTCATTGAGGCTATCGAGCAGGGTGTCGAAAAATACAATGCGCTTGTTGCGCCCGAGGCCGGTGAAATAGGCGTTGCCGTGTGCCGAGCGGCGCGAACCGTCCATGACAAACACGCCGCGGCTCTTGAAGCCGGTGCGTTCCAGCAATGACTGGATGCGGGTCACCAGGGTTTCTTTTGCCAACGGCCGGAACTTATTGAACAGCGGCGCGATCAGGGCGGGATAAGCCCACAGCAAGCTCAAGCTGAAGGCGGTCCAGAGCATCCAGACATAAAGCCACCAGCGCGCGCCCATTTCCTGCATCAGCCATAGCACCGCCAACAGCAGCGGGACGCCGATCAGCGCCGAGAGCAGCAGTTTTTTCATGAGGTCGGTAATAAAAGTTTTGGCGCCGGTTTTATTAAAGCCGAAACGCTGCTCGATCACGAAGGTTTGATACAGCTCGAACGGCAGGTCGAGCAGGCCCATAATAAGGAATACGCTCAGGATAAAGGCGGTGCCGGTGGCGAGCGGCCCCAAGTGTAGGCTGCGCCACAGGTGATCGAGGAAGTCCAGGCCGCCACCCAAGGTCCACAATACTAACAGCAAACCGCTGACCCCGGTTTCCAGGATGCCGAAGCTGGTTTTCGCCACCGTGTAATCCGCGGCTTTTGTATGCGCCGAGAGCGGGATTTTTTCCTTAAACGCCTCCGGCACCGCCGCGCGATGTTTTACCACGTGGAGGATATGGCGCTGCGCCAGCCATACCCGGACTAAGAGCATGAGCGCAAGCAGGGATACGAATAGGAAGGTAAAACTATTCATAATGATAATGCTATCATGACGCAGCCGAAAATAAGCTACCTGGAGAAGAATCATGCCGCAAGATCCGAATGCCTTGGTATGGATCGACCTTGAAATGACCGGGCTGGATCCGAATACCGATCATATCCTTGAGATTGCCACGATAATCACCGACAGCGAGCTAAATATCGTGGCGCAAGGGCCGGTATTGGCGATCCATCAGCCCGATGAGGTATTGGCGGCGATGGATGACTGGAATAGGCGCACCCATAGCGCCAGCGGCCTGGTCGAGCGGGTCAAGGCGTCGACCCTCAGCACGGCTGACGTGGAACGGCAGACGCTGGAGTTTATCCGGCCGTTCGTGCCGAAAAATAAATCGCCGTTATGCGGCAACAGCATTTGTCAGGACCGGCGGTTTCTATCCCGCTTGATGCCGCAACTCGAAAATTGGGTGCATTACCGCAATTTAGATGTGAGCACTTTAAAAGAGTTGGTCCGCCGCTGGAAGCCGGAGATTGACGACGGCTTTGAAAAAAAGAATACCCATAAGGCGCTGGACGACATCTTGGAATCCATCGCTGAATTGAAGTATTATCGTGAGCATTTCTTTAAGTAAGCAGACGCGTAAGGATAGGCCGGTAGCGCAGGAATTACCGCAAGCGCTCTACTCCGCCGCGCACGCGCGCGAGCTGGACCGGCTTGCCGCCGCAGAGTACGGCATTGCTGATGGCAGGCTGATGGAGCGTGCCGGCGCAGCGGCGTTCAACGTCCTGCGCTGGAACTGGCCGAGCGCGCGGCGCATCGCGGTGCTATGCGGGTCGGGAAATAACGGCGGGGATGGCTATGTGGTCGCGCGCCTTGCCCAGTTGGCCGGTTTACAGCCGGTGGTGATGGCGTTAGGCGCCCCGGAGCAATTGACCGGCGCGGCGTTGGCGGCGTGCCAGGCTTTGCCGGGAACCGGCTGCGCAGTTGATGCATTTGCGCCTGAGCGCTTACAAGATTGTGACGTCATCGTCGATGCCCTCTTCGGCACCGGGC
>WNFG01000399.1_pt1 | contig 36456 bp, 36 predicted proteins | sample 5400431 | NCBI WGS metagenome assembly WNFG01 (sample SAMN13153346, study PRJNA577476) | soil metagenome | isolation source: 120 cm saprolite under Douglas fir tree site 2 hole 3 replicate 2 | place: USA:California | collected 2015-04-18
CACTCATCACAGTTCCCGCCGGCCGGCCAGAACTACGTCTTCTACAAGAACCCGGCCGCCGACGCCCTCATCGACCAGGCGCGCCACGAGCTCGATCACTCCAAGCGCGTCGCCATCTATCGCCAGCTCCACGCGGTCCTCGCCGACGATCAGCCCTACACCTGGACGGTGCAGGTTTCGACGAAATGGGCGATCGCGAAGCGGGTGAAGAACGTGAAAGAGAGCAAGGGGTGGGGCTTGTACCTCTGGTACCCGGGCGAGCTCGATTGGTGGATTCCGAAGAGCCAGCAGAAGAGGTGAGGGTGGGGCGGGAACAGACTTTGCGCTGTCGGTCGTTGATATCGTTAGCAAAACTCGATAGCATCAACCGAATCAGATCACGATGGCGAAACAACAGCAAAGAGCCGAAGCACCGCTGAACGACGAAGCGCTGCAGCAACAGATGCAGCAGATGATCGACGCCATGACGCCGGCCGCCACGGTTCCTCTTCCGCCTCAGGTGCTGCAGGCGCGCCGCAACGCCGCCGCGCGTGACGCACTGCTGCGCGAGTTCGGAGCGATGACGAGTGCACAGATCGGCGAGAACGCAGGATCGAGATCGCCGAACCGCGCCGCTCTGGCGCATCGGTGGAAAAGCGACGGGAGAATCTTCGCGGTACCGCATCACGGAGCGAACTACTTTCCCGGCTTCCAGTTCAACGAGGATGGCCAGCCTCTTGAAGTCATCCCGCAAATCATCCGCATCCTCGGCGACAAACGCGCGCCATGGGAACTGGCACTCTGGTTCACGGCGAACAACGGGTGGCTGGGCGCGAAACGACCGGTCGACCTCCTCGTCGACGATCCATCGAGCGTCGTGATCGCAGCAGAACGCGAGGCCGAGGATCGTCTCTTCTAAACTGCCTTCGCCACCCGATCCGTTCACGGTCGCGTACAACCTCGAAATCTGGGACGCCGACAAGCCGGTCATCCGTGTTCATCACTCCGCATTCGGTGCGACGGAATTCAATCCCGGCAGAGGCAACGGGCGATTTCATCCTCTCGTGAGTCGCACCCGCGAGTTGATTCCGACGATTTACGGTTCGAACACGTTTTATGGTGCGCTGTCGGAAACGGTTTTTCACGACGTTCCCGTCAGCGGCGCGGGGAAAGTGGTCGCGCAGTCCGCGCTCATGCCTATGATGGGATCCACAGTGCGCTCGAAGCGGCCGCTGCGTCTCATCCAACTTCGCGGTTTCGGTCTGAAGAAGTGCGGTCTCACGCGCACGCAGATCGTCGACAGCGATGCCGATCAATATGGTGTGACTCGTGAGTGGGCCGCGGCATTTCACGACGCCGCTGACGCTGCCGACGGATTGATCTGGATGTCGCGACAGCACGACTCGTCCGAGGCGATCGTGCTCTTCGGGACGCGCGTAAGGCGGGATGATCTCGAAGTGATCGCTCCGCCGCGATCGCTGTTTCCGCCGAGCTCCGGATGGCACGATGTGCTCATTGCCGCGGAGGCGGCGGGCATCACCGTCACGATGTAGCGTCGTCCCTACCGAGCGATTCTCAAGTCGAAATTGCCCCGGTGGCGGCGTGTCGGCCGTGCAAGTCGCAAAGACAAACGCTGTGCCCTTCCGCAAGGGTGGTTAACCACTAAAACATCGGGGTCGACCTGAAGATCACCGCACTCGACCCGAGCGCCTTCTTCGAGCGCGTCCTGCACGGGAACTACCAGACGTCGTATCTGGCGTGGGATCTCGATCCCGATCCCGATCCGCGGGCTCTGTTCCACTCATCACAGTTCCCGCCGGCCGGCCAGAACTACGTCTTCTACAAGAACCCGGCTGCCGACGCCCTCATCGACCAGGCGCGCCACGAGCTCGATCACTCCAAGCGCGTCGCCATCTATCGCCAGCTCCACGCCCTCCTCGCCGACGATCAGCCCTACACCTGGACGGTGCAGGTTTCGACGAAATGGGCGATCGCGAAGCGGGTGAAGAACGTGAAAGAGAGCAAGGGGTGGGGTCTCTACCTCTGGTACCCGGGCGAGCTCGATTGGTGGATTCCGAAGAGCCAGCAGAAGAGGTAAGGGGGGGGAGGGGGAGACTGCTCCGGCGTCGTCTGATATGGAGAATCGCGGTTCGCGATTCCGTAGCTGTATTATATGATTCCTTCGTTCCAGTCATCCATTGAAGTATGTCGGATTTTGCCGTTGCCGACGCGTACGTCGCGATCCTCGGGGTCGCGGGCGTTCTTGCGTTCGTCGTCACGCTCTGGCTGACGAACTGGCGGCGAATCTATGCGGCGATCGCAGCTTCGCTTGTGACCGTCATCGTAGTCTGGTGTGTCTGCGTTTTTCACTGGAACACTCCCGTCGCGGAGGTACACATTCAGGAGCCGCGCGAGACGTTGACAGGGGAGAGTCCGTGGCTCTCGATCGAGGGCACGGTTTCGCCGCCCGACGCGACGGTTCGGCTGCTCGTGCAGCCGAGCGCCGCGGATCCGAAGAGGACGCCAATCTGGTGGGTGCAGCCGCCGCCGCGGATTGTCGGAGGAGCGTGGAAAGCTGAGATTTGCCTGGGCACAGCGCAGCATGGCGCGGAAGAGTATTTCCAGATCGTCGCGGTGGCATCACCGCGTCCGAAGCTGATCGATCTCCTTCACCATCACCAGCTCGATGAAGGGCAGCGGCTGGATCACATTCCGGCACTGCCGCAAAGCGAGATCGTGACGATCTGGCGGGGCCGATGAGCAGCAGGGTCACCTCCGCCGCCTTCGCGACGACGCTCCTTGCGATGTATCTCACGCTTGGTGTGCCGTTGCTGCTCCTTCTTCCGGTCGAACGCCCGCTGTTGTGGCTCGCCCTCGCGCTCCTGCACGAATGTCTCGCCCTCGGCATCGCCATCGATTTTGCCGAGCTGTTTTTCGGCTGGCTGCTTCCACGGAGGATTCATCCGCGACTCGCCGAGGTCGATCGATCGCCGGTTCGCGTGGCCGTCCTGTACGTCTGCTGCGATGACATCGACGTCGTCAGCCTCGCCTCATTGCGGGAGTTGCGCGATGTCGACGTCTACATCCTCGATGATTCGGTGACCGAGAGCTCGCGCAGACAGGTGGAGAGCAGCGGAATTCGCGTTCTCCGGCGCGCGGATCGGGCCGACTTCAAGGCCGGCAACCTGAATCACTGGCTCGGGAGACATGGCCATGGGTACGACTACTTCGTCGTCCTCGACAGTGACAGCGTCATGACGTCGGATGCCGTATGGGATCTCGTAGCGCACGCCGAGGCGCCGGAGAACCGCGACGTCGCAATCGTGCAGTCGAGCATTCTTCCCCGCGCTGGCAATTGCTTCCAGCGCTATGCCTCGATCCACGTCCCTGTGCGAAATCGCATTCTCTCGCGGTTGCATGACGCGATCGGCTGGACGCTTTCGCACGGCCACAACAATCTTCACCGCGCGGCCGCGATCCGGGCGGTGGGAGGCTTCGACACGACCGCGTCATGCGAAGACACGACGACGTCGCTTCGCCTGCTGCGCGATGGCTGGCGAATCATCCTCGTCGAGACGGCGAGCTACGACGCCGAACCGCGGGACATCGTCGCGTTCCGGCGGCGGCATGTTCGTTGGGCGCGCCAGACCATCGAAGTCGTTGGCGCACTGAAACTGCAGGTCGGACTCGCGCCGGCGCTGCTGATGGTCCGTCACGTTCTTGCGTACCTTCTTCCGATTGCCGGAACGGTGTCGCTCGCGCTGTTCCTGACGGGAAAGACCAGTCGCGGACCGCTGCCCGGGCTTCCGTCCCTCGCTCCCGAAACGGCCAGGCTGCTCGGCAGCGTGTTCGTGTTCGCGCTTTCCGGAAGTCTCGTCGCCATTGCGCTGCTACGGATTCTGCATTGCGTCCTGGCGCGGCAGCGGCTGCGTGCGCTTTTCCTTTCCAGTCTTCTGAACAGTGCGGCCGTCGCCTTCTGCTTCGCGCATACCGCGCTGGGATTGCTTCGCTCGCTGCTGCGCCGGCGTGTCGTCTTCACGCCGACCGGAGCGGCGAGACGACTCGTTCCGACGTTCCCGCAACTTCTTCGGTCGATGCCGATGACATGGATCGTGTGGCTGGCCGTCGCCGCCATGGCGACACGACAGCCGTTTCTCGAGGCCGGCGTGCTGAAGGTGTTCTGGCTCATCTGCTTCGCAGGATCGCCGCTGTTGTTGTGGTTTTTTCATCGCGATCAAACGGAGGAAGGAGGCCGCTCATGAAGTTGCCGAACTGTCTGCGCCTGCGGCGGCGGCACGTCTTCATCTCTTACAAGCGCTTGGAGGTTGGGGTCCGCCGCCAGCTAGCCAATTGGCTGACGGAGCAGGGCTTCGTTCCGGACTTTGATGACGAGATCTCCGATGACGAACAGCCGGACGCGTTACTCGAAGAGCGCATCGGCGGCAAGATCCGCAGGGCCGCTTGCATGATTGTTCTGGCCACGACAGCCTCGCTACGCTCCAGCTATTGGGTGCGATCGGAAGTCCGTCTTTTCGGCCGATCCAAACCACTGTTTCTGGCACTCACGGAAGATCTCCCGGAAGATGATTTCAAAGACTGGTTCGAAGGTCGACGGCGGCTGCAGTGCTTCGGCGGCGATTTTTCAGCGCTGCAAGGTCCGCTGCAAGTCGTTCGGCGTGGATTCCCGATCACTCTCTGTGCCGGCGTGCTGATCTCGTTTCTGCTGCTGATCGGGATCCCGCTCCTCATCGCCTGGAGTGCGCGATCGACGCTCGATACCGCCGGTACTGAAGTTCGAGAGTTGCAGAAATGGGTCGAATCGGTGAATCACGACATCGAAGACTTTCCCGGGAAGGAACGCACGCTTCGGCGCGAGCCGGTCGCCTGGACGCCCTTCCTCGAGATCGAATACCGCGAGGTGGGGACCGGAGCGCTTTTGGCGCGTGACTTTTTTGACGACGACGACTTCGTCCGCCGCGAGGTGTTCCGTTCCGCCCGGCTCGTAGCGATCGATACCGTGTCGACGCATCGCGCACCCAACGGCGCAGTCGCGAAGGTGAAGATGCGCGACATCTTTCCGCAGGGAGAACGAAGTCATGCCGTCGAAGACACCTACGATTCGTACGGCAATCTCGTATCGAAACGCGTACGGATGTCGCCGAAAGAGCCGTGGCGATACTACGCGGAGCGCGGCCGGTCGCTCTATCCCGTTTTGCCATTGCTCGCGTCTTACCGCTAAGAGACTACGCGGCGTTGACGCGCCGTTCCGTCCCGCGTACCTTTCCGCACCTTGAGCCTCATTCGGAGCGCGCTCAGGTTACACTCGGTCCATGCTCACCTACGTCGTTCGCCGCCTGCTGTATGGCGTTCTGACGTTCTTCGGGATCACGATCGCGATCTTCGTGCTCGTTCACAGCGTGCCGGGGGATCCGATCACCTTTTATGTCGGTACGCATGGCGCGCAGTCGCTTTCCAGGGCTGTGCTCGACGAGATCCGGCACGAGCATCATCTCGACGAATCGCTCTTCAGGCAGTACGTCTGGTGGCTGCGCGGGATCGTGACGCTCGACTTCGGCAATTCCTTCATCGATCACCGGCTGGTCACGGAACGGATCGCGGAGAAGATGCCGAATACGATCGTCCTCAACGGCATCGCCTTTCTCGTGGCCGCGCTGATCGGCGTGCCGATCGGGTTATGGAGCGCGGCGCGGTCCGGACGGCCGGTCGAGCGCCTCTCCGCGGTGACCACGTTTCTCCTCTACTCCCTGCCGAGCTTCTGGGTGGCGTTGCTGCTGATGCAGTTCTTTTCGGTACGGCTGAATCTCCTGCCGCTCTTCGGAATGACCTCCGATGACTATCTCGACCTCAACGGAGCGATGAAACTGGCCGACCGGGCCAAACATCTCGTCCTTCCGGTGGTGACCCTGGCGTACGCGCAACTGGCCATCTTCGCGCGCTTTTCGAAGTCGGCGCTGACGGAGGTGATCGGCCAGGACTACATCACCACCGCCCGGGCCAAGGGAGCCACCTCGGGCGTCGTGCTGTGGCACCACGCCTTCCGCAACGCGCTGATTCCGCTCATCACGCTCCTGGGCATCACGCTCCCGTATCTCATCTCGGGGAGCGTGATCGTCGAGCAGATCTTCCAGTGGGACGGGATCGGGCGGCTCTACTTCGACTCCATCCTGACGCGCGACTATCCGACCGTGCTCGGACTTTCCGTGGCAACGGCGGTGGCCACGCTCATCGCCAGTCTAGTCGCCGATCTCCTCTACGCAGCGGCGGATCCGCGCATCCGGCTGGAGAGGCGATGACGGAGGCAGCCGGCGGGATGTGGACGATCACCTGGCGCCGTTTCCGGCGGAGCAGGCTGGCCGTCATGGCACTGGTGTACGTCGGCTTCGTGGCCCTTCTGGCCATTGCCGCACCGATGATCGCCAACTCATCGAAATCGCTGATTCCCTTCGGGCCGAATGACGTCGATGCCGCCAACCGGCTCCACCCTCCCGACGCACAGCATCGTTTCGGGACGGATGAGTTGGGGAGGGACGTTCTGGCGCGAATGATCCACGGCGCGCGCGTGTCGCTGACCGTGGGCGTGCTGGCGACGGCGATGGCGCTCATCGTCGGATCGTTTCTCGGTGCGATGGCCGGTTACTACGGCGGTGCGGTGGACTGGCTGGTCTCGCGCCTGATCGAGGTCGTGCTCTGCTTCCCGCTGCTGTTTCTGGCGCTGGCCATCGTGGCGTTTTTCGGCCCGTCGGTCTGGACGATCATGATCGCCCTCGGCCTGACGACATGGACGAGCGAGGCCCGCTTCGTTCGGGGCGAGTTTCTCCGCATCCGCGAGATGGAGTTCGCCTACGCGGCGCGTGCCAGCGGCGCACGCGACGCCCGCATCATCTTCCGCCATCTCCTGCCGAACGCGCTGGCGCCGGTGTTGGTCTCGGCCAGTTTCGGCGTGGCCTTTGCCATCCTCACGGAGTCGGCGCTCTCATTCCTCGGGCTCGGCGTTCCGCTTCCGACGGCGACCTGGGGAAGCATCCTGGCCTCGGCGAAGCAGTTCATCGAGTACGCCTGGTGGCTGGTGGTCTTCCCGGGCGTGGCCATCTTTCTGACGGTGGCCGCCTTCAACATCATCGGCGACCGCTTTCGCGACGCGCTGGACCCGCGATCTGACTAGCCTACGGTCACCGGCAGCCGCGCTTTCAACGATTCGAGCACGGTTGGCGGTACGAGCCGCCCAACGTCGCCGCCGAGGCGGAAGACCTCTTTGACGAGGCGCGAAGAGACATACGTGTACTCGACGGCGGGAAGCATGAAGATCGTCTCGATCTGCGGATGGAGCTCGCGGTTCATCAGCGCCATCTGCAACTCGTACTCGTAGTCCGAAACGGCGCGGATGCCGCGTACGACGACGTTTGCATCGACGCGGCGCATGAAGTCGACGAGGAGTCCCGAGAACGAATGGACCTCGACGTTGGGAACGCCGGCGGTGCAGCGGGCGATCAGATCCATCCGTTCGCTGACGCTGAAGAGGGGAGCCTTCCCTTCATTCTCCAGCACTGCCACGAGGAACCGATCGAAAAGCCGCGCCCCGCGATGAATGATGTCGAGATGCCCGTTCGTCAACGGATCGAAAGAGCCGGGATAGATGGCTGTGCGCATCGAGGTGGATGGTAGCTGAAAACGGGAGTCGGAGGTCGGGAGTCGGGAGTCGACTCCCGATTTCAATGGTCAACGTCTTGACGATCAGTCCATCCGAACCTAAGATGAAGACAATTCGAGTGACAACGGAAGCGGGAGGGTGTGAGTGATGCGACAGCGACTGGAGATCAAGCGCTCGAATTCCATGAGCAATAGCCGGCTTCTCTCCACGATCCGCAACTACCTGCCTGGTGCCTGGATCGCGCCGAAGAACAATGAACTGATCACGCTCTACCGCCTTCGTTATCGGATGGCGCTCGAAGAGCTGAAGTACGATGCCGCGCTGATCTTCCTCAACAAGATCCTGGAGCTCGACCCCCTCAACGCCGAAGCCAAGCTGTGCAAGGGAGAGATCTACCACCGCTGCCTGCAGGACTATTCACGGGCCATCGAGCAGTACAACAAGGTCCTGCGGATTACCGGCGAGCAGGGCAACGATGCCATCCGCCTTCGCGCGCGCGCGGGGATGGCCGAGATCATGGAGCTGCTGTCGTAGCGCCTCAGTCGGTGGCCATGTGAACGGCGACGACGGCCAGGATTCCTCCGGCCGCCAGCGTGGCGCCAGCGATGAACAGCGTGGCTAGATGCGCGCGGACAGCCGTCAGGGTCTGTCGAAGGTGACCGTCGCTTTGCCAGGTGCGCAGCAGCGTGGCAAAGCCGATGACGAACGCGGCCAGCGGCATCAGGATGAGAAAGACGTCGAGAGCGAGGTGCGGGTGAACGCTGAACCAGTCCACCAGACGTTGGGCGGTGTGCGACGGTTCGTATTGCCGCGGCTGGGCGCTTCGGATGAAGAGCGCGGCCATGAACAGCGAGCCCGGTAGCACGAGAAGCCATTCGGTTGAAGCGATGGTTCGTTTGATTGCGTTCATGAGTACTTTGTAGTACAAAGTACACGGCAGGTCAAGCCAGGTGAACGCTACCCATCCTTCAGCGGTCCCGCTCCAGAACGAAGTCGAGCGCCAGTTCCAGCGCTTCCTTGGCGGGGGAATCGGCGAACGGCTCCAGCGCGGCGCGGGCACGGTTGGCGTAGTCGCGGGCGATGGCGCGGGTCTCGTCGAGCGTCTCGTACTTGCGGACCAGGGCCAGCATCTCGGCGGGATCGATCCCGTCGAACGACTTCATGGCGGCGATGAGCGCAATTTTCTCGCGCTCGGCCGGCGTGGCGCGCGGCATAGCCAGGATCAACGGCAGCGTCAGCTTCCCTTCCTTCAGATCCGACAGCGCCGGCTTGCCCAGAACCTCGGTGCTCGACGTGAAATCGAGGATGTCGTCGATGAGCTGGAAGCAGATGCCGAGGTTCCTGCCATAATCGAACAACGACTGGCCGAGCTCGGCCGGCTGATCGACCAGGTACGCGGGAATCTGGCAGCAGGCGCCGAAGAGCAGGGCGGTCTTTCGCTCGACGATGGTGAAGTAATCGTCCACCGAGAGATCGGCGCGTCCGTTCTGTTCAAGGGCGAGGATCTCTCCCTCGATCATCCTGATGGTTGTCGTCGACAGGAGCCGCAGCACGTCGAGACTGCCCTCGGCCAGGGCCATCGACATGGAGTGCATGAAGATGTAGTCGCCGACCAGAACGGTGAGGTTGTTCCCCCAGCGATAGTTGATCGACGTCCGGCCGCGGCGGACCTCGGCCTCGTCGATGATGTCGTCGTGCACCAGCGTGGCGTTGTGGATGAACTCGACCACCGCGCCGTAGGTGACGTCGCGATGTCCTTCGTAGCGCAGCATTTTCGAGACAAGGAGGAGTAGAGCAGGCCGGAGCCGCTTGCCGCCGCCGGCGAGAATGTGATCGCCGACATCCTGGATGGTTTTGATCTTCGACTCGAAATTGCGAGCGAGCTCCGTTTCGACGAGCTGGAGCTTGGGCGCCACGAGATCGAGGAGGCGTTCCGCGCGCGTGAGCTGTTCGATCGGCGCGCTGCTGGGTACGGGGGACGTCACGGCGAACAGAATAATCGAATTGGTCCGGAACCCTCAACCGCGATAGTTCGTGAACTGGAGGGGAATTCCGTAGTCGTTTGCCTTGACGACGGCCATGGCCTTCTGCAGATCGTCCTTGGCGCGGCCGGTGACGCGCACCTGTTCGCTCTGAATCGACGCCTGCACTTTCAGTTTCGCCTCTTTGATGGCCTTGACGATGGCCTTTGCTTTCTCGATCTCAATTCCCTGAACGATCTTCGCCTTCTGCCGCACCGTTCCGCCGGCGGCCTGTTCCAGGGCGGCATACTCGAGCGCCTTGAGCGAGACGCCGCGTTTGACGAGCTTCGACTCGAGGATGTCCTTGACGCTGCGCAGTTTTCCCTCGTCATCGCTCACGAGGACGATCTCCTCGGCGGTGAGCTCGATGGAGCTCTTGCTCCCTTTGAAATCGAAGCGCTGCGCCAGCTCCTTCTGCGCCTGCTGCACGGCGTTCGAGACTTCCTGCATCTCGGTTTTCGACACGATGTCGAAGGAGAAATCCTGGGCCATGTCTGCCTCCGTCTACTGCTGAACGACTTCCACGCCCGCCGGCGGTGTGAAGCGGAAGAAATCGGGCCCCACCGCGCGTCTGGTGAAGCCGGCAAAGTCGAACGTGGTCTCGTTGCCGTCGCGATCCGAATAGGAGACTCGCTGGATGGCGTGCGTGGCCGATGCGATGGTGATGGTGATGTTGCGAATCATCGCCGAGGACTGGCGCGGTTGGAGCGTGGTGGTCACCGTACCGCCGCGCGTGGTCTCGCGGACGATGAAGTACCGATCGCGCGCAGCCGGATCGCCGATGACGAGAAACGGAAGCTCGCCGCGGCGCTGTTCATCGATCGTGGTTACGGTTACCTGCTTTTCGGCCGGGAGGTAGAACCAGGACCGATTGCCGTCGAAGACGAAGACCTTCTGCTCGGGCCGAGCGTAGCTCCAGCGCATCATCGGCAACGCTCCGAAGACAACGCTGCCGCTGTCGACCTGGCTGTTCTTAAACCCCTTCGGCGTAAAGCGCTGCGTGAACTGCGCCTCGGTGCCGGCCAGCGCGGCAGCGGCGCGGTCGATCTCCGCGGCGGATGCGGCGCCGGCGAGTGTGAGCGTGAGAAGGAGAGTGGCGATTTTCATAGTTTAGGGTTGCAGGGTTGCAGGGTTGCAGGGTTGCTGCGTTGCAGGGTTGCTGGGTGTTAGAGCCACCTTGCAACTCAGTAACCAAGCAACTCTGCAACCCCCCTACAACCTTTCGACTTCGATCGAGACGATCGCTGAATTGACGACGAAGATGCGGTCGTTCTTGCTCCGATCGAGCGGAAAGAGGAAAAAGCCGTTGCGCTCGGGGTTGTAGTGAGCCACGCCGCGGATGACCTCGCCATCGGCGAACTCCACGGCAATCGTGCTGCCGGACGCCGGCTCGATCTCGTCGTCCTGTCCCGTGCGCGGGAAAAAGAGCGCCTTCAGCTCGGAGAACGGCAGCTCATCGTCCGCACCATCGTCGCGCTTCACGCGGACGATCTGCTGGTCGACGTCGGTCTCGACGAGCATAGCCCGCTCCGTACGTCCATCGCGATAGCGCAGTACGACTGTCGTGGTTGAATCCATCAAAAGAGTTCCAGCCCCCAGAGATCGTGGAGGTGAATGATACCTTCGACATGGCCCGATGTACCGGCGATGAAGATCGAGGTGATTTTGCGCTGCTCCATCCTCTCCAGGGCGGCGGAGGCGAGCTCGTTGCCATCGATCGTGACCGGGTCCGGCTTCATGCAGTCGGCCGCGGTTTTCTTGAGTATCTCCGTATCGCGCTGCAGCAGACGGCGCAAATCGCCGTCGGAGATGGCTCCGGCGAGGACTCCTTCGTCATCGACGACCGCCGTGATGCCGAAGCCTTTGGCCGACATCTCGTAGATCACGTCGTGCATCGGCGTCGACAACGGAACGATGGGAGTCTGCGCGCCGCCGTGCATCAGGTCGCGCACGCGCAGGAATCGCTTTCCGAGCTTTCCGCCGGGATGGAGAAAGGCGAAGTCTTCCTCTTTGAAGCCCTTACGCATCAGAAGGGCCATGGCAAGAGCGTCGCCGAGGGCGAGCGTGGCGGTGGTCGAGGCGGTGGGCGCCAGGCCGAGCGGGCAGGCTTCCTTCGAGATCGCGGCGGAGAGGTGGTAATCGGCCCCTTTTGCCAGCGACGACAGAGGGTTGCCGGTCATGGCCACGATCTCCGCGCCGATCCTTTTGATGCTCGGCAGAAGGCGCAGCAACTCCTCCGTCTCGCCGGAGTTGGAGATGGCCAGGACGATGTCGCCGCGGACGATCATGCCGAGGTCGCCGTGAATGGCCTCGGCGGGATGCAGGAAGAACGACGGCGTGCCGGTCGATGCCAGCGTGGCGCTGACTTTCTTGCAGATGATGCCCGACTTGCCGAGGCCCATCGTCACCACGCGGCCAGTCGAGCCATTGATCAGTTCGACGACGTCGACGAAGGTGCTGTCGAGATGTTCGATGACTCCGAGAATGGCCGCCGATTCGACCTCCAGCACGCGCCGCGCTTCGGCGATGGCAGGGTGAACCTTCGCGTCACGAATGACGGCAGTTTTTCGGGGTTTGGACATCCGGCGGCTGATGGTATGCGACGCGAGAGGTCTTCTCAATGTTTCCGAGCGTTCTGTTCCTGCGGCAAGAGAAGCGCGAGGAGCATTTCGCACACGGGCGTGGGCACACCGGCCTCGCGGCCCAGACGGACGACCGCCCCGAGCTGGGCATCGAGCTCGGACGGCTTGCCGTCGATGATGTCGCGCTGCAGCGACGAGGTGGCGTCGGCGTTGAGACCGTCGAAACGGGCCAGTGTCCGTTCGACGGCTGCGTCACCGCCGAGGTCGACGCCGCGGGCGAAGGCAAGGGCGATGATCTCGCGAATGGCGCGTGTGGCCAGATCGCGCGTCTCCGGCATCGCGCGCCAGACGCCGATCGGCATACGTGTTGCGGCACCGATCCCACTCATCGGCGCGATGAAGACGAACTTCGACCAGAGGGCGTGGTGAATGTCGGACGGTATGTCCGCCTGCACACCGGCGCGCAGACACTCGTCGCGAAGCTGTTCCACGCGCGCCGTGCGCCGGTTATCGAGCTCGCCGAACATGACGAACGGATCGGCGCCGATGTGGCGGATGTGTCCCGGCGCGGCGATGAAGCTGACGATGCCGCACAGACCGCCGAGGACGTGCTCGCGGCCGAGAATGGCCGCGAGCTGGTCGGGGGCGTCGATCCCGTTCTCGAGCGGGATGACCATGGTGTCGTCGCCGATCATCGGCTGGATCTTCGCTGCCGCTTCTTCGATCTGCCAGGCCTTGACAGTCACGAAGACCGCATCGACCTTCCCGACGGTGGCCGCGTCGTCGGTGGCATTCGGCCGCTCGATGACAAAATCCCCCTTGATACTGTCGACGCGCAGGCCGCGTGTACGCAACGCTTCCAGAGTCGCGCCGCGGACGATGAAGACGACATCAAGCCCGCCGTGCGCGAGCTTGCCGCCGAAGTAGCCACCCACACCGCCCGCACCGATAACCGCGATTCGCATGTTCCCTATCCTCGGGCCACAGCATTCCATGGTTTCGTGTAAAATCGCGCACCTTCGCGGCCGTTCCGGCGCAATCCTTGCGTTCGTTGCCAGCACGTTCAGCACGTTCAGCTCACACAATCTGATCCGTCGAGAGGACCGAGCTCATGACCGAAATCCTGACGTTACCCGTCGAGCCGAAATCGGTGGTCTGGAACCCGTCGCCCGAGCAACTGCGGCGTTTCACCGAAGAAATGGCGAACTGCCGGAAGACCGAGTTCGACAATGTCAACGTCGCCACCAAGGTGGTGAGTCGTTCCAAGGGCTCGACGTTCGTTGCCACCGACACACCGGAGAATCATTCCGATCAGACGATCAGCCGTGCCGAATTCGATCGCATGGCCAGGCTGCAGAACGATTACATCCGGACCCGCGACATGCTCGTCGTCGATGGCTTCATCGGCAACGACCCGCGTTTCCGCATTCCCGCGCGTCTGATCATCGAGAAGGCAAATGCGAACATCGCCGGCATGCAGCAGCACCTCTACTATCCGGCCACCCCGGCGGAGTTGGAGAACTTCGAGCCGGCCGTCACCGTCATCTACACGCCGAGTCTGAAGGCCGAGGGGTATCCGGAGGAGCGCCTCATCGCGGTCGACCTCGACAATTACATCACCCGCGTCTTCCACTCCGACTACTTCGGCGAGTCGAAGAAGGGTGGACTGCGGATGTGGAACAAGATCGTCTACGAGCGCGGCGGCCTGGCGCTGCACGCGGGCTGCAAAGTGATCCCGGTCGATAGGGGCAACAAGGTCGGCCTCACCGTCGCTCTCATAGTGGGCCTGTCCGGCACCGGCAAGACGACGACGACGTTCACCAAGCAGAACAATTCGCAGCCGGTGCAGGATGACTTCTGCGCTCTGATGCCGGGCGGCAAGGTTTACGCGACCGAGAACGGCTGCTTCGCCAAGACCTTCGGACTCAATCCGAAGGACGAGCCGACGATCTATCACGCCTGCGCCTCACCGCATGCCTACCTCGAGAATGTGTCGCAGGACGAAGGCGGCAGGATCGACTACTTCGACACGTCGTACACGCCGAACGGCCGGGCCGTGATCCGGATGGACGACGTGGCGGGGGCGTTCGATGCGCGCGAGGTCAACAACGTCGACTTCCTCCTCATTCTGAACCGCAACGAGAACATCATTCCGGCCGTGGCCAAACTGGAGGGTCCACTCGCGGCCGCGTACTTCATGCTGGGCGAAACGAAGGGAACGAGCGCCGGCGGGGCAGCGGAGGCGGGCAAGTCGCTGCGCGTACCGGGAACGAATCCGTTCTTCCCGCTGCTGCACGCATTTCAGGGTAATCGGATGTTGGAGCTGATGAAGGAAAGTCCGATGGACGTCTATCTGATGAACACCGGGCGAATCGGCGGCGACGAGAAGGATGAGCGCTCGAAGAAGGTGAAAATCCAGCATTCGTCCGCGGTCGTGAAGGCGATCGCCGAGGGAACGATCACGTGGGAGAAGGATCCCGACTTCGGCTATCTCGTGGCGACGGCGGTTCCGGAAATCGACGACGCCGACTACCTGCAGCCGAAGAAGATGTACGCGCGGCAGGGGAGGAGCGATGAGTACCAGCAACTCGTCGAAAAGTACAACACCGACCGCCGTGCCTATCTGCGCCGGTGGAAGGGCCTGAGCGACGAGATCGTGAACGCGATCTGAGCCGGCACGGCCGGCGGCGTTGGATGCCCAAGGCTCGGCCCACAGTGTCGCAGGCACCGTCTGCTGAGCGAGGTCAGCCGGCCAAAACTCGACAAACTTGCTTTCCCGACTTACTCTATCCACTGTTTCGACACAGCGGAGGACATAGGATGCGATTCGGAGCGCTCGTTCCGGCAATGATCCTGGTCGGTAGCCTGGCGGCGCCGTCGCGCGCCGATCACTCCCCGGCTATCCCGTCGATTTCTTCATCGGAAGCGCCCGTGGTTACCCAGGGGCCGTCCATGGGTAAACAACTGCGCGTGCGCGCTCCGCATGGCCGGCGGACCGTCTCTGACTTCGACTCGCGCGTTCTGGCCTCGCTGCTGGCGCTTCAGTCGCCGAGCGACTTCGATTTCGAGGTGCGAGCCGGCGACGTTTCCTGCAACGGCGGGACATGCACAGTGGCGCTGGCAGTCAGACTTCCCGAGGCGCTGCCACCGATGCGCCTGGCCATCGCGGTGGCGAATTCGAGAGGGGAGCTGTCGGAAGTGAAACACGCCGACTGCCTGGCCTCGATCTGCAACGTTCAACTCGTCCTGGAGCGCGGCCGGAATACGATCTCTGTCGGCGCCGCGGATGGCTTGCTGCAGACGGCCGGCTTCGTTCTGACCAGCGTCGTTGCATCGCCGCATCTGGAAGCGAGCAACCAGCACAGAAGCGAGTGGTTCTAGTAGTTGCCAGTGGATTAGTAGATTAGTGGATTAGTCGTTCATGCGACGCCATCTCACTAATCTACTGATCTACTAATCCACTCTCTCACGTCTCCACATTCAGGAACATGTAAATCGCCGCGATGGCGAACAGGATGTTGGCGCTCCATGCCGACAGCACCGCGGGTAGGTTCCCCACCTCGCCGAACTTCGTGAAGACGGCGAAGACCATCCAGTAGAGGATGCCGAGGATCAGGCCGATACCCACACCGTAGAGGGCGCCGCGCTTGCCGATGCGGAACGCGAACGGCAACGCGATCAGTGCCATGACCAGGCTGATGAACGGCCATGACGTCTTCGTGTAGAGCTTCACCGTCAGCTCTTCGGCGGCATAGCCCGACTTGCGGATCGTTTCGATGTACCGCCGCAACTGCGCAAAGGTCATCTGATCCGGCGCCCTGGCCTCGGTGGCGAAATCCTCGGGTCGCTCGCTGTAGTAAAGGCGCAGCGGGCGGGTGATTGGCGCGTACGTCGAGCTGCCGTCGTCGCCGAACGATCGCATCCAGCCGTTCGAGAACGCCCAGCCCACGCCATCCCACTTGGCGTGGTCGGCGTAAACGCGCCGCGTCAGGCGGAACTTCGTCGGATGGAATTCGAACACCTGAACCTGCGACAGCTCCTTCTCATCGCGGTCGTAGGCGAGGAAGTTGATGAGGTAGCGGCCTTTGCCGAGGAACCACAGCTTTTGCTGGTGCGGCGTCGGAATTGCGCGCACTGTTTTCTTGGCCTTGATCCTGTTCCGCAGTTCCTCGACTCGCTGATTCGAGTACGGGAGCACATAGTCGAGCTGCAGATACGCCAGCGCGCTGATGGCCAGAGCGATTCCGACGATTGGCAGCGCCGCGCGGTAGAGGGACATCCCTCCCGACTTGAAGGCCGTGACCTCGTTGTTCTTCGAAAAAATGCCGAACGTTACGAGCGTGGCCACCAATACCGAGATGGGAAGCGTGTAGTTGAGGATCTGGAAGATCAGGAAGCGGTAGTACGAGGCCACTGTATGGAAGGCGATATGGTTCGTCCGGATATCGCCGCTGAGGTCCGTGTAGTCGACGATGACGAAGAGCACCGCGGTCGACACCAGTACGAGCAACAGAATCTTGAGGAACTCGCGCAGGATGTAGCGGTCGAGCGTATTCGGGAAAGTGATGTCGAACCGGCTGAGGATGGCCGGCTCGTCGGCGACCACCGCTCCGGGTGTTCCCATCCTCCGTGCTTTGATCGCCTGGATGAGCTTGCGGACGATGCCGCCCTCGGAACGTTGCGCACCGGTATCCCGGTTGGCGCGAATCAGCAGGTAGATACCGACGGCGAGGAGGACGACGTTCGGCGCCCACATGGCCACGGCGGGACCGATCTTGCCGGTATCGGCCAGATGCTCGCCGTTGTTGATCATCACGTAGTAGATGAGGATGATCGCGATACTTAAAGAGAAACCTGAGCTTTTGCCTCCACGCCGGTTCGTGATGCCGAGAGGCAGCCCGAGAATGCCGAAGACGATGCACGCGAACGGAATCGCGAACATCTTGTTCATTTCGACCTTGGCGGCCCAGTAGGTCTCGCGAGCGTCGGGATCGTGCGAGTACTGAGCCCAGCGCGCTTGCTCCATCAACTCGCGGAAACTCATCTCGCGGAGCGAACGCTGGTAGCCTCCGTTGGAGTCGCCGTACTTGTCCGGCAGACGCATCCGTTGCCCGACGTTGCTGTTCAGGTCGTAACGATCCGGTTTCTTCGGATCCCAGAGATGCGTCTCCGCGGTCTTGAGGTTCAGCCAGACCTGGTTGCTGGGCTTGAGGATCGAAAGATTGCCGCTCTCCGCGACGATGATCTTGTTGCTGGAGCGCTGCGGCAGGATGGACGTAGGTTGCGCGGCCTCCTGGCGCGCGTTCTGGAGCTGCTGGGCGATCGTCACCGGTCCGGTGCTGGTTCCGGTGCGCGTCTCGTCAACCGTCCGGCTGTCGGCGACGAAAACGCCTTTCCACTGAAGCGTCTTCGGATCGACATCGTTCACGTAGATGGTGAGGTTTTCGTACTCGTCGTAGAAGACCCGCGGCTTGAGCTCTTTCTCGATCTGGGAAGTGAAGATCTCGGAGCGCAGCGCCGCGAACTCCGCGTTGCCGTGCGGCAGGACGAAGTTCATCAGATAGAGGTTGATGCAGAAGACCAGGAAGCTGAAAAGAAAGACCGGCCGGTAGATGGTGCGCGTGGAGATGCCGAGGGCGCGCATGGCGATGATCTCGGAGTCGGAAGAAAGACGCCCGACAGCGATCAGGATTCCGAACAGCAGCGACATCGGGACCGTCAGCACGACGATGTGCGGGAGTGAGAGGAACAGCAGCCGCCCGACGGTCGACGCCGGAAGGGATCGTTTGATGATCATCCCGGCGAAGTCGAAGAGGTTCTTCATCAGGATGATGAACGTATAGAAGGCAAAGCCGAGAGCGGTCGGCCCGAGCATCTCCTTGAAGATGTAGCGCGAAAGGATCTTCATCGGTCCAATGGATTGTACGTGCTGGCTGGCCGCAGGGATCTGGCGTGCATCGAAAGGTTTCCACAGAGTCTGGTAAGACAGATTATGTTAATCCACGGGTATGATTCAGCTCGCTGGCAATCTCGATGACGTCAGACAGGACGGCCGCCGCCGTCGGAAGCGATCCCGCTCCCTTCCCCTGGAACATCATCTCTCCAACCGCTCGCCCGCGGACCACGACGGCGTTGTTCTCGTCCCGGACGGCCGCCAACGGATGAAACTCCGGTAGCTCCCGGCGCTCGACGCGCATTTCGACCCCGCCGGCGGCGCGCCTCGCGGTGGCCACATGTCGCACCACGCACCTCCTTGCGCGCGCCTGCTCGACCTCGGCGCGCGTGACATCGGCGATCCCGTGGACGCGCATCCGAACGACCTGAGGCCCGAAGGCCAGTTCGCCAAGAATGCGCAGCTTCTGCGCCGCATCGCCTCCACCGACGTCTAGCGACGGGTCCGCCTCAGCGAACCCGCGCTCCTGTGCCAGCCGTAGCGCTTCGGCGAACTCCAGATCGTCCTGCTCCATCCGCGTCAGGATGTAGTTGCAGGTGCCGTTCAGAATGCCGCTGATCGATTCGATCCTGTCGCCGGCCAGTCCGTGGCGCAGCGCGCGGATGATCGGAATCCCGCCACAGACGCTGGCCTCGAATCCAATCCGCACGTGATTGCGCTCGGCCGTGGCGAACAATTCCCGCCCGGCATCGGCCAGCAGCGCTTTGTTCGCGGTCACGACGTGGCGGCCATTCGCCAGCGCACGCCGAACGAAGGCTCCCGCCGAATGAATGCCTCCGACCAGCTCGACGATGATGTCGCAGCCGTCGTCGAGGATGTCGATTGCCGAGGTGCTGAGGAGCGCCGGATTGATGCCGGGCCGTGACTTGCCGGCGTCGCGAACCAGAATGCGGCAGACGGCAATATCGACGCCGTCCCGCCCTCGGATGCGCTCCCGCTCGCGCGCCAGGAGGTCGACGAAGCCGCGTCCGACCGTGCCACACCCGAGGAGGCCGATGTTTATCCGGCGCATGCAACCCTCCTCGGCGATGCCACTTCCGCCAGCGCCTGATCGAGATCGTCGATCAGATCGCGCACGTCTTCGAGACCGACCGACAGCCGGATCAGACCGTCCGCGATTCCGACGCGGCGGCGCACCTCGGGCTCGACCGAGGCATGCGTCATCGTCGGCGGATGGCAGAAGAGACTCTTCACGCTGCCCAGACTCTCCGCCAATGTCCAGAGCCGAAGGCGCTTCGAGAAGGCGATCGTTTCGTCGACCGATGAGTCGAGCTCGAACGAGATGATGGCACCGAATTCGGGATAGTGAACGCGGGCGATCCGGTCGTGCGCGCGGAGGTACTCGACCACTCCCCTTGCGTTTTCGCAATGCCGGGCCATCCGGAGCGGCAGCGTCTTGATACCGCGCAGGATGAGAAAACAATCCTGTGGTCCGGGCACCGCGCCGATGGCGTTCTGAAAGAACTTGAGATCCTCGAAGAGCGCCTCATCGTCGGTCAGCACCGCGCCTCCGAGCGTGTCGCTATGGCCGTTGATGTATTTCGTCGTCGAGTGCACCACGATGTCCGCGCCTAGCGCGATCGGCTGTTGCAGGACCGGAGTGGCGAAGGTGTTGTCGACGACCGTGCGAATGCCTGCACGCCGCGCGATGGCGCTGCAGGCGGCGATGTCGGTCGTCTTCAGCAAGGGATTCGACGGCGTCTCCAGCCAGAGCAGCTTCGTTTCGGGACGGATGGCTCGCTCGACCGAGGAGAGGTCGCTGCTGTCGATGAAGGTGAAGTCGACGCCGAACTTCGAGAAGTACTTGGTGAAGATGCGCCACGCGCCGCCGTAGAGATCCTGCGTCGAGACCACGTGGTCCCCGTGGCGAAGAAGCGAAAGGACGTTGTGGATTGCAGCCATGCCGCTGGCAAACGCGAGCCCGTATCGCGCGCCCTCGAGCGAGGCCAGACATTCTTCCAGTGCCCGCCGTGTCGGATGCTCGGTACGCGCGTAGCCGAAGCCGCGATGGACACCCGGCTCGATCTGGCCGAAGGTCGAAGTCTGATAGATCGGAACAGTGACGGCGCCGGTGGCGGCATCGTTGGGCTGCCCGGCGTGAATTGCGAGTGTGTCGAAACGGTACATTGTTCCCCTCCTGCCGCACCAATGGCGGCGGACTCTCATGCTGCTGACATTCAGGGGAGAAAAGCTGTAGGAGGGACCCGGGTCGAGGAGGCAGTCAGTCTACGCGTCCGCGCCCGGGCGGCGCATCACCATTCGGCGCATCGACATCATGGTGTGGCGTGACATGTTGGTGCGGCAGGATAGAGGGTTGCTGCGACGATGTCAACCAACGTCGGTCACCTCCGTGGCTAACCCGAACGACGCTATCGGATACCAGGATCGCGCTGCACAACTCCGGCTATGGAACGCAGCCTCGGAAAAACCGAGGCTGCGTCACGCGACCTCTTGCTGCAGCACACTCAATGGGCACCGTCCACGTCGATTTTGATCGCGTTTGGTCCGGGACTAAGGACGACTCTGGTGGGTGGTCTCGTATAGACCGATGTAAACAAGTACTGCAGTTCATCCACGGTATGATATGGCCAGAACTCATACGTACCAACCGGCAATGACGGAATCGTCAACCGGCCGTCCTGGCCGGTCAGCGCCTCAGGCGATAACGGACCGGTTACCAGATCCCAGATCCTGGGCGGCAGAAATCGCCCATCGAAACGTACCAGAAAGCGCATTCCTGCTGCGGGTCCTGATTTCGTCGTGGCAATAATCGTGAGCGCTGCCACGGGCGGTGGAAGCGTGATCTTGATGGGCGTTTCGGCCGAAGTCTTCGTAGCAGAGTCGGCGAGGGCGACGCTGAAGGAACCAGACTGGTCCATCAGGTAGATTTGCTTCTGCTCTCCTTGAATAATAGGTACGGAGACGAGCCCCCACGCATCCGACCAGTAAGGAGCACGGTTCTCCAGACCCAGAGCGCCAACCCAATCATAGACCGTGATATTGGGTGCCGGCTCATCTGCCGCATTGACAACCCTGAAGAAGACTCTCATCGCCCGGTCCAGTGCGATCGGCACCTCGCGCTGAGCATCAGCTTCAGTCAGCCGCACGTTTATGGGCTCGCGACTGACGAATCCCTCTGACTGAACGCGAATCGTGTGAGTCCCGGCCGATAGCATTGGCAAGCGGAATCGACCATCTTGATCTGTAGTGCTGAGGATCTTTCCAGGTGTGCGCGGCACCACGTGGTCTACAACCTCCGCACCCACAATCGCCTCGTTCGTTCGCCTATCGAACACGCGACCGGTAATTGCTCTCGTCGGGATCGCGATATCCCAGGACTGGTCGGCATCGTCGTTCAGGTTCCTGATGGAGAAGAATGGCTTTCGTTCTGTCAGGACGTCAATTGTCAGCACCCACGTACCCCCCTGCCACAACTTGACTGCGTATTCGCCATTGGCATCTGTGTGAACGTCGCCCGACCATAATTCCTCGTCTGTCGACAATGTGAGGTTGGCCTTGGCCAGGGGCTGGTCCCCAAGAGTAACGACCCCCTTTAGGCGGATGTCGTTCAACCTGATTGCCTGCTCCTTCTTCTCGTCCCGGCCGAGCGTCAGGTAGGAAACGCTTCTTTGGAGCGGACTCTGCCCTTCCACGACGACCGCATATCTTCCTTCGACCAGAGCGTCGAAGCCGTAGTCGATGTTCTTGCCGGCGCCACTCTTTTGCGCCACCAGCCTCCAGGGATCCGAGAAAATTGCCATTTCGCGCCTCATGAAAAGGCGTGCGGTCGCCGCGCAATCATCGACGCATTCGTGTTGTACGATGAACCGCAGGCTGCCACCGCGCGTAAGTAGAAACTGCTGAGGCGCAACCGCTTTCCGGCCGGAGTGGACGATGATTTCCTGACTCGCATAATTCGTGGCACTTGCTACCAGAGATATCTCCGGTGCCGTGCTGAAGTTGTTCAACGAAAACCTGCCGCCGGAGTCGCTGAATGTACTGATATCGCCGCTGCGAATCTCGGCGCCGGGAATGGGCTCGCCGGTATGATCGTCGTGGACCACGCCGGTGATCGTCGGTAGATGCTCTATGTTAATTGGCGGAACATCAAGGACTTTTCCTCGCCGTGCGTCGAGACCTCGCCTGACGGTGGTCGGGTAGCCAGGCGTCCTGATAATCAATTCAAATTGGCCGGCCGGTAACGCTAAGAGCCGCAGTTGTTGGAGTTTCTCCGGCGTGAACGGCACAATCCACACGGCGCCAGAGAGGCTTTTCAGTGTCAAGGTCGTTTGTTGCTTGGTTGGATCCGGAGAGGCCTGGCGGACGCGTAACGAGATCAGTGCCGCCTCTGACGCGTCGAATGCCAATCGAGACTCCTGTTCAGCCCTTCCGAGCCAGACGACGGCACCCTTGTCACTTCGCCATAGAAAATAGCTTTGGGGGTCTGCGGCGAATTCTGCCTGGTCGGTCCGTCTACAACGCTGAGACTCGCGGAAATCGGGCGCTCCGGCAGAACACACGTTCCCGCTATGCTTGGTCTCAATCAGGGACGCCGGTGGGGGCGTGGACGTGTGCAGGTTAGCAAGCAAGAAGAGTAGGCTGACCAGCATGATAATCCTGGAATTCACATGGCAGACAGAAAAAGATGCGGTCAGTCAGGTATGTTATTGCCCGCGCTTGTCTGTGCTCCGTGAATTGACTACTCGCTCTCGATCCTTCGCAACAACTCCCGCAGCGCTTCGGCGATCTCGCTCTTCTCCACATTCGCCTTCCGGAAGCTGAGATTCACAGTGAACGGCAGAGCCTTGTCCTTCACCTGCCAGGTGAAGTTCTTCGGGCGGCCGGCCTTCTTCGGCTCCGGTTTCGCCGTCTGCTTGCGTACATCGTCGCGCGTCAGCTCGCCGGCGGCGAAGCGGCGGACGACGTCTTCCATGGCCTGTTCGTCCCCTGCTCTGGCGATCTGTACGAGAATCGATTTGTTGGAGATGCCGGCCTCGCGGCACATGGCCCGGATGCGGTCGGGGATTTCGTTGATCGACAGCGTTTCGGTGATCGTGGTGCGCGACTTGCCGATGACGTGCGAGATCTTTTCGTGCGTGTAACCGAATTTCTGCTGCAGGACGAAGAAGCCCTCGGCCTCTTCGAACGGTGTCAGGTCCTTGCGCTGGATGTTCTCGATCAGCGCGATCTCGAGCTGCTCCTTGTCGTCGACGTCGAGCTCGATGGCCGGGATCTCGTCAAGGCCGGCCAGCGTGGCGGCGCGGTAGCGGCGCTCGCCGGAGATGATCTGGTAGCGGTTCGGACCGGCGGCACGGACCAGAATTGGTTCGAGGACGCCCTTCTCGCGGATCGACGACGCCAGCTCTTCGATATTGCCGAGGCTCGTGCGCGGTTGCTCGGCATTCGGCTCGATGAATTCGATCGGAATCATCGATCCGATGTGCCGTCCCGAACGGCGCGTCAGCTCTTCGACGAAATGCGCGTCGTGCCGCATGGAGGCGCGCTCGGGTAGTCCGCGTTTCATGCTCATCAGGTTTCCTCAGACTCGGGACAGGATTTCTTCGCTCAGCGAGTAGTACTCCATGGCGCCGCTGGATCTCGGAGCGAACGTAAAGATCGATTCCTTGTATGCCGGGCTTTCTTCGAGCCGGATCGATTTCGTGATGACGGTGTTGAAGAGGCGCTCGCCGAAGACCTGGCCGATCTGCTCGTGAATGTCGCGCGCCAGCGTGGTGCGCTTGTCGTGCATGGTGATCACCACGCCGAGGAGCTGAAGGTTGGGGTTCGGGCGGGCCTTGATCTTCTCGATCGTCTCGAGCAGATCGTCCGTCCCTTCCAGCGCGAAGTACGACGACTGGATCGGGACGAGCACGTGCGTCGAGGCCACCATGGCGTTGACGGTAATCATCCCGAGCGTGGGCGGCGTGTCGATGAAGATGTAGTCGTACTCATTCGGTGCATCCTTCATCTTGTCCTTGAGCCGGAACGGGCCATCGATCTCGCCGATCAGCTTCGACTCCAGCTTGGCCAGGGCGATCTTCGACGGGGCCAGGAAAAGATTCGGCAGCGGCGTCGGGACGATGACGTCGTTCAGGCCGAGCTCCTCGCTCACCAGCACGTCGAACATCGACCGCGAGATCGATCGCGGATCGATGTAACTCATGGTGCTATTCGCCTGCGGATCGAGATCGATCAGCAGGGTTTTGTGGCCTTTGTTTGCGACGGCGGCGGCGAGGTTGATGGTGGTGGTGGTCTTGCCGACCCCGCCTTTTTGGTTGGCGACGGTGATGATCATGTGGACGGGGCGATTGTAATGGGTTGCTGGGTTGCTTGGTTACTAAGTTGCTGGGTTACTTCCTCGCGACCCCGCAACTCAGCAACCTAGCAACGAACGCCGGCCAACCCAAACCTCACATCTTGTACTTCCCCAGATCCTCGGTATCGAGATTCTCGAACCACTTCTTCGTCTTCTCGTCGGGATCGTCGGAATCGGAGTCCGGCGTGATGGTCTGGGCCTGGTCGAGAACCGATTGCGCCACGTAGATCGGGGCCTCGGTGCGGAGCGCCAGGGCGATGGCATCGCTGGGGCGGGCGTCGAGCTCGAGCATCGTGTCGGCGCCGGCGCGGGTAACCATCACGCGGATCTGGGCGAAGAACGTCGAATCACGCAGGTCGTTGATGACGATGCGCGTCACACGGGCATCGAGTTGGGCGATGGCGCTCTTGAGAAGATCGTGAGTCATCGGGCGCGGCGTGGCCACGTTCTCGAGCTGGAGAGCGATGGCGTTCGCCTCGAAGATGCCGACCCAGATCGGGAGAAAGAACTTCTCCTCCTCATCCTTCAGTACGACGATCGGTGAATTGGAAACGGGGTCGAGCATCAGACCCTTGATCGACATCGGTACGAGCTCATTCATGCGACAGCCTCCCCGCGCAGCGTGTGATGCTGCGCCTGCTCGATGCGCACGCCCAGCATACTCCCCGGCAGCGGCGATGAGTCAGCACGGAAGTTGACCACCACGTTGTCGTCGGTACGGCCGGTCAGCATCGTTGCATCATGTTTGCTCGGCCCTTCGACGAGCACCGCCAGAATGCGGCCGCGATACGACTCCAGCCTTTCGCGCTTGATCCGCTCGTGCAGCTCAAACACGCGATTCAGGCGCTCGGATGCGATCCCATCGTCGACCGGCGCGCCGATCTTCAGAGCCGGCGTACCCGGACGCGGCGAGTACTTGAACGCGAACATCGATCCGTACCGGACCTCGGCGATCAGCGACAACGTCTGCTCGAAGTCCTCCTCCGTTTCATTAGGAAAACCAACGATGACGTCAGTCGAGAAGTGGATCTCCGGGATTGCATCCCGAATGCGTCCGATGGTCTCGAGGTAGTGCTCACGCGTGTAGAGGCGCTTCATCCGACGGAGGATCCTCGACGAGCCCGACTGCACCGGCAGGTGGAGATATCGCGAGATATTTTCGTGGCCGCGCATGGCCGCGATCATCGAGTCATTGACCTCGGCGGGATGCGAGGTCATGAAGCGAAGCCGGGCCACGTTGTCGATCTCCGCCACCGCCGCGAGCAGCGCCCCGAAGTCGCGGCCGGTGACCGGACAGCGATACGCATTCACCGTTTGTCCCAGGAGCTCGATCTCGACGCGGCCGGAGTCGACGGCGGCCCGCACCTCGCGCAACACATCATCGAACGGACGTGAAACCTCGCGGCCGCGCGTCGTCGGCACGATGCAGAACGTGCAGTTCTTGTTGCAACCCTCGATGATCGTCACCTGCGCCTTCGTGACCGAGGGGCGGTCGACGGTGAGGTAGTCATAGTTGCGATCGTCGGGGAAATCGATGGCCAGCTTGCGGCCGCCGGAAAGGATCTGATCGAGATGGCCGACGTTGCCCGGCCCCATCACGAAATCGACCCACGGCGCGCGATGGAGGATGGCCTCCCCTTCCTGCTGCGCCACACAGCCGCAGACGCCGATTTTCAGTTCTTCCCGTTCACTCTTCAATTCACGCAGCCGGCCCAGGTGCGAAAACACCTTCTGCTCCGACTTGTCGCGGATCGAGCAGGTGTTGAGAAGAATGAGGTCCGCCTCCCCTTCGCTCTCGACACGCCGATACCCGCGCAGCTTCAGGCTGCCGGAGAGGCGCTGGCTGTCGAGATCGTTCATCTGGCAGCCCCACGTTTCGATGAAGAAGGTTTGGGTCATGGTGTCGCTGCCGGCTTCAATTTCTCCAAGGCATCTCTCGCCTCGGCCAGCTCTTTCCTTGCCGTTTCGAGCTGCTTTTTCGTCTGTTCGAAGCGCTCGGCGATGGTCTTGTCGCGATAGTTTGGATCGTTCTCCGCGTAATAGGCCTGCTCGATGCGATCGAGCTCCTTCTCGAGATCGTTCACCTTTGCCTGCGCCGCTTCGCTGCGTATCTTCGCGGCGGCGCGGTCGTGGAGCAATTTGTCCTGCTCGGCGATCGATCCCGCCGGCGCGGCCGCGGAAGGTGCTGCCGGTTTCGCGGCGGGCGGAGGTGTCGTCTTTTTGCCCGACGGTTTCTCCAAGTCGGCGTTGGTGATGACCTTCTTCGTGGTCTTCTTTTTCGGTCCGCCGTTCGCCTTGGCCGCCTTGACGAGCGGCGAATCATCGGCGAGGCCGGCAGTGGCGACCAGAAGGACTGCGATGGCGATGAACGGTCTCACGCGTTTGATCGGCAGTGTTGCGAAGAGTCGATCGTCGCTCATTGTGGCTTGTTGACCAGTCCCTCGGGGAAGCGCATGGCCACGCTCTCGATGATGAACTCCTCGATCTCCTGCGCCGTCTTCTTCGTCAGCGCCACCTCGGCGATGCGGCGGCAGTCTTTGTAGCGCACCGAGCGAATGATGTTCTTGATGACCGGAACGGACGACGGATTCATCGAGAAGATCTCGAGCCCAAGCCCGAGCAGCACGATCGCGAACAGCGGATCAGCGGCCATCTCGCCGCAGAGCGACACCGGGATTCCGGCCTTGTGCCCCGCATCGATGATGAACTTCAGGAGCCGCAGCAACGCCGGATGGAGCGGCTCATAGAGATAGCTGACGTTCTCGTTGGAACGATCGATGGCCAGCGAGTATTGAATGAGATCGTTCGTCCCAATGGCGAAGAAGTCGGATTCGGTAGCCAGGATGTCGGCGATGATCGCGGCGGACGGCACCTCGATCATGATTCCGATCGGGAGATCGGGATTGTGCGCGATCCCCTCAGCGTCCAGATCCGCGCGCAGCTCCCGGACGAGCGTCTTCACCTGACGCAGCTCCTGCACGCTGGTCACGACGGGAAACATGATCTTGATCTTGCCGAATGCCGAGGCGCGGAGCAGGGCGCGAAGCTGCGTCCGGAACATCTCGCGATGCTTCATGCAGAGGCGCAGACCGCGCAGCCCGAGAACCGGATTGTTCTCCTTGCTGCCGATGACCTCCTTGGCCAGCTTACGTCCGCCGAGGTCAAAGGTCCGGATCACGCACCAGCGCGGCGCGGTGGCCTCGGCCAGTGCCTTGTAGAGCTGGAAATGCTCCTCCTCGTTCGGCAGCAACGGACTCTTCGAGATGTAGAGGAACTCGGAGCGATACAGGCCGATCCCCTCCGCGCCGAAACGGATGGCATCCTTCAACTCTTCGACCAGCTCGATATTCGCCTGCAGCGTGATGCGGCGATCGTCCTTCGTCACCGCTTCGAGATCGCGATTCTCGAGCAGACGCCGCTCCGCCTCTTCGTGGCGGATCACGCGCGTCTGATACTCGGCGATCATCGCCTGCGTCGGATTGACCAGGACGGTCCCTTCGTAGCCGTCGAGGATCACCATCTCGTCGTTGTCGACGACTTTGGTCAGGCGCGGGACGCCGATGACCGCGGGCATGAAGAGCGACTTGGCGATGATCGAGGTATGCGACGTCCGTCCGCCCGCCTCCGTGGCGAATCCGACGATCGGCCGGCGGTTGAAATGGATCGTGTCGGACGGCGTCAGGTCGTCGGCCAGGATGATGACGTCGTGCGTGATCTCCGAGACGTCATGATGGCTGATGCCCTGGAGATTCTTCAGCACGCGGTCGGCGACGTCCTTCACATCGGCGACGCGCTCGCGAAGGTAGACGTCGTCGAAGCTGAGGAAACGCGCCTGCAGCTCTTCCTGCACCTCGGCCAGCGCCCACTCCGCGTTGACCTGCTCGGCCTCGATCTTCTGGATGACCTTGTCGGCGAATGATGGATCGCTGACCATCATGGCGTGCGCTTCGAAGATGGAGGCGTATTCATCCCCCATCGAGCGGCTGACCTTCACCTTCAGGTCGTGAAGCTGCGTTTGCGTCTTCTCCAGCGCCTCCAGAAATCGATTGACTTCGGAGGGGACTTCTTCGTCACGGATGGGGACGCGGTAAACCGCCGCTTCGCGGCGCTCGATGATGACGGCGCGGCCGATGGCAATACCCGGCGAAACGCCGATCCCTTTGTACGTGCGGATGGCGCTGCGGGATGCGGTGGCCAGTCTGGTTGCGGGTTCGGTAAGCATTTAGCTCTTCGCTGTCAGCTCTTCGCTCTTAGCGCCGCCCGCCGACCTGGCGCGGCCCAAAGCCAACAGGAGCCCCTAAAAGCCAACAGCTAAGAGCCAAGAGCTGATCGAGATCATTCTACTTCATCGAATTTCGCGTCGATCAGCTTCTCGATCGCTTGGACCGCCTCGGCCTCATCATCGCCGTTCGCTTTGATAGTGATCATCGTGCCGCGGCCGGCGGCGAGGAGCAGGATGCCGAGGATCGATTTGCCGTCGACCTCTTCATCCCCTTTGCGGATCTTGATGTCCGAGCGGAAACGCGCCGCGGTGTGCACGAGCTTCGCCGCGGCGCGGGCGTGCAGGCCGAGCTTGTTCTTGATCTCGATCTCGTGCTCGATCATCACGACGGCTCTCCCCCACGGCGCTCGGCGGTAAGAAGGTCGGAAGCGACGCGAATCGACTTCGCGCCCCGTTCGCTGATGACGTGCGCCAGCGCGGTCAGGTCCTTGCCGTCCTGCTGCAGCATGGCGAACTTCACCACCATCGGCAGGTTGACGCCTGTGATGATCTCGACGCGGTTCTTCTCCAGGAACGACAGGCTGATGTTGCTCGGCGTGCCGCCGAACATGTCGGTGAAGATGATGACGCCATTGTTCTCACCCATGCTCTCGCCGATGCGCTCCAGGGCCATGCGAATCTTCTCGCGCGCCTCGTCCACGGTATCCGTCCATTCGAGCGGAACCGCCTCGATCACCCCGACGGTCGATTCAATTTGCCGGGCCGCGTGCAGCAGTTCATTCGCCAGCGTCCCGTGAGTCACGATCAAAGCACCGATCAATCCAATCTCCTCCTGCAGCGGGCGCATGATAGGTGGGTACGAAGCGCGGAGCAAACGGAGGGCTGGGGGTTGCCAGGTTGCTCAGTTGCTGGGTGGCATGGTTGCTGGGTCTCGCGGTGGAGGAGTCTCGCGGTTTCCACCTCGAGACCGAGCAACCCCGAGACCGCGCGACCGAACAACTCAGCAACTTAGCAACCTTCACCGTCCCTCACCGCTTGCAGTCCCGATGCACGATCTCGATCGCGTATCCACTGTCTGCGAGATCCTCGGCCAGGCGCTGCCCGACGGCCACGGATCGATGTTTCCCTCCCGTGCAGCCGATACCGATGGTGAGGTAGCTCTTCATCTCCTTCTGGTACTCGGGGAGCAGATAGGTCACGAAATCGAGCAGTTTGTTGTAGAAGACGTCGTACCCCGGCTGTGCCTTCAGATAGGCGACGACCTCGGGGTCCAGCCCCGTCTTCGGCCGCAGCGATTCGACAAAATGTGGGTTTGGCAGGAAACGGACGTCGAAGAGGAGATCGACATTGTATGGCATGGCGTACTTGAAGCCGAAGGTGACGATCGTGACGAGCATGGTCACTTTTTCGTCCTTCAGTTCGAAGCGCCGCATGACCTCGGCCTTGAGCTCGTGTACCGAGAACTGCGAGGTGTCGAGGACCATGTTGGCCAGCGACTTCACCTCGGTGAGCGCGGCCCGTTCCGCCGCGATGGCCTCGATGAGCGGCTGATCTTTCGCCAGCGGATGCGGCCGGCGCGTTTCCGAGTACCGCCGCGCCAGCACCTCGTCGCTCGCCTCGAGAAAGATCAGGACGACGTGCCCGACCAGCTTCTGAATCCGTTCCCGATAAAACGCCGGAAAGATCGTGGCGAAATCATGCGTCCGCACATCGACCACGATGCCTACGCGATCGGCGTTCTCATGCGCGCCGACCTCCTCCAGAAACGGCTCGATCAACTCGATCGGCAGGTTGTCACAGCAGTAAAACCCGACGTCTTCGAGCGTCGACTGCACATAGCTTTTCCCCGAGCCGGAGAGGCCGGTGATGATGACCAGGTATTCGGGGCGAGGCATTGCCATCAGTTTATCCCGAGCCGAGGGCACGATCTCTGATTGTTAGATCGTGACCTATCTCGGGTAGATCGCGATCTATGCCGGCTGGATCGCGATCTAAGGTTGGTAGATCGCGACCTATCTTTGGTAGATCGCGATCTATGCTCGGTAGATCACGATCTATGCTCGGTAGATCACGATCTATGCTCGGTAGATCGCGATCTATGTTTGGTAGATCGTGATCTATGCTCGGTAGATCGCGATCTATGTTTGGTAGATCGCGATCTATGTTCGGTAGATCGCGATCTCGTCGGAGGAAATCGCCACCTGCCGGGGCGAGCAAGCTCGTCGCTGAGGAGCGAGGCGTACCGTCATCTCGATGAAGTCCTCGTCGGACTGATTGCTCAGTTGCCCTTGATCGACGCCTGGGCAGCGGCTTCGAACGCGGCATCCAGTTGCTTGGCATCACTCCGGTCACGAGGTTCGTCCTTTCCGGTGTTGCTGTCTGACGAAATCGTGACGTCGATTGGGCCCCCGGGGGCAGACGTGTAGACCAGGTGGTAGTCCTTCACGATGTACCCACCACCCATCGGTTCGGAACGGAGGCTGCCGCCATGATGAACGCTGCTGGTGTGCTGCATGATGTTCCCCTCGGCTTCGTTGACATCCATTGTCGAAGGCGGACCGAGCACGATGACGGCCTTTCCGCGGAGCGTCTTCGACCCCGGGAACTTGCCGACAGTGAAGTATTTGTCGGCTTTTGCCGCGCGCGCCGAAACGCCGGCCGCAAAACCCGGACCGCGTCTCGCGAGGAACTGATCGATGAAGCGCCGCGCTTCCTCCTGCGTTTGGATCGCGCTCCACTCCTGACGCTCCGCCTTCGTCATGAAGTAGCCCTGCGGCGAGTTCTGCCAATCCTTAGGGTCGGGACTGGCGCCGAACGCGGGGAGCACGGCGGCAATGCTCAGCAGCAGGAGTACCGAACGCATCGATTTCATAGAAACCCCTTAGGTTGGAGGGACGTAAACAGCTTTTTCCCGCCGCGGGCGCCGACACCTCCGGCGCCGCCTGCTCCTCGGCGGAAGTAAGGTGACTCTCCCCCGGAGCTCCTACCGCTGTCTCCAGGTGCGATCCGGCACGTCCGGCTGGAAGCGCGGCCTCGTATTCATCCTGCGCATCTTCGAGCGGTCATCTCTAACCCTGGGCTAAGCTCATCAAGCTCGTCGCTGAGGAGTGAGGCGTACCGTCATCTCGATGCAGTCCTCTTCGGACCGATTGCTCACCTGCCCTTGATCGATGCCTGGGCGGCTGCTTCGAATGCGGCTTCGAGCCGCTTGGCGTCGTCACGCCCCCGAGCACGGTCCTTTCCCGAGCTCGGATCCGCCGATATCGTCACGTCGAGCGGCCCTGACGGGGTCGTCGCATACGTGAAGTGATAGTTGCGGATGATGTTGGCCATGCCCATCGTCTTCGAGCCTTCGTTCGAGTCTTCATTGCCGCTGCCGGCCAGCGACCCTCCGGTGTAGGCATTCGCCAGCGCCGGGCTCGTATGGTGGACGGTTGCCTGGTCTTCGTAGTTGCTGACATCCATACCGGTCGGCGGACCGAGCAGGATGACCACCTTTCCGCGAAGGGTCTTTGAACCGGCCATCCTGCCGATGGTCAGGTGCTTGTCTGCCTGTTCGGCGCGCGCGGCGGCATCGGCCGCGAAATTCGGGCCACGCTTCGCGAGAAACTGGGCGATGAAGCGCTGCGCTTCTTCCTCTGTCCGGACGGCGGTCCACTCCTGATGCTCCGCCTTCGTCATGAAGTAGCCCTGCGGGGAATGCTCCCAATCCTTGAAGTCGGGACTGGCGGCGAATGCCGGGGCCATGATGACAATGCCCAGCAGCAGTACTACCGAACGCATCGATTTCATAGAAGCCTCCTTGGATCGCTGGCCCTCGAACATACACCTCTGCGCCGCGTTTGTGTGGTCCCGGCACCAGGAGACTACAAAATGTGACAACGGTGGCCAGGAACGGCGGCGGGCCAGACCTTCGTTTTCTCACTCTCCCCCTCTACCCTCTGTAGAGATACTTTCCATTCCGAGGAGTTCGGAGAGCGTTTTCTTCCACGCATCGCAGATTCCTCGGACATCTGGTCTCTCCGAGGGATCCTCGGCGTGCTATGGACGACCGCTACCATTCGAGTCCCCGAGACGGCGCGCATGTTCGTCTCATCCACTCCACCGACCTTGCACGGGTGTACGCAAGGCAACTGCCCTCGACCACGAGCGTCGTTGTTGCCGATTCGCCGGGCTGGTTGAAGTAGACGAAAGACGCGGCGTCGACGTTGCAGTCGGTTGCAACGATCGTTGCCCTGCTGGCCGGCGCATGGTGGGTTTTGCGCCGCAGGCGCACGCATCCACGCGCGAACTTGCGACACATCGTTTCGCATGTGGCTCTGAACGACGATACGTATCTCGTGCGGCTGACCGTAGCAGTCGAGAATATCGGCGATGTTCTTCTTCGATTGGAAGAGTCGCTCGTCGGCATTCAACAGGTGATTCCCGTGCCTGAGCACTTGCGGCACGGACTTCTGGTGGGAGATAGGAAACCCGAAATTGAGTGGCCGTTCATCGATGCCAGGCGACAAAATAGAGTCGGGAGCGAGATCGAATACGGCGAATCCGCCGCATTCGAGTTCGAGCTATTCGTGCCGAGGACGATTCGTTTCGTCATCGTGTACAGTTACTTCAGAAACATCACGAAGCCGGAAGGTCAGGGTTGGAATACGTCGACTCTCTACGAGCTTCAAAAGTACGCAGACGTGAATCGTTGATGATCGAACGCATCCGCTAGAGTGGCGAGGTATCAATCATGGCCAACGAACATACGCACCAGGGGCCGCCAAAGGCTAACTTTCCGCGTCCTCAAGGTACGCCGGAGCAGCCACCACCTGCGCCTCAAGTTCCTCGGAAGGAAGTAGTGTCTCTCTGGAGTTACCTGCGGCTGTTTTCGCGCCAGGTGCACACCACGGCCAATGAACATACGCATCAGGGGCCGCCAAAGTCTAACTTTCCGCGTACTTAAGGAACGCCGCAGCAGCCGCCGCCCCCGCTCCTCCAGCTACTCGGAAGTAGCGGCTCACCGCGGCTTCTGCGTTCTGGTTGCTCACTTGGTCTTGATCGACGCCTGAGCAGCGGCTTCGAACGCGGCATCCAGTTGCTTGGCAGCACTCCGGTCACGAGGCCCGTCCTTTCCGGTGTTGCTGTCTGACGAAATCGTGACGTCGATTGGGCCCCCGGGGGCAGACGTGTAGACCAGGTGGTAGTCCCTCACGATGTGCCCACCACCCATCGTTTCGGAACCGAGGGTGTCATGATGAACGCTGCTGGTGTGCTGCATGATGTTCCCCTCGATGTCGCTGACATCCATTGTCGAAGGCGGACCGAGCACGATGACGGCCTTTCCGCGGAGCGTCTTCGACCCCGGGAGCTTGCCGACAGTGAAGTATTTGTCGGCTGTTGCCGCGCGCGCCGAAACGCCGGCCGCAAAACCCGGACCGCGTCTCGCGAGGAACTGATCGATGAAGCGCCGCGCTTCCTCCTGTGTTTTGATCGCGCTCCACTCCTGATGCTCCGCCTTCGTCATGAAGTAGCCCTGCGGCGAGTTCTGCCAATCCTTGAGGTCGGGACTGGCGCCGAACGCGGGGAGCATGGCGGCAATGCTCAGCAGCAGGAGTACCGAACGCATCGATTTCATAAAAACCCCCTTGCTGGCCATCGAACCATACGCCTTTGCGGCCACGCTTGTGTGGTCCGGACATCCGGAGACGACAAGCAAACTGTGACAACGAGGACGCGGCGGCCAGACCTCGGGCCGGACGTCCTACCTCGGTCGCCGCGTCCGATCCAACACATCCGGATGGAATCTCATCTCGGCTCGGTAAGGAGTTCAGCTACCGAAGCGGCGGTTCCAGCGGGTCTAAGGTTCTTCACCACCGCCGCTACGACCACCTGCTCGTCTTTGGAGTAACCCGTGACCTGCTCGTTCGCCAGTTTTTCGAACTGAGGCTCCTTGCAGTGTGCGACGAACGTCATCACGGCCCGCTCTGTGGTGGAAGCCGACGCAAAGCCATGTCGATACCGCTCTATCGCGTACTCTAGATTGTCGAGGTGCATGTAAACATATCGAATTTCGGCGGAGTCCTCGGGACATCCCTTTCCCCGATACAGGCCGGGGAGCATTTTCGCGACAGGCTCCAGCTCTGCCGCATTAGCATTGGCGATCTCTGCCTCGTATCTCTGCATCGCATCTTGCTCGAGTGACGCATTCCATTGGAAAACTGCGAGCAGTACGCTAACCGCGAGAACACGGCTGCCCAGATTAAGATTAAGTGGCTTGTTGCGTGTCGCGAAAAACCAATCACCCGTCAGCGCCGCCGCTGTAAACAGCGCAGCGACTACGATAAAAGTGAGTGGGTCAAAGAACCAGCGGATAACCGCGGCCATCGTGTTCCGCTTGAATCCGAGCTCCGCGAGCATTCGCTTCGATTCATCCTCTGAGTCGTGGTAATCAAGTTTCAGCGCAGGTATGGGCGGCGTTGGACCGGTCGTGATCGCCGTGGCCATCGTTGCGTGCGGATTCGGTTGAACGGCGTTCGCATCGCGGCTACCAACCATGACCAGACAGAGAGCGATCGTTATCAAGTGAAGAGCTCGTGAGTGTGACATTTTCGCTCCTTCCTCAACGGTCGGCACGGTCTCGGAGGAGCCTGCGTAGAGGATCGATCGGCCGAACCCGCCGGGCCATCTGCCAGATTGGAGGGACGTAAACAGCTTTTTCCGCCGCAGGCGCCTACACCTCCGGCGCCGCCTGCCCCTCGGCGGAAGTAAGGTGACTCTCCCCCGGAGCTCCTACCGCTGTCTCCGCGTCCGATCCAGCACGTCCGGCTGAAACCGCAGCCTCGTGTTCAGGCTGCGCATCTTCGAGCTGGTCATCTCTTCCGGGTTCGAATGCGGGAGCAGCTCCGATGCGCCGTCTCCGGTCTTGGCGATCTGGGCGTCGATGCGCTGCAGGAAGGCGCGGGCGGAATCGTAACCCTGCAGTTTCATCAGGTGATTGCGCGCGGCGATCTCGACGAGTAGCGCCAGGTTTCGTCCCGAGGCCACCGGCAGCCGGACATACGGCTTCGAAACGCCGAGGAGCTCGAAGGTCTCGCCGGTGATGCCCAGGCGGTCATACTCCGTTCCCTCGACCCACTTCTCCAGCCGGACCACGAGATCGATCGGCTTCACATCACGCGTCGACGCCACGCCGAAGAGATCCTTGATGTCGATGATGCCGATGCCGCGCAGCTCCATATGATGGCGCAGCAGATCGTTCGAATAGCCGAGGAGCACATCGTTCGGATGGCGCTTGATGATCACCATGTCGTCGGCGATGAGGCGATGGCCCCGGTAGATCAGATCGAGCGCGCACTCGCTCTTTCCGATGCCGCTGTCGCCGAGGAGCAGGACGCCGATGCCATAGACGTCGAGCAGCCCCGAATGCATCGTCAGCTTCGGCGCCATCGTCTCTTCGAGAAAGTACGTCGTGCGCGTGATCGACGTCGATGACATCGCCGGCGTGGAGAAGAGCGGCACCGAGCGCTTCTCGCACTCATGCTTCAGCTCCTCGAGTGGCGTGATCCCCTTGGTGACGATAAAGCAGGAGGCGTCGAGTGCCGCCACGTCACGGACCCGCTTTTCGCGAAGGCGGGCCGGAAGACTCTGCAGGTACTTCGTCTCCGACTCGCCGATGATCTGGACGCGCCACGGTTTGATGTACTCGTAGTAACCGGCGAACGCCAGTCCA
>WNFG01000400.1_pt1 | contig 36423 bp, 27 predicted proteins | sample 5400431 | NCBI WGS metagenome assembly WNFG01 (sample SAMN13153346, study PRJNA577476) | soil metagenome | isolation source: 120 cm saprolite under Douglas fir tree site 2 hole 3 replicate 2 | place: USA:California | collected 2015-04-18
CACACTCAAATAGCTCAACTGAGGGCAACTATCAGCAGCGAACATTTGAGTAGCTCTCCGGAGGTAGGTGCCATGTGGAAATGGACTCGCAGAGATGAGAATAAGTCGGCGCCGCCTATACCGAGCACCGTGTCTCCCGTGCGCAGTACTCCGTCCCGAGAATCTGTACAGACGGCTCCGAGACTGCAATCGGTCGAGAGTTTAGGCTCCGATGTATCACATATCGGAAAGTCGATCGTGATTAAGGGTGACGTCTCCGGAAGTGGAAATGTCTATTTGGACGGCGAACTTGAAGGCAGGTTCGAGCTACTCGACGGTGTCCTTACTATCGGGCCTGAGGGACGTATCCGCGCCAACTTGCAAGCCCGTAGCATAGTGGTCCAGGGCCGAGTGGACGGAAACCTGTACGGCCTCGAGCACGCTGAGTTGAAGAAATCGGCCACGGTTGTGGGCGACATCTGTACACCTCGCATCGCTATCGAAGATGGCGCGTTCTTGGAGGGAAACGCGCTGGTCCACCCGAACACTCCCCGTCCCCAAGCAAAGAAAGAGCACGCCACATTTTCAGAGCGCCTAAGAGCCGCGTGACGCCGAGCTACTTAAGAGCATCTAACAAAACCGTTCCGCACAATCACAAAGGCCCAGCCGAGAGGCTAGGCTTTCGTGTTGCCCGCCACGCGAAAAACTAGGGGGCGATGCGGTCTGTGACGGTGTCGTTGTGGTAGCTGGAGTGGTCGCGCACCTGGAGCCAGCCACCGCCGGGCTTCAGGGTATCGGCTGCACTAGCTTTCTCGTTAGTGGCAAAGTCCTGCCAGGAGTTGTAGCGGGTAATGGTCAGGAATTGCCATGGACCGCCCGAGTTCGCCAAAGCCATGGGTCTTGACGACTCCGCTAAGAGCGCAGTGCATGGCACGGCGACACCTTTGTGAATGGTCCGCCCTGGCGGGCTAGGGTTTGACCCTGTCCCTCTCGAAGCAAATCGTCGGACTGTGGACATATGTCCTGATAGTCATTTCGCTCTCAGGGCTGGCATACCTCTTTTGGGTTGGCCTCCGCTAGAGTTCCTGCGAGGCTGATCCTCGGAACCTCAATCGCAGATGACACTCCCGCCCCAGCCGGAGCAGGAAGCCCCCTCGCCAAGTCTTCACCGTGCAACAATCCCATCAGCACCGGACTTGGGGAGAATCCAACTCCGGCAAATAAATGCTAGCACTCAGCAATAGTGGACCGTGTGCGTGCTGTTGGTTTGTTACGAAATACGGAGCATGTTTCAGATAGCAAAGGGGTAGCTGATACGTGGCGGGGATCTCATGTGCGTCAACACGTTGTTAGAACTCACCATCCGTTTGCGCGAGCGTCGACTGGTCAACAGAAGATCGGCCGGCAGATTGGCTAGCTCTTTCGTGTCATACCGCAACACGCACGTGCCATTTACTTCTCTGTTGAACAGTTCTCAAATCTGTTACACAGCAAAGTTCGTTGTTCACGCCACAACGTGCCGAAGGCAGATTATGCAGAGCCGCTCGGAGCGGCATCTGCATGCGCTACACTTTTCATTGAAGCCGTCTTAATCTGACTTAGACAGCCTATCGGGGCGCATGACGAAAATATTGATAGTCGATGACAGTGCACAAGTACGAATGGCGCTTCGCATGTGCCTCAGAATGAACAAAGATTGGATAGTGTGCGGGGAAGCAGAGAACGGACGCGCCGCAGTAGAATTGGCTGCCCGTGTGAAACCGGACTTTCTCTTGCTCGACTACTCAATGCCAGAGATGAACGGGCTTGAAGCGGCCCGGATGCTAAGTGCCCTCGTACCTGAATGCGCCATTTTGATGTTCGCAGCGTTCGCTACTCCGCAGTTAACAGAACTAGCTAAGGCTGCTGGCGTTCGTGCTGTGCTCTCCAAAGATGTCAATGGGATCAGGTCGGTTATCGAAGCGATTGAAGTCATCGCGTCTATCTCGCTGGGCACATCTAATGCGAGCCTAAGTTCGCTGGCAACACAGAACCCGCTGGGAGGGATGTCCGAGCGGCAGTCGGTAAATTGAATGCACACTTGTCCGGTGCAGCGCTTTCCTCTGACCTTTCATTTTCGCCCATCTCGCACGTTGAGTATCCGCCATCCTGCTCCGGGCTGTTGCTGACACAATTCGCTTGGGTCTAGCCGGTCCCGCTTGGCCTCTCTGGTTTGCCCCTCGTGGGGAATCGCGGCAGCGAATGGGCGTTACCTGGAACAAGACAGGCCAAGGTTGGGCGAGAGTTCGTTCGGAATTCGTAAACACGTATGATTCTTGAAGTGAAAGTCGAGTACTAGGAGCCCGAGACTGCGAATTCACGTCTCGTTCGGCGCTCGGAGGAACTCAGGACTGGCAGATCCCTGGCAGCCTCGGGAAGTGGGAGTTTCGCGCCCTAGTTCGCTACACGCGTCAGCAATGGCGTTCGGAGCGCAATGCTTTCAACTGGCCGGGACTGGAGATGAGCCGGTCTTGTCTCCGTCTACTGATGTCTGTCCTTGGCGCTTCAGCGGTCTCCAAGCCATGTCGCCTCGCAAGTACTGCCAGAGACCCTGCAATCGCCAGATCATATGCAGTTGCCGGTAGGGAAAGTGTTCGAGAAAGCAGTAGCTCACCAGTCGGGCTACGTCTTGCCAATCGCTATATCGTTTGTAAGTCAATTCTTCTTGCAGCACGGAACCGATGGAAATCATCGTGGCAAACCCATACCCGAAGAGCACGAACTGAAGAAAGAACGACCAACTCAATGCGCCTAAGAATGCCGCCAACACAACTGTCGCGATGCCGGTGACTTCTATCACAGGAGCTAGAAGTTCGAAGAGCCATAAGTACGGAAGTGCTAGGCATCCGATACGGCCATAGCGTGGTCGGAAGAGCATGTCCCGGTTCGGCCACAAGACGTCCAGCAGACCCTTTTGCCAGCGCGCCCGCTGTCTTCCGAGCGAACGCAGATCCGATGGCACTTCCGTCCAGCACACTGGATCCGGGACAAACTCGATGCGGTAGTCCGCGCTCTTATCGAGTAAATGTCGGTGTAACCGCGCCACCAGATCGAAATCTTCACCAATGGCAGAAGACCGATAGCCTTCTACAGCACGCACCAGATCCGTTCGAAACACTCCGAAGGCTCCGGAAACAATCATTAGCATGTTGCCTCGCGCCCAAGCCTCCCTCCCAATTAAGAAAGCACGCAGGTATTCGACGACTTGAATAACTTCGATGCTTTTTCTGGCTAGGCGTACGCGGCGAAGCCTTCCCCCTCCGATCTCTGACCCATTCAACACTCTGACAATTCCGCCGGCTGCTACCACGCGTTTGGGGTCTGCCAGCACCGGCATCATGATCCGCAAAAGGGCGTCGCGTTCGAGTACTGAGTCTGCATCGACAACGCACACATACGGCGAAGCCGCCGCATTCAACCCGGCATTTACCGCATCGGCCTTGCTTCCGGCTGATTCCTTGTCAACGACAAGGAGGCGCACATCCAAATCACTCCGGTACAACCCACGGACCGGGGCGCTGGTTACTTGCGGCACGTAGACCGCTCTCACCAAGCGCAGCCGAAATTCGTCCTGCATTATCTGCAGCGTCTTATCCGCTGATCCATCATTGATGACAATAACCTCAAGTTCCGGATAATCCAGATCAAGCAGGTTCCTCACTGCCATGCAAATAGACTTTTCCTCGTTATGTGCGGGCACAAGCATGGTGATAGGAGGGACCATGGGGGAGGCTTTAATCCAGTCGAAGCGGATGCTTTCCAGTCGCCGGAGGTGTGCTACGCTGGTCTTCAGCGCGATGACGAGCATAGTCAGGTATGCGAGATTGGAAAGTAGATAATAGAGAAAAAGCGAGTGGTTGGCGACGTCCAAAAAGTAGATCATGATCTAGATGCCGCCTTGACACGAACGTTTTCCTGAAGCGCAGCTGATTCCCCAGATAGCTTCGCTGTGCGCAATACCTCAAGCAAACTCTTTTTAGTCTTCCTGCTGGTTCGCGGATTGGCTTCGATCTCGGTCTGAAGCTTGGCTTGCAGGCCGGCGTTTTCCAGAGCTGTCAAGTAGGCGTACAAACCATATTGGTCTCGCAGAGCTACAACCATTTCGAAAATCTGCAGCAACTCCGCTTTGAAATCTACGAGCCCTTCTCCGGCCCGCAAACGCACCAGACGGTTCGAATCAGTCAACCCATTCAGCAATAACGGGATAGTCTCAGGGTGGCAGAGTCTACCCAAACTTACGATCGCGCGCAGCCGCACGAACCACACAGAATCCTTCGCCAACTCGCTCAGAACATTGACCGCCGTGCCGGGATTTAGATATGACAGCCCACGTGCAGCCGCGGCGCGCAATTCAGGCAGATTATCGTCAGCAAACCGCAGCAACTCTGGACCGAGTGAAGGCGTAGAAACTTCTCCAAGTACGCGTCCCAGCACTTCACGCACGGTTGGGTCGGCATTCTGTAGATGCGGCAACAATACTTGCGGACGTTCGGCACAGGTCTGGACGAGCGCGCTCTGTAACGGCAGTGCCGGCACAACCAGCCCGGCATCGTCAACCCAATTCAGGATCGCCTGCGCGGCTTCCGGACAAGCCATCCGTCCGAGTCCGCGCAGCGCGGCCAACCGGGTTTCCGAATCGTGATCATGCAGTCCTTCTGCCAGGGCGGTAATCCCTTCCGGTGCGCGTGTTCGACCCAGTGCCACCAACGCCCTGTGCCGTCGCCATCCTTGATGATGTCTAGCGTCAGCAATGCGTTTCTCGATCAGTCCGCTGAGGCGCATGAATTTCAGCAAGCGGGCCGATTCTTCTGGCTTCGCGACTTCGAAGGCATCCAGTACCATGGTCTCGATAAGTTGCAGGTCTGATGGTTTCGTGCGCCATCTACCGTAGGGAATCTCTCCGGATATTAGCGCCTCCCATTCCTGGCGGATTTCAAACATGCGCGCGTCGCGGGTTGCGAAATACCGTTTACGGTAGGTTCGGCGAAGTAGGATAAACCCTAAAAGCAGCACGTCTGCGACGATCACGAAAATAATCGCCTTCAACACGAAGGCCGCTGGCCCTAGCTTGTGAAATGTGTCAAAAGCGGATCCCATAAGTAAATCCAAAACTTGACTCTGTCCGGTCCTGCGATCGTCTTTGATACGCGGCAAAGCCGTTCACGTCCTGGCGCGCCGTGAGTTGCAGACGCAAACCGCCTCCGTACGTCTGCGAAGAAAATTCTCCGATCTGATTGACCTGTGCGAAGTCCTCTGTCCCGACTGCAAAGAAAACATTTCCTCCCAGGCGGCGCTCCTCCCACTTTGTGATGGGGAACCCCAGTCGTGTCATTCCCGAAGGGCGCCAATCCACGCCTGTCCCTGAGAAATGGCTCCGTGCTCCGGTCAAACCCAGAGACCACGTCCAGGCGCGTGGCAGGTAGAACAGCGTAGTTTCATTAATGGTCAGAATCCGCGCCGCGGAGTACCAATACCAGTGCTGCCCGTACGCGATCTCTAATCCACGTAGGAACCTGCCCCCGTGAAGTCGGAATCCCTGGTCATAGGCGAAGAAGCCTTCATCTTTCGGAATGACGCCGTTGTCATGCGCCGCTGTCCCACCGACTGTCAGCGCACCCGATCCCGGCAACTTTCCCGTCAAGCTAGCCACGAATTTTTCCGCGTCTGTGCCCCCCCAGTGGTAACCGTCTGCGGCAACACTAGTGCTCCAGCGCGGTGTCCAGTGGGAAATGAGGGTTAGTCCTTCATCCTGGTTGGCATCAGCGAAGTTGAACAAATCAGTGTTCACCCCCACGCGCAGTTCGTGGCTGGTCTCGCCGCGGAGAGAAAGCAGGCCCTTGCGTCCTTCCGCATTCGTCGGATCCAGATCCAATACACGATTAAATTCGAGCCTTGCTTCCTGTTGGGCCCCAAGTGCCCGTAACGCGCCGGCGCGGGCTACACGAAGGTCGGCACGCCTCGGATCGAGTGCGACCGCGTGATCCAACGCTTGCAATGCCTCCCTGGCTCGGCCTTCACGTGAGTACACAGTTGCTAAACCCAGCCAGTCGTCAGGATCGTTCGGGACGGCAGCTAGAATTCCGTGATATTGAAGTTCTGCCTCCGCGAGCTTTCCTGACCACATCAGGACCTTCGCTCGCCATGCTCGTACATCCATGTCGCGTGGTGTGCGAGCAACCTCGCGATCCACGATGCTCATTGCTGTGGTCCACTCCTGCGCCTCCACACATTTCCGTACGTCTTCTTGCCAGGTTGAAGTCACCAGTTGCCCCCAGGCGAAAGCGCACGATAGCCAGATGCCTGCCACCACTCTGACCGTCACGGGCACACCCGTTCCGAGGTACTTACGAATGTTAGATACACACATTGCGAACTCAATAGGTTTGTAGATAGTTTGGACCCAAATCCGGCTGGGTGCACCAATTTGGAGACAACCCCCGTTACATTCGTAACCGAAAATAAAGAGGGGCGATCTGGCAATGCTGGATGGTGGCATCCCTACCGCCACGGTTCGAACTCGGCAGGCAACCAGCAACTTTCCCAGTTCGAGAGGCGCGATTGGGTTATTTTCGTAAGTCAGGTGGGTTGATCTTATACGGAGTTGAAACTAGCGGCTTTCGCTCGCGCGTGGGCCGATGCGTTTGCAGCGTGCGCGTTACTTAGTCGCTGCCCGATTGTGTCGCCGGGGGCGGGCTTTGAGTATAGGTAGCCTTGGGCCAGTTCGCAGCCAATATTCTTGAGGATGTCTGCCTGCGCTTGCGTTTCGACACCTTCCGCAACGACTTTCAAGCGAAGACCGTGGGCGAGCATGACAATGATACGAACGATTTCGCGCGTTTCGACATCCGTGTCCACGCGCGAGATGAAAGAACGGTCGATCTTGAGCGTATCCACGGGAAAGCGCTGCAGGCGGCTGAGGGAGGAGTAGCCGGTGCCGAAGTCGTCGATGGCGAGAAGCACACCGAGCGCCTTTAACTCGGTCAGCACTACGGCCGATCTGTCGGCATCCGCCATGGCGATCGTCTCCGTGATCTCCAAGTTGAGACAGCAAGGATCCAGTCCGGTCTCCTGCAAGGTTTTGCGAATCTGAGAAGCAAGGTCGGGCTGAGCGAACTGCTTGGGAGTGATGTTTACATTGACGGTGAGGGGAGGACTCGGCGGCAAATATCAATGCACCCGGTTCCAGCATCATTAGTTCTCCCCGATTCCGTGGTTCAGTTCGAAGGCTCGTCGGTAAGGATCGCGCATGGCGGCACTGCCGTTTCGACTTCGAGGGGAGTTGCGACCACGGCTGGTGACGTCAAAGTAACGCCCGCTTCCAAGTCCTGGACCCAATTCGATGTCATCGACGTTGATGGAACGGTAAGAATCGCTGTGCGCAAAGGCGACGTTGCGGTTAGCGACAGCAAGGGTACCGTTACCCTTGCGCAGGGCCAGGAAACGACGCGGGACGATCTTCCGACCCATCGAACAAAGAAAAGAAAAAGAAAAAGAGGAGCGGCGATGGCGCAGCTGAGGGTGCGAGCGGAGCCATTCTGGATAAGGTGCTTGCTGTTGGAATAGGTGCGGCGGCTATTGCCGGCATCGCCACATGGGAGTTGGTGCAAAGTGGTAATCCGGTCAGCCCATCCAAACCCTAATCTTGCATGCGTACCCCAAGTCGTTATCTGTATACCAAGAGTAAGATTTGCCGTTTTAGAAGCGCCGGGACGAGAATCCGGGAAGCTGCATTAGATTTTGGCCACGTCTGATGCGGTGTTCAGTGTTGGCGATGCGGCAACTGTTGCTCGATGAGAATGTGGGTCAACTTGCTTCGAGCGGAATCGCTCGCGAGTATCCCGCGGGTGCCTTTTTCGGCAGCTCGAAGAGCAGCAATCTATACCTGCCAGCCGAGCACCGGCTCCGGGGCATTACTAACCAAACGAAACTATTGTGTCCGGATCAATTTGACAAGAGCAGACATTGAGGGAGAGGTGATCCCGGGGACAATCACCAACGTGTCAGGAATCGCGGCATCTGCCGTCTGCGTCCGACCCGCACGGTGGCTCGTATAAGTCGACGAGGCGGTCAGGCGTTTTGGGGAAGAGCCACGGTCACAACATCACGGCCGCGCGATTTCGATTCATACAGGCATTGATCTGCGACTTTGAGCAACTCGACGGAGGTTGAACCATGCTCCGGAAATGCGGCTACACCTGCTGAGAGCGTAAGTAGCCCAAGATTTTGCTTTTTATACTGCAACCGTAGGCGCTTTACTTCCGAGCGCAGGGCATCCGCACGGATAACCGCGTCCTGTGAAGATGACTCAGGCAGGATGATGGCGAACTCCTCGCCTCCATAACGGCAGCATATATCGGTGGCGCGAAAGAAATTGCGAAACAGATCGGCAAGGGACTGAAGCACCATGTCTCCCGCATCATGGCCGAAAGTATCATTGAATCTCTTGAAGTGGTCGAGGTCGAGGAACAGAACCGCGATGGATTGCTTCTTGCGTCCAGCTAAATGCAGCTCTCTTTCGAGCGATTCCTCGAGGAAGCGCCGGTTGAACAGACGAGTCAGGGGATCACGAATCGACTGTTCACGAAGAGTTTCGCGCAGCTGCAAGCTGGCCAGCGAAAGGGCGACCTGCGAGGCCGCGCTGACGGCCAGTCGCTGATGAGAATCACGAAGACTCTCCGTGCCAGAATCATATCGGAGCTCCGATGCACTCTCGAAGTCGAGATGCAACACGCCGACTGTATTTCCCTGCGCGACCATCGGCACGCATAGACACTCGGAGGTTGAACTCCTGGTCAAATGTTGGCAAGTGATGCCACTTCCTAGATGCCCGCTCCAGTGAGGCTGGCCACGGCGGAGAGACCAGCATGCGTCGGGAGGAAAGGTCGGTGCTAGCGCGTCTCGTTTCCCCCACCGCACTGCTGCCTCGATGATGTCTCGTGACGACTTGAACAAATAGAGTGCTCCGGAAGGAGCGTCGGGAAAAAGGCTTTGCACCGAGTTAGCAACGACAGCGCAGGCTTCCTTAACAGTCCCACTACACGCCAGCAGAGACCCCATTTCATTCAATGAGGTCATCTGTTTTGTGCGGAGCTCCAACTCCTTCACCAGTCGATCCAACGCCTCCGCATGTTGCCGCTGTGCTTCAATGGCCCTGATCTGTTCTGACACGTCCTGGTAGATTAAGTGTGCGCCCCGCACCTCACCGTTTACCAGAAGCGGGACCCCATGCAGTGCCAGGTCAAGGATCTGCCCGTTTTTACGCCGTCTTCGCACCGTCCTGTGCAACGCGGTCCCGGCGAAGATCTGTTTGATCAGTTGCGCGGAGTCCTTAGCTTCATCGTCAGGTATCACCATACTCCCAATATCAATCGACGTGAGTTCGTGCCGTTCGTACTCAAAGAGTCTTTCGAAAGCGGAATTCGCTAGTTTCACCGCGCCTTGCCGATCAAGAACGACGATCCCTAGTGGGCTATTTTGTATCAGTGAGTCTAAATAGGTGGTCTGTTCGTTGAGATCCATTGCCAAGCGTTGTCGCTCGCTGACCTCGGATCCCACGATGAGTCCTACCGTGGACAACACCAGCATGAACAGAGCGACTTTGGTGAATACGGCTGCGGTTGGGGGAAACAGATGCATCGCGACTACGATTCCAAAATTTAGCGCCAGCAGGCCGATAGCAACTCGCCGGACTCCCTGACGCATCGCAATCCAGATGATGGGGATGAAACTGAGATAGAAATAATTGTACCGCCTGTCATTGGTTCCGAACATCGCCCAGAGGACAACTAATATCGTAAACATTTGGCCACAGGTTTCGGCCAGAGCACTAAAAGTAAATATCTTTCCAGGGGAATGTTCTCTGGTTGAGTGGAAATGGGAGGGCGTCGGCGAGAGCCAATTACGAACATGCGGAAAGACATGGACGAGAAGAAACGGTGCGATGCCCACCAATCCGATGGCGTCACCCAAAAACCACCCTAGCGCGGAAGACTTGTATTCACCCCAGGGAATGCTGTGGTCCGTAACTAGGCACCCGACACCAATGATTGTTGCTACTACAGCGGCCGTCGCACTCGCCAAAACATAGCGGACCACATCTTGTCGTCGGCGCAGCCCAAGATCGATTTGCGCAGGACCGCGCAACACGTAGGCCGCCGCGCCATAACAAATACCAATCCCGGCAGCCCCGACCGTGTTGCTGAAGGACGTGACCGGCTGGGCGTAAATAACTCTGCCAGTAAAAGCATCGGCGAAACAGGCCAGAATCGCATACCATGGGCTGACTCCCAACATCAGCGCCATGACCAGACCCACGGCGGGATACCAGGCAACGAATCCTATCCGAGAAAAGAAAATGACTTCAGGGCGGTTCAGTAACAGATATAACAGCGCGAACGAGAGGGAAATCAGAGCGTGACGAAAGATCAAGCGTCGTGAATGCATGAAACAATCTCAGTTGCCTGATTGGCTCCTCGTCAGTGATCCGGATAGTTCAAGGTGAAGAGCGTCTGACGCTCCCGGATGCCCCGCACACTCATAACTATCTACACGTGAACATGTTCACAGTGAATCTGCATCACAATTCGAACATCTCACGCTTACTTAAGTAAGGCCAGATTCTACTTAAATAAGGCCGTATCTGGCGCGTACTTCAGATCCTGTCCCGACAAATATTTCCAAAAGAGTGCGCGCACCGGTGTCGCCGATCCAGGCATGGTTCACCAGAAACAGAACGGCTTGCTCATGGCTTCGCTTTTTGAGGCTGGGTGCCGAGTAAGTTCTTCGAAGCTATCCGCATCGAGATGCATCGGATCCGGTTTCCCGTGCGCATTACTCTGTCAGGAAAATAACTTTCTCTAGTAACCGCCTCGACTTCCGTTACGAAATCCGAACATGGGCTGGGGGGACGTGACCTACGTAATTGGTAGTTGGCTATCTCCTGTGACACTCTTAGCGTACTTCTTATTGCAGTGAGTATTCAATGCTTTGTAAGTCGAATCAGCCGGTCACGGGCACAATTTTGGTTGCGGACGACCAGGCCTCCAATCGCGAGCTGCTAGAGGAATTGCTCATGGCGGAGGGATTCAAGGTGGCGAGTGTTTCAAACGGCGCAGCTGCCTTGGAGCAGTTGTCCATCGTTCCAATCGATCTGGTGCTCCTTGACGTAATGATGCCTCAACTCACCGGCTTTCAGGCCTGCGAGAAAATCAAAGCCAACCCCGACACCTATTTGATACCGGTGATTCTGATTACCGCGCTGTCTGACAAACAAGATCGTATCGAAGGGATTAGAGCGGGAGCAGATGACTTCCTAACCCGCCCTGTGGATCGCACCGAATTGCTCGCCCGCGTGCGCTCGCTCCTCAAGCTTAAGCTCCGTACTGATGAACTCGAGCGCGCGGAATCAGTCCTGTTCGCCCTTGCCCGGAGCATTGAAGGAAAGGATCCCTACACTCATGGTCACTGTGAACGCCTGGCAGAGTATTCAGCTCGTCTAGGTGAACAACTGGATCTTGCAGAGGATCAAATTACCGCGCTGCGGCGTGCTGGAATCGTGCACGACGTTGGAAAGATTGCCGTGCCGGATGCGATTCTGCTGAAGCCTGGGCGATTGACGCCCGACGAATGGACAATTATCCGCGAGCATTCCGTAGTAGGCGAGCGCATTTGTACGCCATTGAAATCTTTCCGTTTTGTACTTCCGATCATCCGGCATCACCACGAGAAGCTCGACGGCTCGGGCTATCCCGATGGGCTGCGGGGAGAGGCTATTCCGGTTACCGCGCGTGTGCTGCAGATTGTAGATGTTTATGACGCGCTGACCACGGAAAGACCGTATAAGAAGGCTTTTTCCATCACTGATGCGCTGCAAACGATGAAAGAGGAAGTAGCAAGGGGATGGTGGGATCCGAAGATCTTCGACCAGTTCGAGCGACTGGTCAGGACAGGAACAGCAGATTTCCTCTCTCGCGGGGCAGGGGCTGGTGGCTAGACACTCGGTTGAGTACGCGCAGGAACTGAACCTTCTAAGTTGGCGAAAAAGCAAAGACTTAAGACGACGGCCCAGACGAAGAGTTGCAAACGATGAGGGTTCGATGACAATGCGCGCCAAGATCGTGAAATGGGTATCTGAAAGCCAATGGCGCCTATGCGCCTTATTTCCGCTGTTGATGGTCCTGCCGATCGCGATTTTCGCCTATTCCGTGGGTCAAGTCCTGCGGCACCAGACTGAAAGCCAGGCTGCCACCGAGGTTACCCAAATTGCCCGCGTTTCTGCCACCCTGGTACAGGAAAACTTCCGTCAAAGCACTGCCTTCCTGCAGTCGATTGCCGCCCGCGGTAAATTTATGCAGGCATGGGAAGTAAGGGACCTAAACGAAGTCGAATTCAATCTGAAGCAAGCGAGTAGCTTGCGTCCGGACTTCGCTTTTGTCAGCGCCTACGAACTCGATGGAACAATGCGGGCAGTCTACCCACCTGAGCCGGCTGTGCTTAAGGGCAATTTTGCCTACCGCGATTGGTACAAAGGAGAGTCCCGTAATTGGAAGCCTTACGTTTCAGAGGTGTATCAAACCGCCGTTGCTCCTCATCAGTTGGTCGTCGCCATAGTGGTTCCAATCCAAGATCAAGGCGGCAAGCCTATTGGCATTCTCATGGCCCCATATGCGCTCGATACCATGAGCCGCCATCTGGTGGAAACCAAGATTGAAGGTGCGTGGACCATCTCGCTGGTCGACCAGCGCGGTCATTTGTCGGCCCGCCCGAATATCGATTCCTATTCTCCCCCGATTGATCTAAGCGCGTATGAGCCCGTTAAACGGGTGCGGGCAGGCAACGCTGGTCACGGGGCCTTTGTGCGCGGGAGCGACTCTTTCTTTGCCGGATACGAACCGGTGGGTCAATACGGTTGGGGAGTTCTTGTGGAACAGCCGTTGTCTGCTTTACATCACGGTGTCTGGGTGGTGGAACGGCGCGTATGGCTTCTAGGGCTTGTGTTTGTTGTGGTCGGTCTTGGAGTAAGCGCTTTTATGGCTTCTCTCTATTCCCGACTGGAGACGGGGAGCCGATTTATCGATTTGTCAATCGACATGTTTTGTATTGCAGGGTTTGACGGGTTTTTCAAGAATCTGAACCCGTCTTGGCAGAAGAATTTGGGCTTTACTACGGAGGAACTGAAGGCAAAACCCTACGTGGAGTTCATCCATCCCGACGATCGTCTGGCGACGGCAACTGAAGCTTCCCGGCTGGAGAATTCGGAGGTGACTTTTGCATTTGAGAACCGCTATTTGTGTAAAGACGGTTCCTACAAATGGCTTTCCTGGAATGCCATCTCGACACCCAAACGCAAAGTTATCTACGCCGTCGCCCGAGACATCACGGAACGCAAAGGAATAGACGAAAAATTGCGTGAAAGTGAGGAGTACTTTCGTCTGCTGGTAGAAGGTGTCGAAGATTACGGCATTTTCGTGCTCGATCCCACCGGACACGTGGCCAGCTGGAACCAAGGTGCTGAACGCATCAAAGGCTACAAGGCCGATGAAATCGTAGGCCGGCATTTCGCCTGCTTTTTTCCTCAAGAAGATCTGCTAAAAGGTAAACCGGAGCACGAACTCCAAATAGCCGTTGCCGAAGGCCGCTGTGAGGATGAGGGCTGGCGGCTCCGAAAGGACGGATCACGATTTTGGGCCAACGTCGTCATTACGTCTCTGACTGACGGCGCCGGTAAACTGCGTGGATTTTCCAAGATTACCCGCGACGTTACCGAGCACAAGCGCGCGCAGGAGTTGCTACAGGAGACGGAAGAGCGGCACCGCAAATTGTTTGACAATAACCCGCATCCGACCTGGGTCTATGACCGCGAGACACTGCGATTTCTCGCCGTAAACCGCGCCGCAGTGACGAAGTACGGGTATTCGAGCGACGAATTTCTGGCGATGACCATCAAAGACATTCGTCCGCCCGAGGATGTGCCCTCCCTGCTCGAAAGTGTAGCGGGGGTCCGAGATGGGAATGAGAAGCTTGGCATATGGAAACATCTTAAGAAAGACAGAAGCGATTTAGACGCGGAAATTACTTCTTATGCTATGAGCTTTGGAGGCCGCGCTGCGGAAGTTGTTGTCGCAGTCGATGTCACTCAGAGAAAGCGGGATGAAGCAGAAAAGCGCAAATTTACTGAGAAGTTGGCTGCGAGCAATCAAGAACTGGAGCTTCGCAATCGGGAGGTCGAACGCGCAACCAAACTGAAGAGCAAGTTCCTGGCCAGTATGAGTCATGAATTGCGGACCCCACTCAATGCAATTGTGGGCTTTTCAGATCTTTTGGCGGAAGGGACGCCGGGCCAGCTCAATGAGAAACAGAATCGCTTCGTCAACCACATCAAACAAGGCTCAGCCCACCTGCTGCAGTTGATCAATGACATTCTGGACCTTTCGAAGATCGAGGCCGGACAACTCGAGCTGCGGAATGAAGAGTTTCTGGTGAAGGATGCCTTGCCGGAAGTGCTCTCCACCATTCATCCACTGGCGATCGCTAAGAATATCCAAGTTGAGCGGAAATTGGAAAGCAAATCTCTCCTTAAGACAGATCGTGTGCGTTTTAAGCAAATCCTATACAACCTGCTCAGTAATGCGGTCAAATTCACACCCAAAGGCGGCCGCATCACCGTCGAAAGCGTCGACTACTGGGACTTCGTCCGCGTTTCAGTGACTGATACGGGAATTGGGATCCGGCCTGAGGATCAGGAGGTCATTTTCGACGAATTCCGCCAAGTTGAGGGGAATCCTGGCGGCACGCAAGAAGGCACAGGGCTGGGCCTTGCCATTACAAAACGGCTGGTTGAGCAACAAGGAGGCCAGATTTCAGTGGAAAGCGAGTTTGGGAAAGGCAGCCGATTCACCTTTACTCTTCTCGCCGCGGAGCCGACATCGGAGGTGCAGCCGGTTGTCGAACCAGCAAAAGCCTCTGTTCTCGTTGCGTCAGGTCGTCTCACCCAACTGGTGCTGATTGTGGATGACGAAAGCTCGTCGCGTGAGCTCCTCGCCAGCTATCTGGAGCCAGAATACCGGGTTGCAATGGCCGCCTCGGGCGCCGAAGCTCTGAAGAAGGCTCAACTGTTGCGTCCGGACGCCATCACGCTGGATGTGCTGATGCCCGGAAGCAATGGCTTCGAGACCTTGGCTTCGCTCCGAAAGAACCCAAAAACAGCTAACATCCCCATCATCATTCTTTCCATCGTGGATCAAAAAGAGGTGGGTTTTGCCTTGGGTGCCGCCGACTATCTTATCAAGCCGGTTCGCAAGCCGGCTCTGCTGGAGACAATTCGCAGGCATGTGCCGTTGCTTGCCGACGACGATTCTTCCATCCTGCTGGTGGATGATGACCCCAAAGCGCTGGAACTCTTGGAAGAAGTTTTGCGCGCTGCCGGATATGAGACTCAGGGCGTGCGCAGCGGTAAACGAGCTTTAGAAGTGCTGGCTAACAAAGCGGTCGGCGGAATCCTGCTCGATCTGCTGATGCCAGGCATGGACGGATTTGAGGTCATCCGTCATGTAAGGCAAGAAGCCACGTTGAAAGAGCTGCCCATTCTGGTAATGACTGCTAAGAACCTGACTGCCGAGGAGGCCTCTCTGCTCAGCCATGAAACACAAGGACTGCTGCAAAAGAACGGCTCTTGGCAAGAACAGCTCATCGTCGAGGTGAGAAGGGTCATCAAGGGCGGCAAGCTTGCTAAGTCCGCGGGGCAGTCATGAAGACAGTTCTGATTGCGGAAGACAATCCCACCAACCGCGAGTTGCTTCGGGAGTTGCTGGAGATCCGTGGATACGGGGTAGCGGAAGCGTGCGATGGTAAGGAAGCGCTGGCGATGGTGGAGCAGGCGCCCCCTGACCTACTGCTACTGGACATTGGCATGCCGCTGATGGACGGGTTTGCCGTCGTGCGTAAGCTTCGCGAGAACCCGCGCTTCACCTCGCTGCCGGTTGTGGCGGTTACAGCTTACGCTATGCAAGGCGATCGGGATAAAATTATGAACTCAGGCTTCGACGGCTACTTATCTAAGCCAATTAATTCCGGGCTTCTTGTTCAGGAACTCAGCCGCCTGCTGGCCCATCCAAATACGGAAAGCGTGCCACCCACTCAACCTTGGGAAAAGCAGATTGGCACGCGGGCGGCACGTGCAATAGTGAACAGGCAGCCAAAGCCATGAGTAGACACTCTCTGTCCGAGAGCACCACGAAGACCCCTGCTTTCCGCATGCGCCAAAGTCGAGGGGCGGGAGTGGTGGCTTTGGGGCTCCACAATTTCCGGCGGGTCCGTACTTGGTGCGATTGCCACCGCTTGAGGTCTGGTTCGGACTGCCCGTCAGTGTGGGGTCATAGGCCTGCCCGCCTCCAGCGAGACCCGTAGTTAAGTACTGGCTGAGATCACAGTAACCCGGTGTGGCGCTCTTCGCATTCGTCGCCAGGTTACAGCTTGAGACAACTTCGGGAGTCGGCACGGTCAGCAGATTAGTGAGCCCATTGGCCTCCCGCGTGGCCTGATAGTCGCCGAAGAAAAAAAGCTTATTCTTGATGATCGGGCCCCCGACAGTGCCGCCGAACTGCTGCCACCTGTCAGATGGGATATACTTTCCCGTGGCCGGATTTGGAGCGAACTGCGTGAAGGGATCGCGAGCTGCGGTGGCATCGGTGCTGCCTACAAAATTCAATAGCGATCAACAACCGCTGGAATCTGGTTCGGGACCAGGGGGTCGGAGGTTCAAATCCTCTCTCCCCGACCAATCTTTTCAAACACTTGAACCGCACTTCGGGTTTTTAGTCTGCAGCGATGGTATCGAAATTGCAAACGGTCAACATAGGACCGTTACTCCTTGATAGCTTTGCCCTAGAGCATCCCACTGGTGCAACTCCGCGTTTATTTCGCCTCGCTGCCTAGGCGATTCCACGCGGATATACTCTCGGTGAGATCGAACCGGAGGTTCACTTGGAGTTTGCTTCCTCCCAAAACAGCAACCGTAAGAGCGTTTCGGCTCCTCGGTGACCTATATAGGCATGCCCTACGAGGAGGAGAGTGGCTTGTTCTCGCGTAGGGTTCCGCAGGATGGGCGGATCGTAGGGTTTTCGGCTGTCAATGTCTGGCGGCGACTGCACGAGGCAATTTACTCCCAATGGGATTGTTGTACAAACTCGGAGACTCCCTAGTACTAATCTGATTTTGTTACGGAATCCGAACGCGCGGAAACAGCTTTCCCGCAATGCTAGGTGCTTCAAACCCGGGCGACGACCTCAATTCGCCCGGCAGCCTGCCGCACACCGAGTGAGCGCCAGTCGGGAAACTGGAGCCTTAGCTGGGGTGTCCAGGGGTGCACTCCTTCCCCAGATGCAAGCTACCTTCTAGCTATGAACGCGCCCCAAGTCACAAAGTTCATGCCCACCCTCGGCTTGGGTTCGCCATAAGCTTGCACCCACTCTGCGCATGCCATGCTATCTGCTCGTCCGAACGAAAACCATGGGACCAATTTTCGACTGCAACGACTCGAACCCCCAACCCGCGGTCGAACCTGTTAGCCGCACGAAGTCGGTCTACATTGTTATTCGGAGCAAGTTATATCAAAAAAGCCCACTGTTCTTGTAATACGATTAAAAATCGACTAACGATGTAAACAAAGCAAGATCTAACGGATTACTAGCTGCTGGACGCTTCTTTCTCGTATCGTCGCATGGAAACGTTTCAGGTCTGTCTTGCGGCCGAATCGCAGCAATTCACGCGAGTGTAGAACTAGCCGCTTTTGATCGCATAGGAGGGATGCCTGCAGCGCGGCTGGTCCTTAAGAGTTGCGCGATTGTTTCGGCGGGGGCGGGCTTAGAGTACAAGTAGCCTTGGGCCAGTTCGCAGCCAATTTCTCTAAGCATGTCTGCCTGCCGTAGTGTTTCGACACCTTCCGCGACGACCTTCAGGCGGAGGCCGTGCGCAAGCATGACAATAATGCGAACGATTTCGTGGGTCTCGGGGTCGGTGTCGATACGCGAGATAAAAGCACGATCGATCTTAAGTGCGTCCACGGGAAAACGCTGCAGCCGACTAAGTGAGGAGTAGCCGGTGCCGAAGTCGTCGATGTCCAGACACACCCCGACCGCTTTTAACTCAGACAGCACCACCGAAGACCTGTCGGCGTCAGCCATGGCAATTGTTTCAGTGATCTCCACGTTGACACAGCCAGGATCGACTCCGGTTTCCTGCAAGGTCTTGCCGATCTGAGAGGCCAACTCAGGCTGCATGAACTCCTTCGGCGTGATATTGATATTGATCGTGAGCGGCGGATCAGAAGGAAAGAGCTGTTGCCAAGAACGGAGTTGCCGGCAAGCTTCGTAAAGCAGTTGACGGTTGATAGGTAAAATGATGCCGGTCTCATCCGCAACCGCGATGAACTCCCCCGGCATGACCAGACCTTCTGGGCGCTGCCAGCGGCTGAGCGTCTCGAACCCCACGATCTGCCCGCTGCCCAAGGACACAATGGGCTGGTAGTACACGCGAAACTGATTTAACTCGAGGGCTTTGCGCAAATCAGTTTCGAGCTGCAAACGTTTGATGGCCCCAGCATGCATGGCCTGGTCGAAAACCTCACAACGGGCCTTGCCAGTGCTCTTGGCGCGATACATTGCAATCTCCGCGTCGCGGAGAACGTCCTGTGCCTCTATGCCTTTGCTGCTGAACGCAATGCCCACGCTTACAGTCAGCACAATCTCTTGGCCATTCAAATCGAAAGGAATTGCCAGCCTGTCCCGAATGCGCTCGGCGACGCGAATGGCGTCGCTCGGGTCATGAAGGTCCTCGATGAGTACGGTAAATTCGTCGCCTCCGGGCCGTGCCAAAGTACTCTCGGCAACTTGCAGTTCTGTATTATCCAGGCGGGGCCGAGAAACAGTGTCGGCATCGCGAAGGCTGGCGGTCAGACGCCGCGCAATCTGGATGAGCAGGCCATCCCCGGCATCATGCCCCAAACTGTCGTTGAAGACTTTAAACTCGTCAATGTCGATGAATAAGACCGCAAACTTAAAGTCCGTGTGCCGCCGTGAGAGGGTAATAGTCCGTTGCAAACGGTCGAGAAAAAGGGCGCGGTTGGGCAGGTCGGTCAAGCCATCGTGGAAGGATTGGTGGACCAGCTTTTCCTCGGCACGCTTCCTCTCGGTGATATCACGGTTCACGATGACTAGTCCATCATTCTCGCCATCTGGGCCGCGAATGGCACTAGCGGTGGACTCAAGAAAGCGCCAGGAGCTGTCTTTGTGCCGGATGCGGTATTCCAACCGCTCGCCCCGTCCGGTGTTGCGAGCTTTCGCAGAAGCCTCGAGTACACGCGCTCGATCAGCGGGGTGTATCTGATCCATGGAAGACGTTGCTGCTAGTTCTTCCGGACCATATCCTAGAACTTTTTGATATGCGGGGCTGTTATACAGCCGCTGTCCATTGCGGTCGATCACTGCAATCATGTCTGCGGCGTTTTCCGCAATCAGTTGAAATAGTTGTTCGCGCTGGGCCAGTTTGCGGCGGATACGCTGCAACTGCCAATGCTGGTAGACCGTGTAGATATCGAACAAGAGAACGAGAGCGGCAAGTGCGCGAACCCACTCTTTCAGGCTCAGCGAGTACGCATTGTTGGTGGGTAGGTGGAATCCCGGAAAAGTTAAAGAAAGGATGCCGAAGGTCAGAACCAGGGTTACAGCTACGGCGGAACCCCAAAGCCACCACTCCCGACCCTCGACTTGGTGAATGCGGAGAGCCGTGGGCTTCGTGCCTGCGGACGGGGATTGTGTGCTCACAGCGACGGCCGCCTGTTCACTTCTTGGACAGATGAAATTCTGGGGGTGAGTTAATTCTAGACGAGGACGCCTAGAAAGAAAGTTACCAAAGTCTAAACAGCGTCAAATGCAAATGAGGATAATTACATATGAACAAAGACACTGGCCAGTGGTTAGGCCATTTATAGGTGCATCCACCCGCACTCACATCAAAGCACTGTTATTTGTTTAACGCTAATGTCGCTTGTGTTCAGGTCCCTCAAACGAGAGTTATCAGGGAGATTAAATCTCATTGTTCGGTCGGTCGCCCACAACTGGCAAACCCGCCTTCTTTTGCGCCTCCGGGCACTGAGTTAACCTAAGTAAGTTTTGCCGACGCTTCCGCCTTAGAGATATCGAAGTATCTTCACACGCACCCTGAGCGCGCACTCTTGTTACGAAATCCGAACAAACCCTATGATAATGACCTCCGTAATTAGTAGTTGCTTATCCGCTGTGACACTCTAAATGCGAGTTCTTACTCCAGCGAGTATTCAATGCTTCGTAAATCGAACCAGCCGGTCACCGGTACAATTTTGGTTGCAGATGACCAGGCCTCCAATCGGGAACTGCTGGAGGAATTGCTCACCGCTGAGGGATTCAAGGTGGCGAGTGTTGCAAACGGCGCAGCCGCCTTGGAGCAGTTGTCGGTTGTTCCAGTCGATCTCGTGCTCCTTGACGTGATGATGCCTCAACTCACAGGCTTTCAGGCCTGCGAAAGAATCAAGGCCAATCCAGACACCTATTTAATACCTGTGATTCTGATTACTGCGCTCTCTGACAGACAAGATCGCATAGAAGGGATTAAAGCGGGAGCAGATGACTTCCTCACCCGCCCTGTGGATCGCACCGAATTGCTCGCCCGCGTGCGCTCGCTTCTCAAGCTTAAGCTCCGTACTGACGAACTCGAGCGCGCGGAATCAGTTTTGTTTACCCTGGCCCGCAGCATTGAAGGGAAGGACCCTTATACCCACGGACATTGCGAACGCCTGGCGGAGTATTCAGCGCGGCTCGGCGAACAGCTGAATCTGCCGGAGGAAGAACTGGTTGCGCTTCGCCGTGCTGGAATCGTGCACGATGTAGGAAAGATTGCAATCCCTGATGCAATCCTCTTGAAGCCGGGACGTTTGACTCCGGAAGAATGGACGATTATCCGGGAACATTCCGTGATCGGGGAGCGAATCTGTGCGCCATTAAAGTCCTTTCGTCATGTTCTTCCTATCATTCGACACCATCACGAGAAACTTGATGGCTCGGGTTACCCGGATGGACTCCGGGGAGACGCGATTCCTGTTACCGCGAGAGTGCTACAGATCGTGGATGTCTATGATGCGCTGACTACCGACCGACCTTATAAAAAGGCATTTTCCATCACCGACGCACTGCAAACTCTCAAGCAGGAAGTCGCAAAGGGCTGGTGGGATCCGCACATATTCGATCAGTTCGAGCGGCTCGTAAGGAATGGAACGGTAGATTTTCTTTCTCGGGGTGCGGCGGCTGGCGGCTAGGGCCCGGAAATCACCTAAGGTTAACGAAGGACTCAACGGCTGATGCGAGACAAACCGCTTCCCGTTACAAGATTGAGAGTGTGATCACTAGCAACGAACATAAAGGAACGTCATGAGAAGTAAGAGCTTGTTTGGAGCATTCAGATTCGCGTCACAGACATACGCGCGGCGCCGTGCATTCGTAAAGCGCGTGATGTCCCTGGTATTACTCGCCGGCTTAGTTCCAGCAGGTTGGGCCGACACCACCGAGACGAGCGACGTGACCGAAGGGCGTCTCACCCAAGTGAGCCTCGAACAACTCGGCCAGATCGAAGTCACCACTGCATCGAAGAGACCAGTAAAAGTCAGCCGAACTCCGGCAGCGATCTACGTCGTCACCCAAGAAGATATCCGGCGTTCCGGTGCTACCAGCATTCCGGAAGCCCTGCGTCTAGTGCCGGGAGTTGAAGTAGCACGCATCGACTCCAACACATGGTCCCTCGGGGTGCGCGGATTTGGCAGCGCTCTATCCCGATCTGTACTCGTACTTATCGACGGCCGGAGCGTCTACACGCCGCTGTTCGCGGGGGTTTATTGGCAGGTTCAGGACACCCTGCTGGAGGATGTTGAACGCATCGAAGTCATCCGAGGCCCGGGCGGAACCATCTGGGGAGCGAATGCGGTTAATGCCGTCATCAATATCATCACCAAGAGCGCTAAAGATACTCATGGAACTCTCGTCTCCACCGGTGGTGGAAACCTCGACAAGGGCTTCGGCCATTTCCGCTATGGAGGCGGGAACGATAAAGATTTCAATTACCGCATCTACGGAAAAGCCTTCGTTCGAGGCGGCCAGTTTCATCCGGACGGCCATCGATTCGATGACTGGCGGATGGGCCAGACCGGCTTCCGCACGGACTGGGATCTGCACAAACGTGACACGCTGACGCTTCAAGGCGACCTCTACAATGGCGATGCAGGCCAGAGGCTGCCGATCAACAGTTACTCTCCACCGTTTGTGACGAATGTGGAACAACAGGTCGAGATTGGCGGTGGCAATCTGCTGGGCCGCTGGAAGCGGGTGTTTACCGCGGGATCCGACATCGAGGTGCAAACGTATTACGATCGCACGAGCCGGAGACAGGCGAATTTCGGTGAGTCCCGTGACACCTTCGATATCGATTTTATCCATCACCTGGTCCTACCGTGGCGGCAGGACTTTCTTTGGGGACTTGGAGCTCGCCTGAGTTCAGGCAACGTTAACGACGATGATCCCACCGTCGCATTCACACCGGGTCACTTCACGGACAAGCTCTACAGCAGTTTTCTCCAGGACGAAATCGGGATTGTTCGCGATCGGTTTACACTGACGATCGGCTCGAAACTTCTGCACAACAGTTATAGTGGCTTTGAGGTCGAGCCGGGGGTACGAGTCCTGTGGACGCCGAATCAGCGACAAACTATCTGGGCCGCCGTTACTCGCGCCGTGCGCACTCCCTCCCGCGTGGAAGAAGATCTCCAGCTCACTGCATTCGCAGCGCCGAACCCGCTCACTTTTTACCGCGTTGTTGGCGACAGAGGGTTTTCCTCGGAAAACTTGGTCGGCTATGAAGCCGGATACCGCAGCCTGGTGAAGCCAAGGTTCTACGTTGACATCGCAGCCTTCTACAACAACTACGATCATCTTCTGAGTATTGAGCCGGGCGCGCCGTTCTCGGAGAACTCGCCAGCTCCGACCCATACCGTTGTGCCGCTCTTTTTTCGCAACGGCCTCTTAGGGAAGACCTCCGGCTTCGAGATCGCGCCGGATTGGACGCCTATCGGTTGGTGGCGTTTGAGAGGTTCCTACTCTTATCTGTACATGGATCTGAACAAACACAGTGGAAGCCTGGATACCACAACAGCCAGCTCAACTGAGGGATCAAGCCCTCACCATCAAATAGTGATTCAGTCTTCTGTCGATTTGCCCAAGAAACTGGAGTTTGATCAGACTTTTCGTTATGTAAGCGCGCTGCCTGCCGAGCGAGTGGGAGCCTATGCAACCGGCGATGTGCGATTCAGTTGGCGCGCTATGCGGTCTATGGAATTCTCCATAGTAGGACAGAACCTGTTTCAGCCCCATCATCCGGAATCCGCGGGCGATCCGGGGCCTCTTGTTGGCGTGGAGCGCAGCGTCTACGCAAAAATAACCTGGCAAATAGGGGAGAAATGATAAGGAAGCACACCCACGCACCAGGGCTCTTCCACTGGACGCTGGCGCTGGTCATCCCGTGGATAGTCATTGCTGCCCCATGCCTGCATGCACAAAAATCAAGCCCCACGGAAAATGAGGTCAAGTCGGCCTATTTGTACAACTTTGGCAAGTTTGTGGAATGGCCGGCCAAGGCTTCGAGTATTGGAGAGTTCTTCACCGTGTGTGTTTTAGGTGATGACACCTTCGGTGCGACGCTTGAGACGACCATCGCCGGCGAAAGCATCGAGGGCAAGAAGGTATTGGTGAAACGAGTCGCAAAACCGCAGGATGCCGTGAGTTGCCGCATCTTGTTCATCGGTTCTTCCCAGCACAGCCGCGTCAAAGAGATTCTTGCGGAACTTGACGATACCAGTGTCTTAACAGTTAGTGACATGCCGGAGTTCACTCGCCGCGGAGGCATGATCCAGTTCGTTGTCGAAGCGAACAGAGTGCGTTTCGAGGTCAATCTGACGAGTGCCGAGCGGTCTGGCCTGACTCTGAGTTCCCAACTACTTAAAGTGGCGGTCAACGTGAAAAGGAACACTCAGCCTGGAGGCTGATTTGACAATGCCCTGGCTCCGAGGCAATTCGATTGCGAAGAGACTGACCAGAATGAACCTACTGGTCAGTGGCGCCGGCCTGCTTCTGTCTTGTGCGGCCTTTGTCGCTTACGATCTGATGAGCTTTCGAGAAGCCATGGTACATAACCTCTCGATTCAGGCTCAGATCGCCGGGTCTAATAGCGTCTCTGCCCTTTTGTTCGATGATCCGCAAGCCGCTGAGAACACCTTGTCTGCGTTGAAGGCCGCCCCCAACGTTGTGTCGGCGGGCATCTACACGCCCGCGGGAAAATCGTTTGCCATGTATTGGCGCGACGGCTCCGCCCAAGAGCTGGCGCTGCCTCCGATTTCTTCCGGTCAAATCGAAGCCCACTGGTTTAAGAATGGCGAGTTGGTACTGGTCCGCAAGATTGTCTTCCAGGGAAAGTCCTCCGGTACCGTCTTTATCGGTTCCGATCTACAAGAGATGAGTCACCGGCTGAAGCGATACGCGGGTATCGCGGCCATGGTCTTGTTCGCGTCTCTAATCGCCGCTCTTCTTGTCGCGACGGTGTTCCAGCGAGCCGTTGCCGAGCCTATCGTGCATTTAGCGGACCTTGCGGGAATCGTGTCTCGTGAAAAGGACTATTCCTTGCGGGCAATATCAACTGGCAACGGCGACGAACCCGATATCCTGATCCGGGCGTTCAACGAGATGTTGGGCCAGATTCAAGAGCGGGATACTGCCCTGGGACGAGCTCACGGAGAGCTGGAGCGAAGAGTTCGGGAACGCACCATTCAACTCGCTGTTGCAAACAAAGAGCTCGATCTCCGCAACCGTGAAGTCGAACGTGCAACCCAGTTGAAAAGCAAGTTTCTGGCCAGTATGAGCCATGAATTGCGGACTCCATTGAATGCCATTGTGGGATTTTCCGATCTGCTGGCTGACGAGGGTCCAGGCCAGTTGAACGACAAACAGAAACGCTTCGTCAACCACATCAAGCAGGGAGCTGCGCATCTGTTGCAGTTGATCAATGACATCCTGGATCTTTCGAAGATCGAAGCCGGCCAACTTGAACTCCGATGTGAGCAATTCCTGGTGAAAGACGCTTTGCCGGAGGTTCTTTCCACTATCCGACCCTTAGCAATGGCAAAGAACATTCAGGTTCAACAAAAGCTGGGGACGGATCGACCGGTTTACGCTGATCGGGTCCGCTTCAAGCAAATACTGTATAACCTGCTCAGCAATGCGGTGAAATTCACACCGAAGGACGGTCGAATCACGCTTGAGTGCACTGATAGTGCCGAATTTGTCTGCATATCCGTTGCTGATACGGGGATCGGTATACGTCCCGAGGATCAAGTTGTCGTCTTCGAGGAGTTTCGCCAGGTCGAAGGAGGCCAGGATTCTACGCGTGAGGGAACCGGGCTGGGGCTAGCAATCACGAAGCGCCTGGTGGAGCAACAAGGCGGCAAAATATCTCTGATGAGTGAACCCGGGAAAGGCAGCCGGTTTACGTTTACTTTGCCGGTAGCCAATGGGTCCAGGTTAGAGGTTGTACATCCACTTCATAGTCTCTCCGCTACGACCAATGGGAGTTTGGGAAAGCCACTCATTCTTGTCGTGGATGACGAGGCATCGGCCCGAGAGCTCATATCCAGTTATTTGAATCCGGAATATCGGATCGCTATCGCCGAGTCGGGAGATGAAGCGGTCAACAAAGCTCACCATCTACGTCCCGACGCCATCACTTTGGATTTGTCCATGCCTGGAAAGAGCGGCTTCGAGGCTCTGGTGGCGCTTAAGAAAAACCCCGACACGTCAAACATTCCAATCATCATCGTTTCAATCGTCGACCAAAAGAATCTAGGTTTTGCCTTGGGTGCTGCAGATTACCTAATCAAGCCCATCCGCAAACCAGTACTCCTGGAAACGTTACGGAGACATGTACCACTGCAGGGCGATGATGACTCTGAGATCCTGCTCGTCGACGACGATCCCAGAACGCTCGAAATGCTGGAGGAGACCTTGCGGTCAGCTGGCTACGAAACGCAAAGTGTGCAAAGCGGTGCGCGAGCCTTGGAAGTGCTTTCTTCCAAGCTTGTCAGTGCCGTCTTGCTCGATCTGCTCATGCCAGGAATGGACGGCTTTGAGGTCATTCGATACCTACGGCAAGACCCGGCCCTGAAAGAATTGCCAATTTTCGTTATGACAGGTAAGAGCCTGACCCCGGAAGAATCTGCTCTGCTTGCTCGTGACACCCAAGCGTTGCTGCGGAAAAACGGCTCGTGGCAACAACAGCTTATTGTCGAATTGGCAAGAGTTTTTCAACGCCGACCACAGGCGAAGTCCGCAGGGCAGTCATGAGCAAAGTCCTTATTGCTGAAGACAATGCCGCCAACCGGGAACTGCTCCGCGAGTTACTTGAGATGCGCGGACACACGGTTGCGGAAGCGTGCGATGGTGAAGGAGCGCTTCGCATGATTGAACAAGATCAGCCAGACCTACTTTTGCTGGACATCGGCATGCCGCTGTTGGACGGCTTTGGAGTCATACGAAAGCTCCGTGAAAGCCCTCATTTCGCAACGCTGCCCGTGGTGGCGGTCACCGCGTATGCCATGCACGGCGACCGTGAAAAGATTCTGAATTCGAAGTTTGACGGCTACCTATCCAAGCCGGTAAATGCGAGTCTTCTAGGGGAAGAGCTTGACCGTTTGCTGGGCAAAGGAGGAGATCCCGGTATATTTGAGAATCAAAACTCGGGAAGTCACCCAATCGGCAAGGCACAGGCCGCGCGCAAGAGCTGAGCAGCGGCGGACCGCTATCCTTTTTCGACATCTGCGATGTATTTCCGGATCGCCTGCTGAGCGGGTTCGGCTAGGACCGTGAACTGGATCCCCTGGCGTTCCTCACCTGCCCATGCCACTGTGCCCGTTGCGTCGACGGATACGCCGGAGACGGGTAACCGGAATGACAATCGCACCTTCTCCTTGGGCTGCAAGTCATTCACTTCTAGCTGCATCCCGCCTTGGCTCAAGTTCCATGTCATTCCGCGTATGGTTCGAGAACCCATAATGCAGACCACCTCTGTTTTTAACGGAACGCGGGTATACTTGCGTCGATTCTCCAACATTCCACCAGCCACAGTCCGGTACAAGGCACTTAGCTTTTGTCTGTCCACGGGCTTCTGAAGAAAAAAAGTTGCTCCAAGGGCAAATGCTTCTTGCATGGTTTGTCTTTCATCCCGCCCGGTAACGATGATAATCGGAGTAGATTTATTCCAAGAAGACTTGCGAATGAGGCGGGCAAGATCGAAGCCATTTAGGCTTGGCATTTCCAGGTCCAGGAAAATGCCGTCAAACTTTTCCCGATTGACCATGCCGGCCGCTTTTTCGCTGTCGCTGACCGGACGCACCTCCGCTTTCAAAGACGTGAAAACCTCCGCCATTAATTCCAGGCTTGCGAGGTTATCTTCCACGATAAGGAGTTTTAGGGGCGTCATGCGTCAATCCTCTTCCAAAGAACTTGCGACCCATCAAGCATAGATTCAAGGGCAGAATAATCCAATCCTTAAGTTAGTCAGAATGGAACGACCGGCTGCGATTCGCAGGCCGCACGCGCAACCGGTTCGGATACCAATCAGGACAAAACGGCACAATCTAGTGGCCCCAGCCTTCGGGGGACCGCAAAACGAGGGTGTAACGTCCAAACCATTTCCCAGCGCCAAACCAAGCGAGAATGAACGACGCATAAACTACCAAGACTAACCACACACAGGGTCGGCTGGCTATGAAAAAGGAGTCTTCGTACTCCCATCGTTACGGGACGGTGGGGGCCTATGTCCCGACTAACGCACCCTGGCTCGCTGAGGGCACGCGCCTCGATAGTCTCCAGATGTTTTGCAGGGTGGTTGACTCGGCACGAGCTACACGAAAACGGTGAATCGCCATCTTGTCCTTGACCTGGCGGCAACTCCCACAGAAAGCATTCCCAGTGTCCCGTCTGGCTTCAGGTGTCGCAGAGAGTGCATAACGAAGTGGGCACACTTGCAGGCCCTGGAAGCTGTCGAAGTGTTCTGACGTAAAGATTAGGACCATCTAACTCACACTCCTGTGTCGCCGATTACAGTGACGGTTTGGTTAATTGTCGGGTCTCACCGGGAAGGCGCCGTTCTGGCTCCGATGCCGTTTAGGAAGTACAAGCGCCTCCAAGAAGTTCTGACAATTATCATGCGAAGGTGTCCAATGATCGATCCCGAACCCCATCTGCTCAAATCGTTCAAACCGCACTAAACTTTCGTAAAGCTCTTACTCCGAAGGTAAAGTCCATCTGTACCAACGCACAATAGATACGGGCTGCGCTCGGTGCTACATTGCGACTGAGACAGTGGAAGGAGAATTGCTCAGGAGGGGCTCTCGGCGTTGGACGGTGATGCCTCGTACTTCAATAGGTCCGAGAAGTTCTCCTAGAGCGCCTTCGAAGACTGGGGATAGCGCTGCTGTATCGACGTTCCATAAGAAGGCCGGTCCGTGTCAAGAAAACTACTCGCCTTCTGAGAGAAGGCCAGGTTATGCCAGGGATATTTGCAGTTTTCGCTCAGTGTTCGGATTCCGTAAACACGACAAATCTCGAACCTTCTGCACCTTCGCGCAATACTATTCTAGGACGAGGTAGAACAGGGAGGGAATCATGGAGTCGGAGTTCGAGGGCAAGCAAAAAAAACCGTACGTTCCTCCCAGCGTAAAAAAAATAACTTTAGCTGAGGCACTGCAATTAATTGTGGATAATGTGCATTGCACAGACCAGGAAGCAATGAAAATGCTGGAGATGCTTCAGGAGCGGACGAGGTTCCTCGAATCAGATTCCGAAAAATCAGCGTGATTGATCCGCAATGCCTCCTGCTTGAACTATGTAGGTGGCGCACATGGGACTTTCAGAAATACTCTGACATTCCAGTTCGCTCAGACCTTGGTGACTTGTCCTGCATTTTCCTTTGTTTAAACTTTCACTGTCCCTGGAGTTTTAATTGTCGAAGCAGGCCATTGTTGTGAATAGACACTTTCTGTCCGACAGAAGAACCGGATGTCTGCTGTCCACCTGCGCCAAGTCGAGGGGCGGGGGCGGGAGCGGTGGCTTTGGGCCTCCGCTGTAATCACTCTAGTCCTGACGTTCGGCACCCTTTCCTTAACACTCCCGTGGTTTGCAACAGCCCACCGACAACACTGATTCCCTGAATCGCAAAGCAATGTGGTTCGCGGCTACCTATACTCGAAGATTGCACCCGTTGACAATCGAGCGGCGGCTAAATAACGCCTACGCTGGAAACTCCTCCGCACAGGTGCGAACAAAAGCCCCTTGTTTTGAACTCCGTTTGAGGCCTGCCCACCTGACTTATGAAAACAATGCCCCATCGCGCGTCTCGAACTGCGCCGGTCGCGTGCCGAGTGCCCGGGGCTGAACTTGACCCGGTGACAAACGCGACCCCCACTGGCGAGAATGGAGAAGGCGGCAAAGCCTTCGCGGCGAGTCCGGCCCAAAAACTGTGTCGGTCTCCGGCCACGGTTGCGAATCCTGTAATTCCGTTTCTCAGAACGAAATCATAGATCTCACCACGCTCGATATAAGCAGTGCTGTGGTCTCCTCCGCCAAAACCTGCATATCCGCGCCAGGGCCAACGTCGGGTGATTCCTTCAGGAAGGTTCTGAGAGATCGGCGCGCATGTCCAGGGTTGCGGTTGTGTTGCCCCAAATCTTCCATGTGGCTTTTGAACTCTTCAATCGTTCCAAGAACCAAACCTTCTGTTCGGCGCCGAGCACCGTTTGCGCCGGCCGGGCCTTCCACACGTTGGGAATCTCAACGCTGCCATCGGCTGAACGTATCGTTGCTGGCGGATTTCCGTGGTTGTATTCGCGCGCAGCGTCAAGAATCTCCATCGCCTGCTGCGGGATCATCTCGGGAAATCTTCGTTCGAGAGCGCCTTTGCTTCCTCCATGTCCGTAGGCTCTTCCGAACGATAGCTGCGCTGATCTGTCACAATCAGCACCACATTGCGTCCCCAGCGAAGGGTTCGGTACCCGGTGAGACTTCCTATGGCGGCGAGATTATTTGGTTCCTGTCCAAGCCCGTGGTCGTCGAACCGGGTGATCGGCGCATCTAGGACTTTTGGCGCAGTAAATCGGTCTAAAGAATCGGAATGCGGCCGACCCATTCTTGCAGGCTGGTATTCAAAGAATGCCTGGAGAGCCGCTATCTTTCTTGTCTGACACGGCCTCGTTCTGCCATCGAACTTCTGGAATGACTGCCAGCCAAGCCAGCTGAACTCGTGGTTGTCCCACATGTTCACGAAGGGCCAACGCGCCCGCGCATCCTGAAGATCTTGGTCATGCAGGTACGCCCGGTAAGCGGTGCGATAGCCCCCGACCGTCGTGGGAATGTGGAAGTCCCGAAACTTTTCGCCATCCGGATAACGAATGATGTCTCGAAGACGGCGGTCGTACATCCCCTGAGGGCGATCTTCCGGATACCAGACGAGTTCGTAGATAAAATCGCCAAGATGCAACACGAAGCCGAGGCGGTTTTCGCCCGCTCGGCGGAAGGAGATAAATCTCCCCACGCTACCAGTCGTGTGACTGTGCCTGGGGTCCAGCATCATAATCTCAGCCGCCTTGGGAAGGCCGCACGCCACAGCTTCGATTCACTGTCATGAAGGAAACCAAGGCTAGGGGCGAATCCCGTGCGTCGGAGGAGTCTTCGCCCAGCCAGGATATGTTCCGGGCCAGGGCATTCGCCGCGTAATAGAGGCAACGGCAGTAGGGATGGACCTGTTCACTCATGATTCACCTTATCCAAGCATGCTTGTACATGCAATGAACCGGGGGGATAATTTGGTGCACATCGCTCACAAGTCACAGGAACTTTTTTCCAACCATCTTAGGAGACTCCATGCTTCGCTTACTCGTGACCCTTCTTCTGCTCAACAGCGTCAGCTATGCACAAGCAACTTATTCGGCAGCATCAGCGGCCAAGCCAGGTCCCGTGTCCGACCTTCCAGTGTGGTCGACGACGCTGACGCAGCCGAACAGGTATATCTCTGCGCACGGTATTCGAGGCTTTGCTGGTGGGTACTCCGAAGATGGTCTGGAATTCTGGAGTTTTCCCTTACAGCTCGTATCCGGATATCACCTGAGCTTCGTGCTGCCCAAAGTTCCCTATGTTTCTGCGATCACGATGCTCACGTCAGTCGAGGTCGATCCCTTTGGTGTGACCCGTATCTACACTGCACCGGACTTCCGCGTACGGGAACATATTACGACGCATGCGAAGGAGCCAGGTATTCTCGTCCGTTTTACCGTGGAAGGTCGCAGTAATCCTCATATTCAAGTTCACTTTCAGCCGTCGCTCAATTTGATGTGGCCGGCCGGCATCGGCGGCCAGGAGACCTCGTGGGACCAGGATGCGCGAGGCTTCCTTTTGAGTGAACCCACGCGACAGTTCCGAGCGCTCATTTCGTCACCGGAGGCAACAGAGCACAGTGAAACGAATAACGATCGGCGCGGTAGCGACTTCAATCGTTTCATCACTCTCACACTCGAACCGAGACCCTGTGCTGGCGGCCAATGCGCGGCTCTGGTCTTTGCGGGGCAAAGTGAGAAAGATGAAGAGGTGCATGCGACAACCGCTTCTTTGCTACGCATGTCCAGCGCTTCTGCTACTAGCGACGTGAAGCGTTTTGACTCGTCGGAGATCGTGAAGGTCACTACACCTGATCCCGAAGCGAATCGTGCAATCGAGTGGGCGCAGATAGCGCTGGAGCAGTCCTGGACGTGTAATGCACGTCTCGGTTGCGCTGTTGTTGCCGGATATGGACCTTCGCACGGATCGCGCCGTCCACAATACGCTTGGTACTTCGCTGGAGATGGTCTGTTGGCAACGGAAGCGCTATTGCATGAGGGCAACTATGAGCGGGCCGCTGACGAACTCGACTTTCTCTACCGGTATCAAAACCCCGAAGACGGCATGATGTGGCACGAGATCTCTCAGAGTGCGGGTTTTCTGAACTGGGCCAAGGACTATCCCTACTTATATGTTCATGTCGACATAACTTTCGACTTTCTAACGGTGGTTGCCGAATACGACCGGATCAGTGGTGATCAAGCTTTCCTCTCACGGCACTGGCCCGCGACCTTGAAAGCGTATCAATACTGTCTTTCCACGCTGGATAAAGGCGACGGCCTGCCGCGCGTACCGGCAGACAAGATGAGCGGCAACGAGCAGGATCACCTCACAGACGAACTGACACTCTCCGCTGCATGGGTGAGGGCAGCCCATGCAATGTCTGAACTTGCTGCGTTGATGCACGATGAGGCACTCAGTCGGCAGGCTGAATCTGCGAGTCTCCGTGCCCGAGAGAATGTCCGATCGCGATACTGGGACACTACCGCGCATCGCTGGGTCAGCGGATTTACCCCCTCCGGGACGGCGAGGGAAAGCATGTCCGCGGCGGATCTGGCGGCTATTACTTCCGGTGCTTCGACCCCGGAACAAACATCCGCAACTCTGGACCTGCTTGCGACACCAACTTATCTAACTCCCTGGGGATTGCGCAGTAAGCCGACCACGGCTCCGGATTACGATCCGACCGGATATGCGAAAGGGAGTGTGTGGGGCCACAGTACGGCTGGGGCGGCCGAGGTGATGTGGCAGGCTCATAGGTCCGACGCTGCACTCGCTTTGTGGCAAAGTCTCGTGCCTTGGGAGTCAGCCGATTCCCTTGGCCACATGCATGAGGTGATGTCCGGCAGTTTTTTTACGCCGCAACGTGAGTCAGTGCCGGAGCAGACCTGGTCCTCATCAGCATTTCTTTCCGCAGCGATTCATGGCATGCTGGGCCTGGAATCCGAAGGGCGGAACAACGTGCTGCACTTCGCGCCGCAGGTTCCTGCCTCATGGCAGTCGTTGTATGTCGAACATGTCCGCGTTGGCAAGAGCGTTGTCGATCTCAACTGGCATTCGGAAAACGGACATTTCACTTTGGATTTGCGAAATGCAGGCCCGATGTTTCATCTCAACTGGACCCAGGCCAGAACCGGCCATGATGGGATTGCTCCTGCCTCGCTTGAGCGCGATATTATGCCAGGCAACACGCACTTGGGCGTACCTTGAGATCGGCAGTAACCCGACGGTACACAGCAACTCCAAAACGATGTCTGCGAACCATTTTGAGCATTTTTACACCAGACGGTTGGCGGACGACTCCCCGAGTAGCTTGGAGTGCTGTGGCGTTGATGCTGTCTCAGGCCGTTGCTCTGCGCTTCGTAGGATTAGGCCAGTATTATCGGCTCAGCGAATGTTGATCACTTGAAGGCCAAGCTTGTTGCTCGGAAACCACTCAACGAAACTATACTCGCTTGCGCCCGGGGGACTTCTGGTACACGAGCCGGCTGAGATAACGATACGGGGACAGGCGAGTGAATCGACAAGCAAGAGCCGTGAGAACCCTTGCCTACGGATCATGGGGGAGCAGGCAATTTACCTCTATAGGGGTATTGCTCAGTCTGCGAGAACGTAAAGTTCGCTCCAACCTATGAGCTGACCGATCCCAATCAGCGGCAACAATGGCTCAAATAAACACCGTGGATGCGCGTGCCTACGTTCCGGGCGGTGGTGGCGCGCTCGACTCCAACCCGTCAGACCTGCAGACGAGCTCTACTTCCACCAGCACGAACCTGACGGTTACACCTCGAACCAACGTTAGCGCAGCGACGCTGGCATTTTCGGGTTACCAGTAGATTACATTTCGCGACTTTCTGGGCAGCACAAGAAGACTCTAGTTGATGAGCAGAGCCAGTGTTGCAGAGTTCCCGCGGTTAGGGCACCCCACCACTGCAACCGATGCGGGAGAGCTTACCGAAATCTGCACTGTGCTTCCTGTGGAGCCGCCAAATAAGGCAAAGGTCTGCTGAGTAATCGCGGTTTGAAGATGATCCGAGTCAATGAATGTAGTCGACAAGGCGTTCCCGTTCCACATGATCTGCGAGTTGACAGCGAAGCTGGCTCCGTTCACTGTCAGCAGAACTGATTCCCCGTCCCCGGGAACTGCATTCGGTGAGAGCGAAGTTAATTTGGGCTGCGGGATCGAGCCTTCGCAGCCACTGAAAACGAACATCGCGTCGCAGGTGGTCCAACCAGACAACAGCAAGATCAGGCCCGCAATGAGGGCGATACGAACCGAGAGAAGAGATTTACCGGGATTAACAACGCCAAAACGCATCCCAGACACCACACATCAATGTTTTCAATTTTACCGCGATTCGCCCCTCGATGAACGCTGGGTAGATCTTCAGCTCTATTAAGCCCGGTTTTGAGACGGTTCCTGCGCCTTCACCGGAAGTTACCCTCCTTATCCGCGATGGTCTGGTCACAGAGTGCGGACGATTTTCCTCGGATTGCTAGCTAGTTGGGAAGGGGCGGCCCGGGCCAAGACCGCCCCGAGGCTAGAACGCTCCTGAGAACCGAGCTTCTAGGAATTCCCCCAGCTTGGCCGTAGCCTTGAATTGTGGGATCGGCTCGAGTTCCTTGAACGCAGATGTAAACGCATTCGACAGACTCCAGATCGTTCGCGGCCGGAACTCCTCGTACTTCGGCTCGAAGTACGGGTCATGCACAGCGCGGGCGAGATGCTTCGGAGCCTCCAATTTCCCTTCCACGAATGCCTCGTAGATGATCACCTTGTCGGTTACGTCCGTCAATTCACTTCTCTGCCAGGCTTCCACATGCTTTCCCATCGGCTCGAAGTTTCGCTGCATTCGGTCAACACCAACCGCGATGCAGTCGATGAGCGAGAACGACTTCGAGTGCTTGGCGAGTACGGGAGTGAATACGCCTGCGACGATGTCTCCGAATTGTGGATGCCGTGAGGTTAAACTTCCTCGAAGCGGTTTGGCATAACTTCCAGTTTGTCCGTCACTCGGGACTGATTCACTTCACACCATGATTAGCGACCTCTTTTGCGTGGTCGCTCCTCACGCGGACACCTTCGATCAGCAGGGGGTTACAAAAATCGGTCCGATAATTAAGTTCATCGCTGCGTTGCCCCCTTGGATGGCCTCACTCACAGCGGCAACCTCATGAATGACGAACACTGCGGGAGCGACTTCGTGTGTCATTCATCTGCCTCGGCTTTGGTGGGTAGGGTGAAACAAAAACTTGCGCCGCGCGGAGAGTTGTCGGCAGCCCACAATCGGCCCCCATGCGATTCGACAATCGAGCGGCTGATGCGAAGTCCCATGCCGGTGCCGTGAGTCTTGGTGGTAAAGAAGGCGTTAAAGATCTGATCTGCCTGGTGCCGGGGCAGTCCCACCCCGGTATCGCTGACCGACAGCAGCAGTTCATTGTTTTCGGCTGGCTGTGACTTGATGATTAGCTCACGCGGCCCATTCACGTCGTGCATCGCATCGACGCCATTCACGATGAGATTCATCAGCACCTGCTGCAATTGCACGCGATCTCCTATGACATGGGGAAGATCTTCCGCCAGCTCTGTTCGAACTGATATGGAGTGCCGCGATGCCTCGTCCCCCAGGAGGACGATCATCTCTCGAGCAATTTCGTTTACGTCAACCAACTCCCGTTGCGGAGTACCCTTCTTGAAGAGCAGGCGGACCCGGTTGATGATTTCCGCGGCACGCTTTGTGTCTTTGACAATTCTCCACGCAGCCTCGCGCGCCTCTTTCAGATCGGGTTGATCGCGCGTAATCCATCGCACGCAGGTATTGGCGTCTGTGATTGCGGCGGCGATCGGTTGTTTCACTTCGTGCGCCAGAGAGGCAGTGAACTCTCCCATGGTGGTCAGCCGGCTGGCGTGCGCGAGATCCGTCTGCGCCTGACGCAACGCTTCTTCGGCACGTTTGCGTTCGGTTATGTCCCGCGCCAGTTTCGATGCCCCGACCACGCGGCCCGAGGCATCTTTCATCGGGGAAATTGTCAGGGAAACATCGAGCAGGCTGCCATCCTTGCGCATCCGGATCGTCTCGAAGTTGTCGACCCGCTCGCCTCGGGTGAGCTGCTCAACAATCGTTCTTTCTTCGTCACGACGCTCAGGAGGAATAATCAGTGTGATGTTCTGGCCAACCGCTTCTTCCGCAGCGTAGCCGAACAGCCGTTCTGCGCCCTTATTCCAACTGGTAATGACGCCATTCAGACTTTTGCTCACAATCGCATCGTGCGACGATTCCACAATCGCAGCCAGCAAACGGGTCGCCTGCTCTGCCCGCTTGCGCTCGGTGATGTCCGTCGAGCTACCCACAAATTG
>WNFG01000408.1_pt1 | contig 36378 bp, 35 predicted proteins | sample 5400431 | NCBI WGS metagenome assembly WNFG01 (sample SAMN13153346, study PRJNA577476) | soil metagenome | isolation source: 120 cm saprolite under Douglas fir tree site 2 hole 3 replicate 2 | place: USA:California | collected 2015-04-18
CGCGTGAGGCGGACAGATGGAGAGCACCACATCGCTGGTCGCGATCACCGCGGCCACGGTGCCCGCGTCCTCGAGCCCCGCGGCGGCCGCGCGCCCGCGCGTTTCCGCGCTGCGCCCGGCGGAGGCCCAGAGCACGCGCTGCCCCGCGGCCCTCGCGCACGCGCCCACCACCGCTCCCATGTCCCCCGGATGCAGCAGCCCGACCGTCGTCGCCATGCTCTCCTCCAACCTGTCTCGTGAACCGTCTCTTGTCGACCGCGGCGGGAGGCCGCGATCGTAGGTCGTGTGTCAGTCCTCGCCCGCCAGGTGGGCGAAGCGGCCCGACGCCGAGCGCGTCGGCAGATCGGCCGAGCCGTGAATGGCCTTGATCTCGACCTCGCGCACGAGATCGCCCAGCAGGACCGCGATGAGCCCGAGCATGGCCAGCAGCGGCGAGAACATGACGGCGGCGAGCAGCCAGACGAAGAAGCCCTGCACGCCCCGGGTGGTGCCCCTGCCCAGGGAGGGCGAGCGGGCTAGTTTCACTTCGAGCGCGGGCTCTGCCCACGCAACCTGTTTTCGGGGGGAGGTTGGGAAGGGGGGCGCAGCCCCCCTCCGAGCGTTCTCAGCGGGCGGGGGCGCTCGCCGAGATCAGCGCCGGGTCGTCCACCGGCGTCACTTCCGCGTCGGCCATGAGGAACATCGCGAGGATGAAGAAGGTGACGAGGATACCGAGGCCGATCGACGCGCGCTTCATACGGGGGTGATCTCCGGGCGCAGATTGCGGACGATGCTCCGCAGCTCGCGCGGGCTGATGGGTTTCTCGAGCAGGTGGGCGGCGCCGTAGCGCAGCGCCTCCGCCTGCGTGTCGGGGTGGCATTCGGCGGCGATGAGGACCATCAGGAGCGCCGGGTCCGCGGCGCGCAGGATGCGCACCAGGTCCCAGCCGTCCTCCGCGATCCCGTGAGCCGGCGGCAGGTCCAGATCGATGATGGCCAGATCGAACTCGCCGTCGCCGACCTTTCGGATGGCCTCCGAGCTGCCCTCCGCCGTCTCGACGGTGAAGCCGCTGCCGCGGAGCGCGGCGCCCAGGCCCTCGCGGCTCGTCCCGTAGGGATCGACCAGCAGCAGCCGATCTCGTCCCTCCGTCTCCGCGTCGCCGTTCAGCCCGGTCGTGGCCATGTCGCTGGATCTCCGCATCCATAGGCAACCGCGGTGCCAAACGGAGAGGGTCCACCAGAATCCGCGGAAGCTCGGCATTACGATCAGTTAGCGAAATTCGAGGAATGCCGGAGCGGGGGGCCGGTGTCAGCCGGTGGACACTTGTCGTGTAAGCGTTACATCGAAACGGGTAATTTTTTCTTCGTGGCGCGGACTTAGCGAGCGGCACGCGCGACAACTAGAGGCAGTCCGCGCGGGGTTGCCGTATGCTGCGTGAAAATCCTCCCGGGGAGGTGTGACGACGATGCGAGTGCTGCTGGTGCATCCGAGCCCGCTGATGTATTCGGAGCTGTACCTGCGGCTCGAGCCGCTCGGCCTCGAGCGCGTGGCCGCCGCCATCCAGGCCGCCGGACACGAGGTGCGGCTGCTCGACCTGCAGATCTTCCAGCACGCCGACTACTGGCGCGAAGTGGAGACGTTCGCGCCGCAGGCGGTGGGCTTCTCGGTGAACTACCTGGCCAATGTCCCGGAGGTGGTGGATCTCGCCAAGGAGACCAAGGCCCGGCGTGGCGTCCCCTTCGTCTTCGTCGGCGGGCACAGCGCGTCCTTCATCGCCGCCGAGTTCCTCGACCACGCCGGCGGCGCCATCGACTGCATCGTGCGCGGCGAGGGCGAGGTCATCGCGCCGCGGGTGCTCGAGGCCATCGGCGATCCGAAGCTCGAGACGCTCCCCGGCGTGGTGACCCGGCACGGCGCGGGCCCGAGCCCGACCCTGCTCAAGGACCTCGATCTCCACCTCCCCGCCCGCCACCTCAGCCGCCGCCGGCACAAGTACTTCATCGGGGTGCTCGATCCGTGCGCGTCCATCGAGTTCACGCGCGGCTGCCCGTGGGACTGCTCGTTCTGCAGCGCGTGGACCTTCTACGGGCGCAGCTACCGCAAGGGCTCACCGGAGGCGGCGGGGGAGGACCTCGCGCGTATCCGCGAGCCCAACGTCTTCATCGTGGACGACGTCGCCTTCATCCAGGCCGAGCACGGCTTCGCGATCGCCCGCGAGATCGAGCGCCGGCGCATCCGCAAGCAGTATTACCTGGAGACACGCTGCGACGTGCTGATCAAGAACCAGGAGCTCTTCGCGTACTGGAAGCGGCTCGGCCTCTTCTACATGTTCCTCGGCATCGAGGCCCTGGACGACGAGGCCCTCCGGCTCCACCGCAAGCGCGTGACCCTCAACGAGAACCTCCGGGCGCTCGAGATCGCCCGGTCGCTCGGCCTCACCGTGGCCATCAATATCATCGCGGACCCGAGCTGGGACGAGACCCGCTTCGCCCAGGTGCGGGACTGGGCGCTCACCGTGCCCGAGGTCGTGCACTTCACGGTGGCCACCCCCTACCCCGGCACCGAGCTCTGGCTGACCGAGTCGCGACAGCTCACCTCTCGCGACTACCGCCTCTTCGACGTGCAGCACGCAGTGCTGCCCACCAAGCTCCCGCTCAAGCGCTTCTACGAGGAGCTGGTCCGGACCCAGGCCGTGCTCAACCGCAAGCACCTGGGCTGGGGGGCGGTGCGCCGCTACGGGGGGGCCGCGCTCCAGGCGGCGGCCCGGGGGCAGACCAACTACCTCCGGATGCTCTGGAAGTTCAGCACGGTCTATAACCCCGAGCGGCAGTACGCCGACCACCAGCAGCCGGTCCGCTACGAGATGCGGCCGCCCCGCCCTCTGGCCGGGGCCAAGCCGACCAAGCAGGAGCTCTACATCCACATGCCCGCCCCCGTCCACTAGCCTCTGGGCGAGGGGGCCGTGTAACGATTACACGCAGTGTGTAAAGTTTATAAACGCGCCATCGAATCTGGCTCTTAGCGCGCGTCCCCGGCGGCACGGCGGTGCCTCGCAAATAGAGGCCAGAGCGCACGAAATGACGCACCCCGCCTCGACCCCTCGCCCCTCACCCGCTTGGCTTGCTTGTTGCTCTCCCAGGCAGGTTCGCAATTCGTCGTATACGTCAGTCAACGTTCACAAAGGAGGCGGGTACATGCGACAGGTGATGAAGATCGGCGTCCTGCTGCCAGTGGCAGTCCTGCTGGTGTCCGGGTGCGCCACGAAGGGCTTCGTGCGTGACATGTTCGCGAAGAAGGATGTCGAGGTCGACCAGCGCTTCGTGAAGGTCGAGGGCCAGGTCGAGGGCGTCAATACCGAGGTCAAGGGCGTGACCACCCAGGTGAAGAGCCTGGAGGGCGCCGTGGCCGAGGCCCGGAGCCGGGCCGACGCGGCGATGACCAAGGCCGAGGGCGTGGACACCCGCCTGACCCGGCTGTGGTCGAACCGCTACAACCAGAAGACGGCCGACACCCTCGAGGTCTACTTCGGCTTCGACAAGGCCGAGCTCACCGACGGGGCGCAGACCGCGCTGGCCGGTGTGGTGAAGGAGCTGCAGGGCAATCCCACCCTGATCGTGGAGCTGGGTGGCTTCACCGACCCGAAGGGCACCGTGGACTACAACTACGGGCTCAGCCAGCGCCGGGTCGAGGCGGTGCGTCGCTTCCTGGTGGAGAAGGGCATCCCGCTCACGCGGGTGCACGCGGTGGGTCTCGGACCCATCACCGCCAAGGAGACCCCGGACGAGAAGAAGCGCCGGGTCACCGTCAAGATGCTGGTGGATCAGGACTAGAAGAACTCCTAGTACGCTCTACCAAGGGGGGAGGGACTCGCGTCCCTCCCCCCTTTTTCGTTTTTATTTCTTGTCCCAGGCCGCCGGCTCAGGGGTGGAGACCTGGGTCTCGGGAATCCGCTCCAGCTCGCTCAGCAGGAGCCCCGCCCAGCGGTAGATATTGTGCTCGCGCACCCCCTCGCGCATGCGCCCCATGCGCGCCCGGCGCTCATCACTCGGCATCGCGACCGCGGTGCGGATGGCCTCGGCCATGCCGTCCACGTCGTACGGGTTCACCAGGATGGCGTCCCGCAGCTCCGACGACGCGCCGGTGAACTGGCTCAGGATGAGCGCCCCTTCCTCGTCCTCGCGCACCGAGATGAACTCCTTGGCGACCAGGTTCATGCCGTCGTGCAGCGAGGTCACCATGCAGAAGTCGGCGTGGCGGTAGAAGGGCCAGATGTCGCGGTGCTCGTGGTGCCGCTTCAAGTAGAGGATGGGCTTCCACCGCTTGGTCTGGTACGTCCCGTTCACCTCCTGGATCGCCGCGTCCACCTCGGCCTCCAGCGCCTGGTAGCGCGGGATGGTGCTGCGGCTCGGCGCGGCGAGCTGCACGAAGACCACGCGCTCGCGGTACTCCGGGAAGCGCTCGAAGAACCGGCCGAGCGCCCGGAAGCGCTCGGGCAGGCCCTTGGTGTAGTCGAGCCGCTCCACGCCCACCCCGAGGAACTCGGCGGTGGTGTCCAAGCTCGCGAGGAGCGCTTGTCGAGAAGTCGTGGGTGGATTGTCCACGAACCCGGGGGCCACGCTGATGGGGAACGGCTTCACCGAGGTCACGTGCTGGCCGCGCGTCACCGAGAAGCGCTCCCAGTCGATGCGGGCCTCGATCGCCCGCTCCACCGTGTCCAGGAAGTTGTTGCAGTAATACTGGGTGTGGAAGCCGATGAGGTCGGCGCCCAGCATGCCCAGGAGCAGCTCGTCCTGCCACGGGCAGATCGAGAAGGCCTCGAAGTTCGGCCACGGGATGTGCCAGAAGATCGCGGTGCGCGCGTCCGGGCGCTCGCGCTTGATGAGCCCGGGCAGGAGCGCGAAGTGGTAGTCCTGGATCAGCACCATCGGCGACTCGGTGCCCGCGATCTCCTCCAGCACCGCGGCCGCGAACTTCTCGTTGACCGCCCGGTAGTGCGCCCAGTCCTCCGGGCGGAACAGGGGCCGGTTGTGCACGATGTGGCAGAGCGGCCACAGGCCCTCGTTGGAGAAGCCGTAGTAGTACCCCTGCTCCTCCTCCGGGGTGAGCCAGACGCGCTTGAGCGTGTAGCGCGGGTCGTCGGGGGGAACGCGGAGGCGGCCCCGCGCGTCCGCGGTCTCCCGGTCCGCGTCGCCGCTGGCCTGCGCGACCCAGATGCCGCCGCAGGCGCGCATCACCGGATCCATCGCGGTGACGAGGCCGCTGGCCGGCGTGATCACCTGGATGCGGCCGTCCTTCCAGACGTGGCTGATGGGCTCCCGGTTGGAGACCACCACCAGCGGCCGCTCCCCGAGCCGCATCTTGGCGAACTGCTTGAGCCGCTCCTCCGTCCAGAGGGTCTGGCCGATCAGGCGCAGCGCGGCCTCTTCCTCGGCGGCCGCCTTCGCCCGCTGCAGGTTCTTGGCCAGCACCGTGACCTCGCGCGCGATGGGGCCGAAGAGGCTCTCGTCCGGCATCTCGGGCGGGTCGATCGCGTGGCCCCGCCGCACCGCCTTGGTCCAGCGCGCCATCTTGGCCAGCGGCTGGGTCAGGCTCATGCGGACGACGAGCAGCGCGATCAGGGCCAGCACCACGGCCAAGACCAGGAAGCGGATGGCGTTGAAGCGCCAGCGCTCCCATTCGGCGACCTTGAGGGCGGAGGCGTCGAGGAAGACCACGAGCGCCCCGGTGGCCTTGTCGTCGCGCAGGATCGGATCCGCGTAGACGTAGAGGGTCTTGCCGTCGAGCTTGCGGAAGCCGGTCTGCACCGCCCCCGACGTGAGCGCCCACGTCACTTCCGGGGGCGGGGTCTCGATCACCTTGGACACGCTCGGCGTGACCGAGATCATCGAGGCGACCCGGTCGTAGACCGCCAGATCCAGGTCCGGCTTGCTGAACTTCTTAATCAGCCGGTCGATCTGGGCCTTGTTGCCGCCACGGGCCAGTACCGGCTCCAGGACCTCCTTGAGGCTCTCGCTCACGAGGGCGGCGCGCCGGTCGAGCTCATTGATCAGCCGCTGGCGCTCCTCGGCGATCTGCAGGTAGGCGAAGACCCCGATGACGACCAGGGAGGCGACCCAGAGCGCCGCGACCAGCCGGAGCTGGAACCTCATGCGCGGCTCTCCGCGGTGACCCCGTCGGCGAGCAGGGCCAGGAGCTGGTGGACCTCGGAGACGTCGTGCAGCCGGTACGCCGCCTTGGACGCGGGCACCGCGTCGCCGACCCGGATCGTGAGCGCCTGGCCGCTGAGCACCTCGAAGGCGTGCTCGTCGGTCCAGTCGTCGCCCAGGTAGAGCCAGAGCGCCGGCTCGGGCAGGCTCGCCCGCAGTCGCTCCTGGATCCACAGGGCGCACTCGCCCTTGGTCCAGGCCACCTGCGGCAGCACCTCGATCACCTTGCTGCCATGGAAGATCTTGAGCCGGCTCCCCTGCTCGCTGATCGCCCGGGCCAGCTCGATCTCGACCCGGCGGATCTCGTCGGCGGCCACGTGCCGGTAGTGCACGGCCACCGCCAGGCCCTTCGTCTCCACCCGCATCCCGCGCACCGAGGGGGCCCGGCGGACCAGCACGTCCCCCACCGCCCACAACATGGCCTGCTGGGCCAGCGCGTCCGGATGACGGAAGGCGAGGTTCGGTCCCTCGATCTCGAGCCCGTGGCAGCCCGCGTAGATGACGTCGTCCAGCGCCACGCGGGCCCGCAGATCCTCGAGGCCGCGCCCCGAGATCACGGCCACCCCGGCCCGCGGTGAGCGGGCGAGGCGCGCGAGGTCCTCGCGGGTCCGCGTGGCGAGGACCGCGTCGGCCGGGTCGTCCACGATGGGGGTCAGGGTGCCGTCGTAGTCCGTCATGAGCAGGATGCTGCCGGGTCCGGCCAACCATTCGTCCGCCCAGGCGAGGAGACGCGCAAGGTCGCTCACGCGCCGCGCTCCGGACCGCGGGGCGCCGCCAACACCACGGAAACCACTCGCGCGCTCAGTATCCACATGGCACAGGCAACCAGCGAGGACGACCGGACCAGGTAGGCAAGCCTCAGCATATCGGTCGATCCGGAGCCGGTCAAGGGTGCGCTCGCCCTCAGGTCCGCGGGTACGGGTTCCCGGAGCGCTCGAGCGCCCGCCGCGCGCTGTCCACGATCTGCGCCGTCGTGCCGGCGAGCCCCCAGTTACCCCCGTACGCGTAGTAGTGGGAGAAGCCGCCCTCGTCCAGCCGGGCCAGGAGCCCCTCTCCGCTCTCCTGGATCAGCAGCAGCACGCGCTCGCCCCCGCAGTTCGCGGGCACGCAGCCGGTCACCGCCACGTAGTTGGCGTCTCCGACCCGAACCCCGCGCGGCGGCTCGGTGCGACCGACGTAGGCGGCGGCGCCCTTGGCGATCTTGCCGCGGCCCTCCGCGGCCGGTGTCCAGTCGGCGCCGAAGAGGCTGCGGATCTTGTCGCGAAGCTGCGGGTTGTTGATGACCTCCTCCCCGGTGCGACCGAACCGGGCCTCGCGGGGCCCTGGCTCGAGCACCCCGGCCATCGGGGGCGTCGGCGTCCCCGCGGGCGGATCGATGGTGCATGCCGCGGTGAGCGCGCCCAGAGCCAGCGTGAATCCCAGGAATACACTGCGCATGATGATCTCCTCTGGTTTACACGCTCCGTCAGCGGGGAGCCTTCGACATCTCGTCGGCCAGGAGGTAGGCCTTGTCGGCCAGCGTGAACGCGCGCTGCACGTCGCGGGTCGAGAGCGCTTCGCGGGCCTTGACGAGGAAACTCTGGATGGTCCGGTAGTTCTCCTGCTGCTCACGGGGCAGGCGCGCGGGATCGATCCGCTGCACGAGCTTCTCGGTGCCTTCGATACGGCGCTCGGCCTGCGCCTTGAGGCGCTGCTCCTCCTCCGCGCTGGCCTGCGGGGCCAGCACCGGCGGCTCGCGGGGAATCGCCGCGCTGCGCGGGGGCGGCTGGGCCGGCGCGGGGGGCGTGGGCGGCGTCGCGAGCGGCGCCGCGGGCGCGGGCCGGGGCGGAGCGGGCCCGGGCACGGGCTCCCTGACCGCCGGCGCCGGCCGGGCCGCGGGATCCTCCTCGCCGGCGGTCGCGGCGCGCGGCGGGGCCATGGACGGCGCGGGCACCAGGAAGTCGCCGGCGCTCGCGCAGCCGCCCAGCGTCGCGGCGGCGAGCAGCAGCCAGATCGGCCCGCGCACGCGCGTCACCGCACCGGCAGGCGGACGATCACGGCCGTCCCCCGCCCCAGCTCGGACTTCGCCTCGACCGTGCCGTCGTGGAGCTGCACGATGCGGTACACCACCGAGAGCCCGATGCCGCTGCCCCCCGGCTTGCTCGTGTAGTAGAGCTTGAAGATCTTGTCCACGTCCTCCGGCGCGATGCCCACCCCCTGGTCGGTCACCGTCACGCGCACCCAGTCGACCTCTTCGGGGCGGGTGCGGATGCGCACCGCCCCGCCGCTCGGCATCGCCTGCACCGCGTTCTGCACGATATTGATGAAGGCCTGGCGCAGCAGCTCCTCGTCGGCGCTCACCGCGGGCAAGGCCGCGTCCAGCTCGAGGACGAAGCGCACGCCGTGGCTCAGGCTCTCCGCTTCCAGCAGCGCGCACACGCTCTGGAGCATGGCGTTGAGATCCACCGGCTTCAGCGTCAGCTCCTGCGGTCGCATGAACTTGAGGAAGCCCTGCACCACGCGATCCAGCCGCCGGATCTCGCCGCCGATGACCTCCAGGCTCTTCTTGACGTCCACCCCCGAGTCCTCGAGCCGCTCCTTGAGCAGCTCGACGTGGATCATCATCGCGTTGAGCGGGTTCTTCACCTCGTGGGCCACCCCCGAGGTGAGCCGGCCGAGCGCGGCCAGCTTGGCCGAGTAGCTCACCAGGGACTGCACCGTCTTGATGGACTCGAGGTCCTTCAGCAGCACCGCCACGCCCATCACCCGGTGGGCGTCCTCCATGTGGAAGGCGGAGACCAGGAACTCCTTGTCGCGGCCGTCGTGGGGCAGCACCACGGTGGCGTTGCGGATGCCCGCGGAGCCGACGAGCACCTGGTCCACGAAGGGCAGCAGCGGATGCGCGGGGTCCAGCACCTCGTGGATGGGCAGGCCGACCGTCCGCTCGAGCGGGAGGCCCACCACCGTCTCCGCGGCCCGGTTGAAGAACAGGATATGCCGCTCCGGGTTGAGGAAGATGACCCCGTCTTCCAGCTGGTCGACCACCCCCTGGAGGTGCGCCTTCTCGCTGAGGGTCGACAGCCGGTCCGCCTGGAGCTCGCGCCCCAGGCGCGTGAGCTGGGAGGACAGCTCCTGGAACTCGTCGCCGCCCAGCGCCACCGGCGTGGCCTCCAGCGGCTCACCCCGGCGGATCCGGTCCACCTGGCCCACGATGGCGCGGATGGGCCGCACGGTGAGCTGCGCCAGCACCATCGCGGCGAGCCAGGCCAGGGGCAGCGCGACCGCGGCCACGGCTAGGCTCTGCTGGAGCGAGCTCGTGACCTCGCGCCGCAGCAGCGTGGTCGACACGCCCAGACGAATGGACCCGAAGAGGCGGTCGTTGAGCGTCATCGGCAGCACCGTCTCGTAGGTGCGGCCCGTGGTGTAGAGCGCGGAGAAGCGGCTCAGGGTGTCCACCTTCAGGAGCCCGTCCAGGCTCGGCCGCTCCGGCTCCGGCTTGCCCTCCTTCTGGCGCTCGGTGTGGAGCAGCACGGTGCCGGTGTGGTCGGTGACGAGGGCGTAGAGCAGGTGCGGCGAGTAGCCGACGCTCGCGTCGAGGAAGCTGCGCAGCTCCGGATCGTCCCGCAGCGCGGCGAGCGGATCGGCGCCGGGGGTGCGCTGCAGCGCGCGGCTGGTCTGGGCGTAGATCTGCTTGGCGATGAGCTCGGCCTGCTTCACCGCCTCCTGCACCACGACGCGGCTCAGCTGGGAGAGGTGGATGGCGGTGGCGGTGGAGACCACGAGCAGGGTGAGCAGGCTGACGACCAGCGCCTCCCGCCCGCGGACCCCGAGTCGTCGCATGCTAGGTGCCGTAGGTCTTGAGCTTGTTGTGCAGCGTCTTGAGGCTGATGCCGAGCACGTCGGCGGCGCGCGTCTTGTTGTTGCCGTTGGCCGCGAGGGTCTTCAAGATCAGGGCCTTCTCCGCGTCCTCCAGGCTCGTCCCCACCCGGAAGCTCACCGAGTCGGGCCCGTCGCCGGGATCGGCCACCCGCAGGGACGGCGACGGGGGAATGTGCTTGGGCAGGATGGTGTCGTTCTCGCAGACGATGATCGCGCGCTCGAGCGTGTTGCGCAGCTCGCGGACGTTGCCCGGCCAGGACTGGGCGACGAGCCCGCTCAGCACGCTCTCGTCCAGCGCGCGGATGTGCTTGTCGTAGCGGGCGTTGAACTCCTCCATGAACGCCTGCACCAGCGCCGGGATATCGTCCCGGCGGTCGCGCAGCGGCGGCATCACGAGGCTCACCACGTTCAACCGATAGTACAGGTCCTCGCGGAAGCTGCCCTCCTGGATGGCCTTGACCGGATCCTTGTTGGTCGCGGCGAGCACCCGTACGTCCACCTTGATCTCGGTCCGGCCTCCCAGCCGCCGCACCGTGCCGTCCTGCAGGATGCGGAGGAACTTGGCCTGGGTGCCCGGGTTCATCTCGGCGATCTCGTCGAGGAAGATGGTGCCCTCGTGGGCCAGCTCGAAGCAGCCGGGCCGCCGCTCCAGCGCGCCGGTGAAGGCCCCCTTCTCGTGGCCGAAGATCTCACTCTCCAGCAGGGTCTCCGGGATCGCCGCGCAGTTCACCGCCACGAACGGGCCCTTGGCGCGCGGGGAGAGATCGTGCAGCGTGCGCGCCACCAGCTCCTTGCCGGTGCCGCTCTCCCCGCTGATCAGCACCGGCGCCGTCGTGGGCGCCGCCACCTCGATGAGCCGATACACCTCCTGCATGCCCGCGCTGGTGCCCACCAGGCGCCCCATGCCCCAGACCTGGCTCAGCCTGCGGCGCAGCAGCGCGACTTCCCGCAGCGCCTCGCCTCGCTCGGCCGCCTTGGGGATGAGCAGCCGCAGGCGCGCCACGTCCACCGGCTTGGTCAGGTAGTCGTAGGCGCCCTCCCTCATCGCGGTCACCGCGGTGTCGATCGACCCCTGCCCGGTCAGGAGGATCACCGAGGCGAAGGGCACGTCGGTCTTGAGCGCGCGGAGCAGCTCGAGACCGTCCATCTTGGGCATGACGAGGTCGGAGAGCACGACCGAGGGCAGTCCCGCCGCGGCCTTGGCGAGCGCCTCCTGGCCATCGCCCGCCTCGTCCACGTCATAGCCCCAGCGGGCCAGGAGCGCGGTCAGGCCCTGGCGGGCCGGCTCCTCGTCGTCGACGATCAGGATCTTGAGCGCCATACCCTCAGTGCGCGGGGAGCGCGCTCCGGAGGGCGGGGAACCAGCGCGTGAGCGCCGAGTCGCTCACCAGGATGGTCTCGTCGCGCACCGGGCCGGTGGACACGAGGGAGACCGGCACCCCGATCAGCTCGGCGAGGCGCTCGACGTACTCGCGCGCCTTGGACGGCAGCGCCGCGTAGTCGCGCAGGCCGTGGGTGGAGCTCTGCCAGCCCGACAGCTCCTCGTAGACCGGCTCCGCGGTGGTCCAGATGCGCTCCTCCTCCGGGAAGTCGGTGAGCACCTCGCCCCGATACCGGTAGCCCACGCAGATGCGCACCGTCTCGCAGCTATCGAGCACGTCGAGCTTGGTCAGCGCGATGGTGTCGAGCCCGTTGATGCGCGCGGCGTAGCGGAGCGCGACCGCGTCCGCCCAGCCGCAGCGGCGGGGCCGGCCCGTGACCGCCCCGTACTCGTTGCCGCGCGCGCGGAGCAACTCGGCCAGCTCCCCCGACACCTCGGTGGGGAAGGGGCCGCCGCCCACGCGGGTGCAGTAGGCCTTGGAGATGCCGAGCACCCCGTTGATCTTGGTGGGCGGCACACCGGTACCGGTGGAGGCGCCGCCCGAGGTGGTGCTGGAGGAGGTGATGAAGGGATAGGTTCCGTGGTCGATGTCCAGCATGGTCCCCTGGGCACCCTCGAACAGGATGGAGTGCCCGGCCTCGATCCACCCATGCAGGAGCAGCGCGGTGTCGGTCACGTACGGGGCGAGCCAGCCCGCGTAGCGGAGGTAGGTGCCGAGGATGCTGTCCACCGTGAACGTCTGCTCGTCGTAGATCTCCCGGAGCAGCCGGTTCTTCTGCTGGATATTGAACTCGAGCTTCTCCCGGAAGAGCTCCTCGTCGAGCAGGTCGGCCATGCGGATGCCGATCCGCGCCGCCTTGTCGGCGTAGGCGGGGCCCACCCCCTTGCCGGTGGTGCCGATCCGGCGCTTGCCCGCCTGCGACTCGGAGGCCCGGTCGAGCGCCGGGTGATAGGGCATGATCAGGTGCGCGTTCTTGGATATGTAAAGGTTGCCGTCCAGCGAGACCCCCCGCTGCACCAGCGACTCCATCTCCTCGATCAGCGAGGCCGGGTCGATCACCACCCCGCAGCCGATGACGCAGCGGACGCCCGGATGCAGGATGCCGGAGGGGATGGACTGGAGCACGAACTTCTCCCGGCCCACCACCACCGTGTGGCCGGCGTTGTTCCCGCCCTGGTAGCGGACGACCACGCCCACGTGGGGCGCGAGCACGTCCACGATCTTGCCCTTGCCCTCGTCGCCCCACTGCGCACCCACCACCACGATATTAGGCATCTCCGTCTCCAAGACCCGGGAAGTGCGGCCGCGGGTCCGCGAGCAGCTCGCCGCACGTCACCATCCGTTCCTCCGCCGCTTCCGCTCCCGCCCGGAGATCCAGGACCCGCACCAGGTCCGGATCGGCCCCGTCGGCGCCGATGACCAGCGCCCAGGCGGCGCGCTGCCCCCGGGCATAGGCCAGCGATTCGGCCAGCGGCCGGCTGATGATGTCGCGCGCCACCGCTGCCCCCGCGTCCCGCAGCCGCCGCGAGAGCGCGAGCGCGCGGGTCTTGTCCGCCGTGAAATCGATCACGAAAAAGTCGGGCCCGGGCAGCCGCGGCTCCGCCCCCTGCGAAGCCATCGCCAGCAGCGCCCGGCCCGTCTCGAAGGCAAAGCCGGTGGCCGGGCAGTCGTAGCCGAACCGGGCCAGCATCTGGTCGTAGCGCCCGCCCCCCACCAGCGGGGCGCCCAGACCCGACACGTAAGCCTCGAAGTGTACGCCCGAGTAGTAGTCGAAGCCACGCACTTCGCCCAGGTCGAGCAGGACCGAGTCGGCGAGGCCGTAGGCGCGCAGCAGCCGGTAGATCTCGGCCAGGTTGGCGAGCGCGGCCTCCGACCGCGGGTTCTTGACGAGGCGCTCGGCGCGATCGAGCACGTCGCCGCGCCCGTAGAGCGTGGGGAGGGCCAGCAGCAGCTCGGTCACCGCCGCGGGCGCGGCGAGCTCGCCCACCAGGCGCTCGAGGGCCGAGAGGTCCTTGTGGCCCAGCGCCGACCGCAGCTCCCTTCCGGTGGCGGGGTCGGCGGCCACGTCGTCCAGGATGCCGCGAAAGAACTCGGTCTGCCCCACGTCGATCTGGAATCGCTCGAGACCCAAGGCGCGGAGGCCCTCGACGGTCATCGCGATCATCTCGGCGTCGCCCTCGGGATTGGGCAGCCCGATCAGCTCCACGCCCGCCTGGTAGAACTCGCGGTAGCGGCCCACCTGCGGCTCTTCGTAGCGGAACACGTCGGTGACGTAGGCCAGGCGCAGCGGCTTGGGCTCGTCCCGCATCCGGGTGGCGACGATTCGCGCGATCTGGGGTGTGACGTCCGCGCGCAGGGCGAGGAGCCGCCCGCTCTCCCGGTCCACCATCTTGAACATGCGCTCCTGCAGCTCTCCGTCGGTGCCGTGGGAGAGCACGTCGAAGTACTCGTACGCGCTGGTCACCACTTCGCGATAGCCCCAGCGCCGGAAGACCTCGAAGAGGCGCTCCTCCACCGCCCGCTTGCGGGCCGCCTCGTCGGGCAGGTAGATCTTGGCGCCCTTTGGAAGTTGTCTTGGGGGCAGTTGAGTCGGCTGGCTCTTGCGCGGCACGCTCACGGCGGCCTCAGGCGATCGCGACGTCGGTCAGGTGGACGAGCGAGTTCATCCGGTGCAGCGTGGTCCAGTCGTCGCGGAACTCGAGCTCCGAGATGCCGGCGGAGGCGAGCTGGAGCGCCCAGAGCCGGTCGAGGCCGAGGCCGAGGGCTTCCAGGATCAGGACCCGACCCGTGATCCCGTGGGAGACGAGGCAGACGGTCTGCTCCGGGTGGGCCTCCCGCATCGCCGCGAGGCCCGCCAGGGCCCGGGCGCGCACCGCGGCCAGCGTCTCCGCCCCGGGCCACGCGGCCTCGTGCGGCGCTTCGGCCCAGGCGCGGAGCGGGTCGGGGAAGCGCGCCTGCACCTCGTCCCGCGTGAGCCCCTCCCACTCCCCGAAGCCCATCTCCTTGAAGGCCTCCGCCTCGCGCACCGCGAGCTGGTGGGGCGCCGCGATGATCGCGGCGGTCTCCCGCGCCCGCCCGAGCGGGCTCGACCAGACCGCGGCCACCGGCGAGCCGGCCAGGAGCCGCGCCGCGGACTCGGCCTGCCCGCGGCCGGTGGCGGACAGCGGGCTATCGCGCCAGCCCTGGAAGCGGCGCTCCCGGTTCCAGTCGGTCTCCGCGTGACGGACCAGCAGCACGCGCATCGCGCTCAGCGCTCGGCCAGGACCTTCTGGGCCGCGCGGACCGCGGCCCCGAAGTCGACGGGGTGGCCGAGCTCCTGCAGCACCTGCTCGAGCGCGGCGAGCGCGGTGATCACGTCGAAGTCGCCGACGTAGCCCATGTGGCCGAGCCGGAACACCTGCCCCTTCATCTCCCCCTGCCCGCCCGCGATCGTGATGTTGTGCGAGGTCGAGTAGGTGGACAGCACCGCCTCGCTGTCGATCCCGCGCGGCGCGACCACCGCGGTCAGCGCCGGGCTCGGCCCGGTCTTGGCGAACAGCTCGAGCCCCAGCGCCTCCACCCCGGAGCGGGTGGCGCGGGCCAGCCGCTCGTGGCGCCGGAACACGTTCGGCAGGCCCTCGGCCTCGATCATCTTCAGCACCTCGCGCAGCCCCACGAAGATGGAGACGGCCGGGGTGAAGCGGCATTCGTTCTTCGCGACGAATTTCCGCTCGGTCGCGATGTCGAAGTAGTACTTCGGCAGCCGCGAGGCCTTCACGTGGCCCCACGCCTTCTCGGAGAGCGCGCAGAAGGACAGGCCGGGTGGGAGCATCAGCCCCTTCTGGGAGCCCGCGACCGCCACGTCCACGCCCCACTCGTCCATGCGCAGGTCGGCGATACCGAGGCTCGACACCGCGTCGACGACCAGGATCGCGCCGGTCGCGCGCGTGACCGCGGCGACGCCCTTGACGTCGTGGAGCACGCCGGTGGACGACTCGCTGTGCTGCATCAGCACCGCCTTCACGTCCGGGTGGCGGCCGAGCGCCTCCGCGAAGGCGGAAGCGGGCACCGTCTGGCCGAAGGGCGCGTCCAGCGGGATCACGGTGACGCCGTAGGTGCGGCAGATCTCCTCCCAGCGCTCGCCGAATTTGCCCGCGCGGAGCACCAGCACCGTGTCGCCCGCCGACAGGGTATTGCACACGGCGGCCTCCAGGGCCCCGGTGCCCGACGACGTGAACGGGATCACGTCCTGGCTGGTCTGGAAGAGCCGCTTGAGCCCCGCCCGGACCTCCAGGAAGAGCGCCTCGTACTCCGGCGTCCGATGGTGGAGCATGGGCTGGGCCATCGCCAGCAGCACGTTCGACGGCACCGGCGTGGGACCGGGCGCCATCAGGTAGTACTTCTTCATTACAAGCTCCTTGGGGGTCAGGTTGACCCGACCACGGTATCAGAAGCGCGCGACACCTTGCAACGAGCGCCCATCTTGTGAAGCCGTGTACCATGTGCCCCGTGCCCCAACTGTCGCCGTCGAAAGGGATCGCCGGGGTCACCGCGCTGCTCCTGCTCGCGGCCCCGGCGCTTGTCGGCCCCGCGCGCGCCGACGAGGGCCTCTGGGGCCGGCTCGCGGCGGGCGGCCAGGTGGTGCTCCTCCGCCATGCCACGACGACCCCCGGCGTCGGGGACCCAACCGGCTTTCGACTGGACGACTGTGTGACCCAGCGCAACCTGACCGAGGCCGAACGTGAGGAGTCGCGACGGATCGGCGCCGCCTTCAAGGCCCGCGCGATCCCGGTGGCGCGGGTGCTGTCGAGCCGGTGGTGCCGCTGTCTCGAGACCGCGCGGCTGGCGTTCGGATCGGCCGAGCCGTGGGAGCCGTTGAGCTCGCTCTTCGCCGACCGCACGCGGCAGGTCGAGCAGACCCGGGCCTTCCGGGACCTCGCGGGCGAGAAGCGCGCGGGCGGCAACACGATCCTGGTGACCCACGGCGCCAATATCGTGGCCTTCGTCGGCGTGAGCCCGGCCATGGCCGAGCTGGTCATTGTCACGCCGCACGGGAACGGGACCTTCTCGGTGGCGGGGCAACTGCCGGCGCCCTGACCACGGTAAGAGAGCTAGTCCGAGTAGGGCGAGGCGCAGCCGAAGGCGAGCCGAACGAATACAAGAGAGGTGCCAGGGTGAGACTACACGTATTGATCCCATTCACGCTTACGCTCCTAGCGCTAGCGAGCGCGCCCGCGGTGGCGCATCACGGCTGGAGCGGCTACGACAGCAGCAAGGAGATGACGCTCACCGGCACCGTCCGCGAGGCCGGCTACGAGCACCCGCACGGATACATCCGGCTCGAGGCCGGCGGCAAGGTCTGGGTCGTGGTACTGGCCCCGCCCACGCGGATGGAGAACCGCGGCCTGCCCCGCGCCGATCTCCGGCCCGGCGCGACCGCCACCGTGGTGGGCTACCCCAACCGCACGGATCCCGACGAGCTGCGCGCCGAGCGGATCATGGTCGGCGGGAAGACAACGGAACTCCGCTAGGCTGTGCATCCGCCCGAGGGGGCCGCCTGGCTCGTCTGGCTCGAGACGTCCGCCCTGGCGGTGGCGATGCGCCAGTGGCAGTGGCTCTACCCCATCGTCGAGATCCTGCACATCCTGGGCTTCGTGCTCGTGGTGGGGGGCGCCTTCTACTTCGACCTGCGGCTGCTCGGGCGGGGCCGCTCGCTCGCGGTGAGCGGGCTCGCCGCGCATCTGCTCACGTGGGCGCGGGCCGGCTTCCTCCTCGTGGCACCCACCGGCTTCATGATGTTCACCGCGCACGCCACCGAGTTCGCGGTGAACCCGGCCTTCCGGATCAAGCTGATCCTGATCGCCACCGCCCTGCTCAATGCCGCCGCGTTCCACCGGTGGCCGTTCCGCTCGGTGGCGCGCTGGGACGTGGCGGCCGGCACGCCCACCTGGGCCAGGCTGGCGGGGGTGCTGTCCCTCGTCTGCTGGATCGGCGTGATCGCCTGCGGGCGCCTGCTGGCCTACTTCTAGGATTTGACGGAGCGGCCGAGGGCGGTGACGAAGATCGCGTCCTTGCCCGCCGCGTGGGGCGAGAAGAAGTCCACCACCGCGCGGTCGAAGAAGGTGAGGCCGCTGGCCCCGAAGCGCTGGCCGTAGGCGCCCAGGTAGAGCCGCCCCCCGATCAGGCCCGCCTCCAGGTTCGCCAGCCGGTAGCCGCGATTGCCCCCGCGCTCGAGCACGCGCGCCAGATCGGCGAGGAAGAAGACGGTCGCGCTCGAGGTCCCGCCCAGGGCCTGCTCGAGGCAGAGGAAGGCAGACGCCTCGCGCACATCCCCTGCCCGGAGGGGGACGAGCGCGTGGGCGGCACGGTCGTACGCGTACGCGCCGGGCTCGAGCCCCGTCACCGCGTGGACGTTCAGGTAGAGATCCACCAGGCCGGCGGGCACGTCGGCGGGAAACCCGCGCGTGGCGTGGTAGAGCGCGCTCGACAGCGCCTCGACGCTGATCGGCTCGCCCGAGAACTCGCGCGTCGACCCGCGCTTGGCGATGGTCTCCGCGAGCGACCGCCCCGCCCCAGCCAGCGGCCCCGGCAGCGGGGTCAGGTCTTGAAATACGACATTTGAGCGCGAGGGCGCCGGTGAAATGTCGGAATTCAAGACCTGACCCCAATCGGTGACTTCGGCTTCGGAGTCGAGGCTGGAGTTGTCGTAGGCGTCGCGCAGGAGCGGATAGTCGACCTCTCGAGAGGACAGGGGGATGACTTCGGGCGCGAGCGTGGTGATGACCGGGGACGCGGCGGCCACCGGGCCCGCGGCGCCGAGCGGGACGGCCACGAGCGCGCCTTCCTTCTCGGCATCGAGGCCGAGCAGACCATTGAGCTGGGCGTCCACGAACCCGGTGATCAGGCGGGCCGGCAGGTCGAGGGCGCGCGCCACTGCCAAGAGCTGGGCCAGCAGCGTGCCCGAATCCCAGAAGAGGTGCCGGTAGCCGCGCGCCTGGTACTTCCAGGTATTGCGCCAGTAGATGGCCGAGAGGATCACCGAGGCCGGCTGGGCGGCCGCCGCGTCGTCCGCCGTGGCCAGCGCCACCGCGCCCCGGAAGTCGCCGGCGCGAAGCCGCCTCAAGCTGAAGTCGCCCGGGCTGAAGTGGTAGACGCCCGGCTCGAGCCCCGCGACCGCGCCGGCCACCACATAGGCCTCGGTCTGGTAGAGCGCGCCGGTGGAGGCGGCGGCGCGGAAGTGGATCTGGGCGCCGCCCGGGTAGGTCTTGACCCGCGTGACACCCGCGGAGAAGAAGAGCAGCGCGGCGAGGCGCTCGAGATCGAGCGGGACCGGGCGCGCGGGCGGATCGCCGGGCGCGAGCGCGGCGAACGTATCGGCGGTCAGCGCGGGGAGATCCGTCGGTAGCCGGATCTGCTCGAGCGCGGGGTAGACCTTGAAGGGCAGGGGCTTGGTCTCCCAGTCGAGCACGTGGCCGCTGCGCCGCACCGACTCGGGCGAGTGCGCGGTGCGGTCGTGGTACTGGCGGGCGCTGGTGGTGTCGCGGTTGGCGGAGATACGGGTCTCCCCTGAGAGGGGATCTAGCTGAAGTGGTACGGCGGGCGGAACACGCCGCGCTCGGTGATGATGGCGCTGATCAGCGCGGCGGGCGTGACGTCGAAGGCCGGATTGAACACAGGGGCCGCCGTGGGAGCGGTCTGGCGCCCGGCCACGCCGCGCACCTCGGCCGCGTCGCGCTCCTCGATCACGATGGTGTCGCCGCTCGGGATCGAGGGGTCGATGGTGGAGGACGGCGCGGCCACGTAGAAGGGGATGCCGTGGTGGCGGGCCAGCACCGCCACGGAGTACGTGCCGATCTTGTTGGCGGTGTCACCGTTGGCCGCGATGCGGTCCGCGCCGGTCACGACCAGGTCCACCTCGCCGCGCTTCATCACGAAGCCCGCCGCCACGTCGGCGATCAGCCGGTAGGGGATCCCCTCCTTGGCCAGCTCCCACGCGGTGAGCCGCGAGCCCTGCATGACCGGGCGGGTCTCGTCCACCCAGACCAGCGCGACCTTGCCCCGCTCATGCGCGGCGCGGATCACCCCGAGCGCGGTGCCGTAGCCCGCGGTGGCCAGCGCGCCCGCATTGCAGTGGGTGAGCAGGCGCGCCCCGTCCGGCACCAGCGCGGCCCCGTGCGCGCCCATGGCGCGGTTCGCGGCGAGGTCCTCGGACAGGATGGCCTGGGCTTCTTCGAGGAGCCGGTCACGCAGCCGGGCGGGCGGCAGGTCCGCGCTGGCCACGACAAGACGCCGCATGCGGTCGAGCGCCCAGAACAGGTTGACCGCGGTGGGACGTGTCGCCGCGAGCCCCTTGATGGCCTCCTCGAGATCGGCGAGCAGGGCGGCGTGATTCGTGGCGCCGCTCGCCCGCGCCGCGAGGACGACGCCGAAGGCGGCGGCCACTCCAATGGCGGGGGCCCCGCGGACCACGAGGGTGCGGATGGCCTCGGCCACCTCCGGCCAGGACGCGCAGGCGCGCTCCACCTCCTCGGTGGGCAGCTTCGTCTGGTCGAGCAGCACCAGCCGGCCGTCTTCCCAGCGAACCGGCGTGATCACCGGCGATCGCCCTCTCCCCTTCGGGGAGAGGGCAGGGTGAGGGACCCGCGCTCGATCCGGAACAGCTTGTCGCGCGACGCGGCCCCGCGCACCAACGCGATGCGGGACGGCGCGACCCCAAGCGCGTCGGCCAGCAGGGCGATCACCGCCCGGTTCGCCTCCCCGCCCTCCGGCGCCGCGGTCACCCGCACCCGCAGCACGCCGCCCGCCTGCTCCACGACCTCGTTCCGCCGCGCCCGCGGCTGCACCCGCACCTCCAGCAGCTGCCCCGATGTACTGTTCCCGTTCGAGCGCGGGCTCCGCCCGCGCAACCCGTCTTTGGGGGAGGCAGGAAGGAGCGCGCCGAAAGGCGCGCGACGACCGTCGGAAGGGGGGCGCAGCCCCCCTCCGAGGTCAATCGCCCTGGTTCGCATCCGCCTCGAGGTCCTGGTCGAGCAGGCGCTGGTACATGTCCACGGTGGCCCGCAGGGACTCGGCGAGCTGCCGACGGGTGCGCTTGAGCTGGCTGATCTGGGCCTGGATGGCGGCCTCGGCGGTGCGCGCGGCCTCGATGGTCTTCTCGCCCTGCATCTCGGCTTCCTTGATCACGAGCTGGGCCTCGCGCCGGGCATTGTCCTTCATCTCCTCGACCATCCGCTGGGTGGTGACGAGGGTCTCCTGGAGCATGCGCTCACGCTGCTCGAGGCCGCGGGTGCGCTCCTCCGCCGCCTGGAGATGCTCCTTGAGCAGGGTGTTCTCCTTCAGCATGGCTTCGTAGTCACCCGCCAGGTCCTCGAGGAACGTGTCCACTTCCTGGACGTCGAAGCCGCGGAACATTCGCACCGTGAACTGCTGCTGGCGGATATCCATGGGGGTGATGCGCACGGCGGCCTCCTCAATACTGCGCCTGAAGCAGATGCCGAAGCACCCACTCCACTAGCCAGATGGCGAAGATGACGATCAGCGGAGAGAAGTCGAGCCCGCCGGTCTTCCACGGTGGTAGCAGCCGCCGGGCCGGTGCGAGCACCGGCTCGGTGATCTGACGGAGGATCCTCACGATGGGATTGCGGGGGTCCAGACTCACCCAGGTGATCAGCGCGGCCGCGACGATCACCCACGTGTAGAGCCTGAGCAGCATGAAGATCAGGTCGAGCACGCTAGGATCTCTTCCCCAGCTCGCGAGAGCGCTGCGTCGCGCGCTCCACGGCGCTGATGAATGTCCGCCGCACTCCCCCTTCTTCCAGCGCCGCGATGCCGGCGATGGTGGTGCCGCCCGGGGAAGACACCATGTCCTTGAGCTGCCCGGGATGCATCCCGGTCTCGAGGATGAGCTTGGCCGAGCCGAGCACGGTCTGCGTGGCCAGGATCATCGCGGTGGCGCGGTCCAGCCCCATCTTCACGCCGCCGTCGGCCAGCGACTCGATCACGATGGCCACGTAGGCGGGCCCGGATCCCGAGAGCCCGGTGACCGCGTCGAGGTGGTCCTCGTCGAGCACCACCACGCGCCCCACCGCGCCGAACAGCTCCTGCGCCATCTCGAGATCGCCGGACTCGAGCCCGTCCGCTCGCGCGATCGCGGTGACGCCTTCCAGCACCAGCGCGGGGGTGTTCGGCATCACCCGGATCAGCCGCGCGGGTTTGCCGAGCGCCTCGCGCAGGGCGGCCACCGGCACCCCCGCGGCCACCGAGATCAGCAGCGTGCCGCGATCGACCGCACCCGCGACGTCCTTCAGGACCGCGCTCATGATCTGCGGCTTGACCGCCAGGATCACCACGTCCGCCTCCGCCACCAGCTCCCGGTTGGACGCGGCGGCGCGGATGCCGTACTGCTTGGCCACCTGCTGGAGCCGGTCGTCGCGCGCGTCGGTGGCCGCGATGGACGAGGCGGGCACGAGGCCGGTCTGGAGCAGGCCCTTGATGATGGCCTCGCCCATATTGCCCGCGCCGAGGAAGCCGACCTTCTTATCCTTGATGCTCACCGTGGACTCCCCTCACCCTGCCCTCTCCCCTGAGGGGAGAGGGGCGCAGAAGCCCGGGGGCCGAAGATCGCGGTGCCGACCCGCACCATGGTCGCGCCCTCCTCGATGGCCACCTCATAGTCGGCGCTCATGCCCATCGACAGGTGCTCGAGCCCCAGGCTGTCGCGCAGCTCCCGGAGCGTCCGGAAGTGCGGCCGCGTCTCCTCGGGCGTGGGAGCGGCCGGCGGGATCGCCATCAGGCCGCGCACCCGCAGGCCCGGCAGGCCCGCGACGGCCTCGCAGAGACGCTTCGTCTCCGCGGGGGCCACGCCCCCCTTCTGCGGCTCGTCCCCCACATTGACCTGCAGCAGGATGTTCAGCGGGAGCGAAACTCCGTGGGCGCGACGGCTCAGCTCCTGGGCCAGCTCGAGCCGGTCCACCGAGTGGATCCAGTCGAAAAGTCGCGCCGCGTCCCGGGCCTTGTTGGTCTGGAGCCCACCGATCAGGTGCCAGGGCACCGGGTGCCCGAGCGCCTCGATCTTCTCGCGGGCCTCCTGGACGCGGTTCTCCCCCAGGGCCGCGACGCCCGCCGCGACGGCCAGCCGGACGCGCTCGGCGTCCATCGTCTTGGAGACCGCGATGAGGAGCACGTGGTCGGGGGAGCGACCGGATCGCGCGCACGCTCGCGCTACGGCCTCCTGGACCCGCCCGAGATTGGCGCGTATGTCCAGCATGAGTGGGGGGGATTCTAGCATGCCCGCTCGGGCAGCGCCGCCACCGTGACCAGGCGGCCGGCGCCGCGCTCGCGGCGATAGGAGAAGAGCAGATCCGGGCGACAGCCGGTGCAGAGGCCGAGGTTGTCCACGCGGCCCGGCCGGACCCCGGCGGCGGTGAGCTGATCCAGGTTGGCCCGCCAGAGGTCGAGCATCCACTTCCCCGGCCCCTTGGGTGTCGCCCACGGCTCCCAGCCGCCGGGGAACGCCGCCTCGAGCCGCTCGATCACCGGGGCATCTACCTCGTAGCAGCAGGGGCCGATGGACGGGCCGATCGCGACCACCAGATCGGCGGCCGCGCTCCCCGCCGCGACCAGGTCGGTGACGGCGGCGCGGGTCACCGACTGCACGGTGCCCCGCCACCCCGCGTGCACCGCGGCCAGCCGCCCGGCGCGCGCGTCGTAGAGCACGATGGGAAGGCAATCGGCGGTGGAGATGGCCAGCGGCAGCCCGGGGCGGGCCGTCGCCAGGGCATCGCCGCGGCCTGCAAACCCGCCCCGCTCCGCACGCAGCACGGCGGCGCCGTGCACCTGCCGCGCGAACGCGGGCGGGGCGCCGAGCCCGCGGGGAGCCAGGAGCGGCGCCGCCTCTGGCCCGAAGGGCGGCCGCGGCTCGGTCGGCTTCACCGCGCCGGGAAAGTGCCGCGTGGTGAACAGATGCGGCAGCCCGTGGTCTTCGAGCAGGCGGGACGTCACGAACCGGGGCGGATCGTCGTGAAAGCGCGGAGCGAATGTCGTCACCCGGTCATTCTCTCACGACTGCCGCCCGCGCCTGTATGCCGGCCCGGCGGCCGGCCCGTGACTCGCGATGCCGCGCGGGCGCGCCGGGCTGGGTCGGAGCGTGCGCTACATACCCTCGGAGACCACCGCGAAGAAGTTCAAGCTCGGCCCCGCCCTCACCCTCTCCCCGTAGATGGGGAGAGGGCAGGGTGAGGGGGCCTAGTCGGCCTGCCGGCGCAGGAACGCGGGCACGTCCAGATCCTCCTCCACCGGCTCCTCGCCCTCCGCGCGGAGATCGGCGATCCGCTTGCGCCAGTCCTTGGCCGGCGCGGGCCCGCGCGGGCCGGAGGGGATCGGCACCACCTTGGAGCTGGGCAGCGTCGCCTCCTTGCGCTCGGTGAAGCCGGTGGCGATGACGGTGATGCGCACCTCGTCGCGCAGGGTCTCGTCGATCACCGCGCCGAAAATGATATTGGCCTCCTCGTGCGCGGCCTCCTGGACGATGCGCGCGGCCTCCTCGACCTCGTGGATGGAGAGGTCGGGCCCGCCCGTGAAGTTGATCAGGATGCCGCGCGCCCCCTCGATCGAGGTCTCGTCGAGCAGCGGGCTCGCCACCGCCTTCTGGGCCGCGTCGAGCGCGCGGTGCTCGCCCTTGCCGAGTCCGGTGCCCATGAGCGCCATGCCCATGCCGGACATGATCGTGCGCACGTCAGCGAAGTCGAGGTTGATCAGCCCGGGGACGAGGATCAGGTCCGAGATGCCCTGCACCGCCTGCAGCAGCACGGTGTCGGCGACCTTGAAGGCCTCGAGCAGCGGGGTGCCGCGGTCCACCACCGCGAGCAGCCGCTGGTTCGGGATCGCGATCAGGGTGTCCACCACCGCGCGGAGCTCGGCCATGCCCGCCTCGGCCTGGAGCGCGCGCTTGCGGCCCTCGAAGGCGAAGGGCTTGGTCACCACCGCGACCGTGAGGATGCCGAGCTCCTTGGCCACCGAGGCCACGATCGGCGCGGAGCCGGTGCCGGTGCCGCCGCCCAGACCCGCGGTGACGAATACCATATCGGCGCCTTCCAGCTCCTTCTTGATCGCGTCGCGATCTTCGAGCGCCGCGTTCTTGCCGACCTCCGGATCCGAGCCCGCCCCGAGCCCGGCCGTGAGCCGCGCGCCGAGCTGAAGCTTTACCGGGGCCGGTGAGGATTTGAGGGCCTGCAGGTCGGTGTTGGCGACGATGAAGTCCACCCCGGTGAAGGACGCCGCCATCATGCGGTTGACCGCGTTGGAGCCCGCCCCGCCGAGGCCGATCACCTTGATCTTCGCCGCCTCGCGCTCCTCCTCCAGCTCGAACACCGGCCGCCGCCTCTGAGTGTGCTCCATCGAGTCCTCCTTCAATCGAGCTCGTGGTTGCCGCGCCCGGACGGGCGGCACGTTCGTGAAGAAATCCGCCTGTCCGGCGGCGCGCGAGGGCTTCCCCTCGCCGCCTCCCTTAGAAGAGCTCCGCAAACCAGTCCCTCAAGCGCCGGCCGGTGCGCCTGACCAGCGTGGCGTCCTCCAGTTCCGTGGGCCCGCCGCCCGCCCCGTGGCCGCGCGCCCCGTAGAGCGCGAGCCCCACCGCGGTGGCGTGGATCGGGCTCTGCACCACGTCGGCGAGACCGGAGAGCCCGGCGGGCACCCCGCGCCGCACCGGCGTGTCGAAGACCTGCTCGGCCAGCTCGGGCACGCCCTGCATGATCGAGCTGCCGCCGGTGACCACCACGCCGCCCGCGGCCACGTCGTTGAGCCCGCCCCGCACGAGGTCGCGCGCGATCAGGGTGAAGATCTCCTCCACCCGGGGCTGGATGATCTCGGACAGGATCTGGCGCGAGAGCTGCCGCGCCTTGCGCCCGCCCACGCTCGGCACGTCCACCACCTCGTCCTCGCGCACCAGCGCGGTGAGCGCGCAGCCGTGGCGCTTCTTCAGCTCCTCCGCGTCCGCGGTCGGCGTGCGCAGGCCCACCGCGATGTCGTTGGAGATGTGGTCGCCGCCGAGCGGCAGGCTGCTCGTGTGCCAGACCGCGCCGTCGCGGAAGAGGGCCACGTCGGTGGTGCCGCCGCCGAGGTCGATTAATAGAATTCCGAGCTCCTTCTCCTCGGCGGAGATCACCGCCTCCGCGGAGGCCAGCGGCTCGAGCACGAGGTCCTGCACCTGCAGGCCCGCGCGGTTGACGCTGCGGACCACGTTCCGCACCGAGGTCGTCGCCCCGGTGACGAGGTGCACCTCCACCTCGAGCCGCACCCCGGACATGCCGAGCGGCTCCTTGACGCCGTCCTGGTCGTCCACCAGGAAGGTCTGGGGGAGCACGTGGATGATCTCGCGGTCCTGGGGCAGGTTGACCGCGCGGGCCGCGTCGAGCGCGCGGTCGATGTCGGTCTGGCTCACCTCGCGGTGCTTGCCGGAGACCGCCACCACCCCGCGGCTGTTGATGCCCCGGATGTGCCCGCCCGCCACCCCCGCGATCACCGACTGGATCTCCACGCCCGCCATCTCCTCGGCCTCCGCGACGGCGTGCTTGATGGACTCGACGGTGGAGTCGATGTTCACCACCACGCCCTTGCGCAGCCCGCGCGACGGGCTCACCCCGACCCCGATGATGTCGAGATTGCCCACCGGCGACCAGTCGGCGATGACGCAGCAGATCTTGGTCGTGCCCACGTCGAGCCCGGCGATGACTTGACGCACTCGGGATCTGGCCATTCCCCTCCTCACCTCGCCACGGTCTTGAGGACCACCTGATCGCGGAAGCGCAGATCGATCGCGTTGACCGGCTCGCCTCCCGCGCGTACCTGGGCCAGCACGCCCTGCAGCCGGCCGAGCCGGGCCTCCCAGTCCTCGGCGCCCAGCCGCACCTCGACGCCCTCCACCGTGTAGAGCACGGGGCCGTCCGGCCGGCTCACGTCGATCTCCGAGATCTGCCGGAGGAGCGCGGTCTCGGAGCGGAGCAGCACCCGCAGCAGGGAGATCCCGGCGGCCACCCGCGGGGCGGGCGTCCCGTCGCCCGCCGCGAGATCGGCGGGGCTCAGCCCGGTGATCACCGGCGCCTGCGGCACCACCGCGCGCGGCTCCGCACCGAGGCTCACGCCCTGCTCGTCGATCCAGTGCAGCCGGCCCGCGTGGGCCAGCGTGAAGGGCCGCCGCTCCTCCACCGCGACCGTGACCCGGTTGGGGAAGCGCCGCACGAGGTCGGCGCGCCGCACGAGCGGCAGCCCCTCCAGCCGCGCCACCACCGCGCTCCGGTCCAGCCGGAAGAGATTGGTGCCCGGGCCGATGCCGGAGGCGGCCACGATCTCCTCCGGGGTGAGCCGGCTCGCCCCCACCACCGCGACCTCGGTGATCGCGAAGCGGGGCGACGTGAGCAGCCAGCCTATCGCCGCGCCGCCCGCGGCCAGCACCGCCAGCGACACGCCGATCGGCACGAGGCGCGCGGCGACCCAGCGCGCGCGCCGGGTCATCCGCCGCGCGAGCCGCGCCCGCGACACACGCTGCCGCGCCATCGCCCGGCCCTGCTCGGCGAGGTCCTCGACGCGGGCCCGCCCACCTCGCGGGGAAATTACTGAGCTATGGGCTCTCATAGGTTTGGGTGGTTGTTTCTACCCGCTCCTCTTTCTAATGCGGGGGCCCAGAAATGGCCCCCGCACTCCCCCAACCGCGGGCAACCGGTACACCAGACCGTCCGCGCAACCGTTCCGGCGCGGTCAATCGTTCCGGCGCTCATCTCGCGCTCGGCCTCAAATCTCCCCCAGGGTCTTCATCTCGGGCTCGAGCGTGATGCCGAAGTGGTTGCGCACGCGATCGAGGGTGAGCTGCATGAGCGCCTTGATGTCGACGGCGGCGGCCCCGCCGCGATTGACGATGAAGTTGGCGTGCTTGGCCGAGATCTCGGCCCCGTTGAGCCGCTTGCCCTTGAGGCCCACCTTCTCGATGAGCCGGGTCGCGGTCTCGCCCGGCGGGTTCTTCCACACGCAGCCCACGGAGGCCAGGGCCAGCGGCTGGGTGGACTTCTTCAGCTTGAGGCGCTGCTTGATGTCCTTCTGGATCTCCGCGAACGGTCGCCGGTGCAGCTGCAGGCGCGCGCCGATCAGCACCGACCGGGCGGGAGGCGTGAACACGTTGTAGCTGAACGAGCCGCCGGCCCCCGGCTTGAACTCGCCGAGGGTGCCATCGGGGTACAGGAAGTACACCGCGGAGATGAAGTCGGCGATGCCGCCGTCCAGGGTGGCCGCGTTCATGGCCACCGCCCCGCCCACCGTGGCGGGCACGCCCACCAGGCACTCGATGCCGCCCAGGTTGAGCGCGGCCGCCTCCCGGATCAGCGCGGACAGGCTCACCCCCGCGCCGGCCACCGCCTCCTCGCCGTTGAACTCGGCGCGGCCCAGGCAGCCCTCGAGCTTGAGCACCACCCCGCGCACCCCGCGGTCGCTCACCAGCAGGTTGTTGCCCCCGCCGATGACGTCGAGCGAGAGCTGCTCCCGCTCCGCGAACGACAGCGCGAGCCGGATGTCCTCCACGTCCTGCGGGACGATGAAGATGTCCGCGGAGCCTCCGATGCGCAAGGAGGTGTGAAAGCTGAGGGGTTCCTTGAACCGAACCTCGCCTCGGATCTCTCCCAGCATGCCTATCTCCTCTTGGACGTCGTCCCGGGGTCCGGGCCGAGGCGCTTGAGCAGTTCCCCGCCCAGCTGCCCCACGTCGCCCGCCCCGAGAGTGAGCACGAGATCACCCGCTCTGGTGGATTCGCACAGGTAGTCGACGATGGCCGCGCGGTCGCCGCCCAGGTAGAGCACCTCTCGGTGCCCGTGGGCCGCGATGCCGTCGGCGAGATCGCGGGCGTGGACGCCTTCGATCGGCGCCTCGCCCGCCGCATAGATGTCCATGACGATGAGGACGTCGGACTGGTAGAACGCGGTCAGGAAGTCGTTGCGTAGATGCTGCGTCCGCGAGTAGCGGTGCGGCTGGAACACCGTGATCACCCGACGGTCGAACCCCGCCTTGGCGGCGGCGAGGGTCGCCCGGATCTCGGCCGGGTGATGGCCGTAGTCGTCCACCACGAGCACGCCCTGGGCCTCACCCCGGATCTGGAACCGGCGCTGGACGCCCGCGAAGGAGGCGAGCGCCGCCTGGATCTTGTCGAACGGCATCTCGAGATCGAGCCCCACCGCGGCGGCGGCGAGCGCGTTCAGCACGTTGTGCCGCCCGGGCGCCTGGAGCGTGACCGGCCCGAGCGGCTTGCCGCGATGCACCACCTCGAACACCGACCGCATCTCGGCGAACGAGAGCCGCCGCGCCATCAGGTCGGCCCCCGCCTCGAGGCCGTAGGTCACCACCCGCTTGTCGATACGGGGGATCATTCGCTGAACGTTCAGGTCGTCGAGGCAGACCACCGCCGAGCCGTAGAACGGCACCTTGTTCACGAAGGTGAGGAAGGCGGCCACGATCGCGTCGAGATCGGCGTAGTGATCCAGGTGCTCCGCGTCCACCGTGGTCACCACCGCGATGGTCGGCGAGAGCTTCAGGAACGAGCCGTCGGACTCGTCGGCCTCCGCGACCAGGAACTCCCCCTGACCGAGCCGCGCGTTGGCGCCGAGCCCGTGCACGCGCCCGCCCACCACCACGGTGGGATCGAAGCCGCCCGCGCCCAGCACCGCCGCCACCATCGAGGTGGTGGTGGTCTTGCCGTGGGTGCCCGCGATGGCGATGCCGTACTTGAGCCGCATCAGCTCCGCGAGCATCTCGGCCCGCCCGATCACCGGCACCCCGCGCTGACGCGCGGTCTGCACCTCCACGTTGTCGCGCGCCACCGCCGAGGAGTAGACGACAACCTGCGCGCCTTCGACCTGGGTCCCCTCGTGGCCGAGGTACACCTTGGCCCCGAGCCGCTCGAGCCGCTCCACCGTCTCGCTCCGCCGCGCGTCGGAGCCGGTGACGCGGTAGCCCAGGGTGAGCAGCACCTCCGCGATGCCGCTCATGCCGACGCCGCCGATGCCCACGAAGTGGATGTGCTGGTACTTCTTGAACATCAGGCGGACTTTCCCATGAACCCCTCTCGGTCGCCGGTTCCATGTTGGGAGATGTTGAGCAGCACGCCCGCCGAGAAGAGCGCCATCAGGAGCGCCGAGCCCCCGAAGGAGATGAACGGCAGCGGCAGCCCCTTGGTGGGCAGCGCCCCCGTCACCACGCCCAGGTTCACGAGGGTCTGGGTCGCGAGCATGATGGTGAGCCCCAGGCCCAGGTAGGCGCCGAAGGCGTCGGGGGCCCGCAGGCCGGCCCGCAGGCCGCGCCAGATCAGGAGCGCGAAGAGCGCGACGATCGCGGTGGCGCCCACCAGCCCCAGCTCCTCGCCGATGATCGCGAAGATGAAGTCGGTGTACGGCTCGGGCAGGTAGAAGAGCTTCTGCTTGGAGTCGCCCAGCCCCACCCCGAGCCAGCCGCCCGAGCCCAGCGCCAGGAAGGACTGGATGATCTGGAAGCCGCTGCCCTGCGGATCGTCCCAGGGGTTCATGAAGGCGACCATGCGGCGCCACCGGTAGGGCTTCATGGCGATGAGCGCGATCACCACCGGCAGGGCGCAGCCCGCGATGGCCGCCATGTGCAGCACCCGGGCGCCCGCCATGTAGGCGAGCGCGAGCGTCAGGATGATGAGGGCCAGGCTATTGCCCAGGTCCGGCTGCAGCAGAGTGAGCGCGGCCATGCCGCCCGTGACCAGGAGGATCGGGAGCAGGCCTTCCGCGAAGCGCGCGATGACCTCCTGCCGCCGGGTGAGGAACGAGGCGAGGTAGAGCACGAGCGAGAACTTGGCCAGCTCCACCGGCTGGAAGGAGACCGGGCCCACGTGGAACCAGCGCCGCGTGCCGTTGATGGACTGGCCGAACGGCGGCACGAGCACCAGGACGAGCAGGGCGAAGGAGACGACGAGCAGCGGGATCACCAGCCGCTCGAGCCAGCGGTAGTCGAGCAGCATCCCGGCCCAGAGGCAGCCGAGCCCGAGCACCGCCCAGAAGAGCTGCTTCTTCAGGAAGAAGAACGGATCGTGGAAGCGGTCCGCGGCCACGATCGCGCTCGCCGAGTAGACCATCACCACGCCCACGCACACGAGGGTCACCACCACCCCGAAGAGCGGCAGGTCGGGCGTGAGCTTGCGGGGCATCAGCCGAGCAGCGCCCGCACCACGGACTTGAAGACGTCGCCGCGGTGCTCGAAGTTGCGGAACATGTCGAACGACGCGCAGGCGGGCGAGAGCAGCACCACGTCGCCCACCCGGGCCGCCTCGCGCGCCCGGCGGACCGCGTCGTCCATGGACTCCGCGTCCTCCGCCGGGATCCCCACCGGCTCGAGCGCGGCGCGGATCCGGACGCGATCCTGGCCGATGAGGATCGCGCGCCGCACCCGCCCGCGGGCCGCCTCGGCGAGCGGGCCGAAGTCCTGGCCCTTGCCCTTGCCGCCCGCGATCAGGATCACCGGCTCGCTGAAGCTCTCGAGCGCCTTGATCGTCGAGTCCACGTTGGTGCCCTTGGAGTCGTTGTAGTAGACGACCCCCCGGTCGTCGTGCACCCGCTCGATGCGATGGGCCACCCCGCGGAAGGCCGCGACGCCGCGCCGGATCGCGGAGGGCGACGTGCCGGTCCAGAGCGCGCACGCGGTGGCCGCGAGCACGTTCTCCACGTTGTGCTGGCCGCGCAGCGTGATCTCGGTGACCGGGCAGATGCGCTCGGTACTGCCGTTGAGCTTGGCCACGATCCAGCCGTCGTAGATGAAGACGCCGTGGGTCAGGGTGGTGAGCCGGCTGAACCACATCACGGGCCCGCGCGCCCGGCCCCCGAGCCCGGCGGTGACCGGGTCGTCCGCGTTCAGCACCGCGCAGTCGGTCGGCGTCTGGTTGGCGAAGATCCGCGCCTTGGCCTCCAGGTAGCGCTCGAAGGTCCCGTGCCGGTCCAGATGGTCCGGCGTGATATTCAGGATCGCGCCGACCCGCGGGCGGAACCGGTCGACCGCGTCGAGCTGAAAGCTCGACACCTCGGCGATCACGATTCCGTCGCCCGGGAACTCGAGCGCGTGCTCGGCCAGAGGCGTCCCGATATTGCCGCCCACCAGCACCGGGCGCACCTGGGTGCGCAGCAGCTCGCCGGTCAGCGTGGTGGTCGTGGTCTTGCCATTGGTGCCGGTGATGGCGATGACGTCGGCCTCCATCACCCGCCACGCCAGCTCGAGCTCGCCGATGATGGGCACCCCGCGGGCGCGCATCGCGACGAGCGCGGGCAGTTCGAGCGGCACCCCGGGGCTCACGACAATCAGATCCGCGCCCACGAACGCGGCGTCGGGGTGGCCGCCCGCCCAGAGCGCGCAGCCCAGGCGCTCGAGCCCGCGCGCCTCCTCGGGCAGCGCCTCGAGCGGGCTCGAGTCGGAGGCGAGCACGCGGCCGCCGAGGCGGCGGATCAGCCGGGCCGCCGCCACCCCGCTCTTGGCCAGCCCCACCACCGAGACGGTCTTGCCCGCGAGCGACTGCCGGTACGTCGCCCCCCGCTCGCCGTTACCGCTCACGAAGATCCCGGTGGGATAGGAAACGTCCCGTCGCAATGTGATGATGGCCATCGCATGTCACCCTAGCGGAGCTTGAGTGTGGTGAGCGCCAGGAGCGCGAGCATGAACGAAAGGATCCAGAACCGGACGATGATCTTGGGCTCCGCCCACCCCTTGATCTCGTAGTGATGGTGCAGCGGCGCCATCTTGAAGACCCGCTTGCCGGTCAGCTTGAACGAGCCCACCTGGATGATGACCGACGCCGCCTCCACCACGTAGATGCCGCCGATGAGCGGCAGCAGGAGCTCCGACTTGGTGAGCACCGAGAGCGTCCCGATGGCCCCGCCGAGGGCCAGCGAGCCCACGTCGCCCATGAACACCTGCGCCGGATAGCTGTTGAACCAGAGGAAGCCGAGCGCCGCCCCCACCAGCGCCCCGCAGAAGATCGTGAGCTCGCCGGTGCCCTTGACGTTGAGGATGCGCAGGTACTCGGCGGCCCGGAAGTTGCCGGTGAGGTACGCGATCACCGCGAAGGCCCCGCCCGCGGTCACGATCGGGCCGATGGCGAGGCCGTCGAGCCCGTCGGTCAGGTTCACCGCGTTGGAGGCCCCCACGATCACCATGATCGCGAAGGGTATCCACAGCCAGCCGAACGTGATGAGCCAGCCCTTGAAGAAGGGGATCACGACGCTGGTGGTGAAGCCGTCGGCCGGCCACCAGTAGAGAAACGCCATCAGGGCGCCCACCAGCACGATCTGGGCGCCGAACTTCTCCTTCGCCGAGATGCCCTTTCGCGTCTTGAGCTTCTTCCAGTCGTCCCTCAGGCCGATCAGGCCCAGGCCCGCGGTGGCCAGCATCAGCACCCAGATGTAGCGGTTGCGCAGGTTGGCCCACAACAGGGTCGAGACGAGGATCGCCACCAGGATCCCGATGCCGCCCATGGTGGGCGTGCCCGCCTTGGTCTTCTGGTGCCGCTCCGGGGTGTCCTCGCGGACCGAGCTCCCGCCGTGCTGCATCTCGCGCAGCCGGTTGATGAGCCACGGCCCCAGCAGGAAGGAGATCACCAGGGCGGTGACCGTCGCCATCGCGGTCCGGAAGGTGATGTACCGGAACACGTTGAACGCGGTGTTGTACTTGGCGAGCGGCACGAGGAGCTCGTAGAGCACTAGTCAATCACTCCTCCGAAGCGCGCCACGAGCGCGTCCGCCACACGCTCCATGCGCATGCCCCGGGAGCCCTTGACGAGCACCGCGTCGCCGGGCGCGAGCCGTTTGAGCAGCAGCGCCACCGTATCCTCGAACGTGGTCACGTGGTGGCTCTCCGCGAGCCCGGCCTGCCGCGCCGCCTCCACCGCGGTCTGCGCCCACCGCCCCATGCCGACGAACTCGGCCGCGCCCGACGCGGCGACCGCGCGGCCCATGTCGCGATGCGCGGACTCGCTGATCTCCCCCAGCTCGAGCATGTCGCCCAGCACCACCACCCGCCGCCGCGCGTCGGTGGCGGCGCCCAGCGTGACCAGCGCGGCGCTCACCGAGCTCGGGTTGGCGTTGTAGGTGTCGTCGAGGAGGCGCAGCGCCCCCGCGCGCCGCCAGACGCAGCGGCCCTTGGCCGGACGCGCCGCCTCGAGGCCGCGGGCGATCTGCTCGAGGGAGAGCCCCAGGGCCAGGCCGATCCCGGCCGCGGCGAGCGCGTTGACCACGTTGTGGCGGCCCGCGAAGTTGAGGCGCACCGGCCGCTTGGCGGTGCCGGCGGCCAGGGTGAAGCGCAGCCCCTCGCCGTCGTCCTCGGCCGGCCCCGCCGCGAAGACGTCGGCGCCGGGGCGCGTGCCGAAGTAGAGCACCCGCGCCCGGCTCTGCGTGTGCATGGCGAGCACCCGCGGGTCGTCGGCGTTGAGCACGACCGCGCCGTCGGGCGGGATCGCGCGCACCAGCGCGCTCTTCTCGGCGGCCACCCCGTCGAGGGAGCCGAAGAACTCGGTGTGGGCGCTCGACACCACCGTGACCGCGCCCACCGTGGGCCGGCTGATCGCGGCGAGCGAGGCGATCTCGCCCGGCGTGTTCGCCCCCAGCTCCAGCGCGAGCGCCTTGTGCTCCGGCCCCAGGCGCAGCAGGGTCAACGGCAATCCCCATTGATTATTGAAGCTGCCCTCCGGCTTGAGCACCGGGCCGAGCGCTCCCAGGACCGCGGCCATCATCTCCTTGGTCGTGGTCTTGCCGTTGGAGCCCGTCACCGCCGCCACCGGCACCGTGAAGCGCGCCCGGTGGTAGGCGGCCAGCCGCCCGAGGGCGCGCGTGGTGTCGTCCACCAGGATGGCGGGCACCGAGGGCGGCAGGTCGTCCGGCAGGTTGTGGACGACCAGGCACGCCGCGCCGCGCGCGGCGGCGTCGCGCAGGAAGCCGTGGCCGTCGCGGTTCGGCCCCTGGATGGCGAAGAAGGCCTCCCCGATGCCGAGGTGCCGGCTGTCGATGCTGACGCCGGTGACCGGCACGCCGAGGTCGCCCGCCACGAGGGCGCCCTGGGTTCCGCGCACCACGTCCTCGATGCTCAGCGCCGCCACGCCGGCCCTCCGGCTCCCCCGCGCGCCCGCAGCGCGGCCCGCGCCACCTCGCGGTCGTCGAAGTCGACCGACTCGGTGCCGATGACCTGGTAGGTCTCGTGCCCCTTCCCCGCGATCACCACCACGTCGCCCTCGCGCCCCCAGTCCACCGCGGCCTGGATGGCCCGGCCGCGATCGGCCATGGACTCGTGCCGGCCCGCGGCCTCGGCCGGGATGCCGGTCTCGATCTCGGCCAGGATCGCCTCGGGCCGCTCGGTGCGCGGGTTGTCGGAGGTCACCCAGGCGCGGTCGCCGAGCCGCGCCGCGATGCCGCCCATGATCGGGCGCTTGCCGCGGTCGCGGTCGCCGCCGCAGCCGAAGACCACGCCGAGGCGCCCGCCCGTGCCCACCAGCTTGCGCGCGGTGGTGAGCACCCGCTCCAGCGCGTCGGGCGTGTGCGCGTAGTCCACCACCACCAGGAAAGGCTGGCCGGCTTCCACCCGCTCGAACCGGCCCGGCACCGTCGCCACCCCGGAGAGCGTCTCGCCGATCCGTCGCGGCTCCATGTCCAGAGCCAGTCCGACGCCGATGGCCCCCAGGAGATTCATCACATTGTGCTCGCCGACGAGGGGCGACACGATCTCGATGGGCCCTTTGGACGACACGACCTCCAGCCGGATCCCGTCGATGCCGGATTCCCAGCGGCGCGGCCGCAGGAGGGCCTGCCCGTACAGGCCGAAGGTGATCGGCCGCACGCGCGGGTCGGCGGCCGCCGCCTCCAGCATGGCCGCGCCCGCCGGATCGTCCGTGTTCACCACCGCGGCGCGGTAGGGCTTGCGGCTCCCCGCCAGCAGGGTGAAGAGCCGGGCCTTGGCGTCGCGGTAGGCCTCGAGCGTCCGGTGGAAGTCGAGGTGGTCCTGGGTCAGGTTGGTGAAGACCGCCACGTCGAACTCGATGCCGTCCACCCGGGAGAGCGCCAGGGCGTGCGAGGAGACCTCCATCGCGGCGCCGCCGACGCCGACGCGCACCATCCGCGCCAGCAGCGACTGGAGCTCGAGGGCCTCGGGCGTGGTCTGGCCGGCCGTCTCCGCATGGGCGCCGACACGATACTGGATGGTGCCGATGACGCCGGTCGGCCGCCCGCCCGCGCCCAGCAGGGCCTCCACGAGCAGCGAGGTCGTGGTCTTGCCGTTCGTGCCGGTGATGGCAACCACGGTGAGCCGCCGGGAGGGATGGCCGTGATAGGCATCCGCCAACCGCGCCAGGGCCTCGCGCGAGGACGGCACGATGATGCGGGGGGTGGCGCTGCCCGGCAGTGGGTCGGCGCCCTCGGCGACCACCGCGGCCGCGCCCCGCCCGACCGCGTCGGCGGCGAAGCGCCGGCCGTCCTGCTTGAAGCCGGGGATGGCCACGAAGAGCTCGCCCGCCGCCACTTTCCGCGAGTCGTACGAGACGCCGGTCACGCGGCCGGGCAGGGTGCCCAGCACCGTCTTGTCCGGCAGCGCCTCGAGCAGCGTGGTGGTGGGCACGACGGTGTCGCTCATGTCCTCACGGCAGCAGGCTCGCGGCCATCGCGGCCTGGGCCCGGCCAGCCGGGGACGCCAGCTGGAGCCGGCACACCGCGCCCGCAGCGAGCGGGGCGCCGGGCGGCGGCGTCTGGCCGGTCACGACGCCGCGGCCCGTGATCTCGAGGCGGACCCCGAAGGGCGCGAGGGCTTCCATCGCCTGGCGGAGCGAGAGGCCGGCGAGCCGCGGCATCACCGCCTGGGCGTCGCCCGCCGAAGCGGGCGGCTCCGGGGTCAGACCTACCGGCAGCGCCGGGGCGCCGGGCGGCGCGGGCTCCGCGGGGCCCCCGGCGCGCGGGGCGGCC
>WNFG01001190.1_pt1 | contig 36370 bp, 29 predicted proteins | sample 5400431 | NCBI WGS metagenome assembly WNFG01 (sample SAMN13153346, study PRJNA577476) | soil metagenome | isolation source: 120 cm saprolite under Douglas fir tree site 2 hole 3 replicate 2 | place: USA:California | collected 2015-04-18
GTGAAGCAGCACAGGCCGCAGTTCAATCGGCTGCGCCCGCGCAGGGAAGCCTGAGCCAGCCCGCCCGGACCGAAGATGCTTCGCGGTATTGTCCCGTCTGCTCGCAGCGGTTGGAATCGCGGCGGTGCAAGTTGATCTGCCCGGTCTGCGGTTATTACATGTCCTGTGCGGACTATTACTGATATCCTTGACGGCTCCGGCCCGGGTTGCCGCCGGAACCCCTTTCCGATGAGGAGGAAAATAACGTGGCTTTGAAGATGACGAATCGCGAAGTGGATGGCGTCTCCGTGGTGGCGCTGGACGGCCGGATTGTGCTCGGCGAGGAAAGCAACGCGCTGCGCGAAAAAGTGAAAGGCCTGATCGCCGAAGGCAAGAAGAAGATCGTCCTGAACATGGACAATGTCACCTTTATCGACAGCGCCGGGCTCGGCACGCTTGTCGCCGCGCATCACAGCGTAAAGTCCCAAGGTGCCGCGCTGCGCCTCTGTCACCTCGGCAGCAAGTTCCAGGAAGTCCTGCAAATCACCAAGCTGCTGACCGTCTTCGATGTGTTCAACACCGAAGCCGAAGCCGTCCGCAGTTTCGCGAAGTAAATCGCCGGCATTTTGACTTTGTAGCGGCAGGGCTTTAGCCCTGCCGTCTTTCCCTTTCCTCGCCACGCCGCCATGAAGAGCGTTTCCAAGCCGGTCTCAAAATCCTTCAAAGCCACGCTCGAGCGCATGCCGTCAAACCTTGGCTGGGTCATCGTCCGCATTCCGCTCGACGTCCCCAAAGTCTGGGGAACGCGCAGCATGCTGAAGGTGAAAGGGGAAATCAACGGCTTCGCCTTTCGCACCTCCTTGTTCCCCACCGGCAAGGGTTACCACTACTTGCTCGTCAACAAACGTATGCAAGCCGGCGCCGCCACGCGCCCCGGGACGGTGGCGCAATTCCGCCTCGAGCCCGACACCGAGAAACGCGTCGCCGCCGTGCCCGCGGAACTCCAGCGTATCTTCAACGAAGACCGTTCGCTCCGCCGCTGGTTCGACCAGCTCAACTATTCAATCCGCAAATGGATCACCGACTGGGTTGTGCAAGTAAAGAGTGCCGAGGCCCGCGTACGCCGCGCTGAACAAGTTGCCGAACAATTAATGGCCACCATGGAAGCCGAGAGAGAACTCCCGCCCATCCTGAAGCTCGCCTTCGCCCGCGAGCCTCGCGCCCTCGCCGGATGGCAGCGTATGTCCCCGTCGCACCGCCGCGGCCACCTGCTCGCCATCTTCTACTACCGTACTCCCGAAGCCCGCGACCGCCGCATCGCCAAGACCACGGAAGACGCCCTGGCCTTTGCCGCCAGAAAAACAAGAAAGGAAAACGGTCGCTGAGTCTCTACCGGGACTCCTCCACGCCGCGTTCCAGTTGACGTTGGTAGTCGGCATGATCGAACTGTCCCTGCGACTCCGCAATGAGTCCATCCTCTCCGATCTTCCACTTCTCGAAGCCGCTGAATCGAACCCCATGCCCAGTTCCCCCCGGCCCCTTGTTCGTGCCGATAAAGGTCCAGTGGTACGTCGCGCGGTCGCCTTCCATACGGACGTCGTCCATCAGCAACTCCATGTCTGGAAACGCGGTCATGAATCCCTGCGCCACCTCGGTGATGGCGGCGCGCCCGGCAGCCAGAGCGCCATTGACCGTTAGCGAGCCGTTCGGTGCGAAAAACACGGCCACGCTCGCGGCCTCCCGGCTGCACCACGCCGCCGTATAGCGCTTCGCAAACTCTCGCAACTGAGCAACTTCAGGCATCATCCGCAGCTCCCCTGATAACGACTCTCATTCCCCATTCCCGACAAAGGAATCTATCCTGGCCGGTCTAAGGAAGCCGAGAGAACTCACTTTTCGTTACGTCGTTACTTCATTACGTCCTTGCTTCGCTCTTCCTCCCTTAGCTCTCGACTCGATACATCGTTATCCCGCTCATCAGCTTGGGATAGAAGTCCGTCGATTTTTGCGGCATCACTTCGCCAGAAGTGGCAATTTTCATCACCTGCTCGACGTCGCAGGGATTCAGCAGAAACGAAATTTGTGCGCGTCCGTTGTCCACGGCACCCAAAGCCACGCTCGCTTCCCGCTCATACGTCAGGTTGGCTTCCGCCGCCACCGCTTGCGGCGTTATGCCCAGTGCCGGCTCCAGGATTCCTTCGTGCAGCAGCACCACGTCCAGCTCGCGTTGCAGCGGCGAAACGTTCGGCAGCAGTTGCGCCAGGTTGACCCCTTCGCGCAGCGTCAATACATAGAACGCGCGCTTCTGCGGCTCCGCTGCCGGATAAACGCCGATCCCCCGCTTCTCCCGCGCGCTCACGAGTTTCCCGAGAAACTTTTTCTGCGCTTCCGCTCTCTTCTCCTCGCTGGAAAACGGAAATGCCTCCGCCGCAAACCACGGCTCGAGATAGCGCCTCACACCGCTCCAGGAAAAATCATGAATGTGCGCCGCCACGCGGTGCCCCGGCAATATCGTCAGCCCTTCGCTCCGCGTATTGAAAAAGCTCATCATGGCGCGCTCGGACGGCGCATGGGGATCGATCTTTCCCCCATGCGTGGGGCGCTCCTTGCGGTAGTTCAGCGCCGTCTCGTAACGGTGATGCCCGTCGGCAATCACCAGCTTCTCCTCCTCCATCGCTTTCTGGATCGCCGCCACTCGCTGCGACTCGGCGATCACCCACAGCCGGTGCACCACCCCGTATTCATCGCGCATTTCCGTCGCGGGCGGCCCTGCCGCTTCGGCTTCCGTCAAAATTCCATCAATGCGCCGCTGCGGATCCGAATACAGCATGAAGAGCTGTCCAGTATGCATTTTCGTCTGCCGCAGCAGCTCCAGGCGATCCGCTTTGGGCCCGGAAAGCGTGTGTTCGTGCCGGAAGACTACCCCCGCGGAATATTCTTCCAGCTTTCCCGCGCCGATGAATCCGCGCCGCGTGCGGCGTTCTTCCGTTCCCGGCACCGTGTATTCCTGCGTGTATGCATAAAACGACGGAGCGGGATCCTGCACGATAATTTTATTGCGAATCCAATCTTCGATCGCCGCCCCTGCACGCGTGTACACATTATTCTGCGTCGTGTCGCCCGGATGCGCCCGGCCCTTCTCCACGGCAATCAGGTTGTGCGGGTCCGCGGCGTAATACTTTTCCTGCATCGCCGGAGAAATCTTGTCGTAAGGCTGCGTCAGTACGCGGTCGAAGGGAGCGCGCTCCGGGTTGTAGCGAAACGCGCGGAAGGGGTAAACCTGGGCCATGAATTCTCCGGTCTCGTTTTGTGCCACTTGCTGAATCCTTTATTTTACGCGAACCGGCGGGAATTCCGAAAAATCCTGAGTATTAATTTTTCATGTGCATTTGATGCGGTATGTGTGACCTCCGGCGAAGCGCTGCCGTATTACAATATCCGGTTCATGGCTGCTCCGAGTTTTTCTTCCATCCGCGCGCTGATCTTTGACCTCGACGGCACGCTCATCGATTCCCAGCGCGACCTGATCCTCTCCGTCAACACTATGCTTCAGGAAATGGGCCGCGAGGAACTGCACGAGGTCACCATCTCCGGCTATATCGGCCACGGCGCGCCGCAACTGGTCCGGCGCGCGCTGGGCGGGAACGCCGGCGACCAGGAATGTGAACGGGCGCTGCAATTCTTCCTGTCCCACTACAACGAGCACAAACTGGACAACACCCGCGCCTATCCTGGCGTTCCCGAAGCGCTCGAACATCTCTCGGCTTATCCGATGGCCGTCCTGACGAACAAGCCCGTGCGCGTCAGCGTGCGCATTCTTGAAGGCCTCGGCCTCTCCAAATATTTTCGCGCGGTCTATGGCGGCAACAGCTTTGAAACAAAAAAACCGGATCCCCTTGGCGCCCATACGATTTTGCGCGAATTCGCTGCCTCTCCAAACGAAGCGATTCTCATCGGCGATTCCGAAGTGGACGTGCAGACCGCTCGCAACGCCGGAACGCTGGCCGCCGCCGTGAACTACGGCTTCGGCACCCACGACCGTGCCGCATATCCGGCGGACGTTTATCTCGACTGCCTCACCGACCTCGGCCCTCTCCTCGGGAAGCGTCGCCAATGAACAAACACTTGTTGCATTTGTCGTCTTGCGTTATCGCGCGGCACTTGGCAGACTCAGCGCGTGCTCATCGGACTCTTCCCTGAACTGGATGCGCCGGGCGGCGTGCAACGTGCGAGCCGCCATATGGCGGCGGTGATGAGCGAATTTGCGTCTGCCCGGGGCATGGAATGCCGGCTGATCAGCCTGAACGATTCGCCCGAGCTGCACCGCATGACACTGGGGGGGCGCGAATTCGTATTCACCGGTTGCGACCGCGCCAAGGGACGCTTCATCGCGACGGCTTTGCGGGCAGCGCGGCGCAAAGTGAAAGTCGTGCTAGCGGCGCACCCGAATCTGGGACCCTTGGTGCAAGCCATGCGCGTGGTGGCGCCGCGATTGAGAAGCATTGTGTGCACGCATGGCGTTGAAGTGTGGGAGCCGCTGTCCGCATTGCGGCGGCAGGCGCTCGGTCATGCCAGCGTGGTCCTAGCGCCGAGCCGCGATACGGCGGATCACGTGGCCTCGGAACAGCAAGTGGCGCGCGAGCGGATCCGCGTGCTGCATTGGGGGCTCGACCCGCAATTTGAGGCCCTGCTCGCCCCAGGCTCGCAAGCTTTCCCGCCGGGCGAATTTCCCGCGGGCCGTGTGATTCTCACCGTGGGACGCTGGCTGGCCACCGAGCGCTACAAAGGAATGGACACGTTAATTACCGCCCTGCCGCGACTGTTGACACGCTGGCCGGAACTGCAACTTGCGCTCGCAGGAGAAGGCGATGACCGGGCTTGGCTCGAAGATCTGTCGGAACAAAACGGCGTGAACCGCCACGTGCATTTTCTGAGTGGATTGAGTTCGGCGGAACTGGCGGGTTGCTACGGCGCGTGCGAGATGTTTGCGCTGCCAAGCCGGGGCGAAGGCTTTGGCCTGGTTTATTTGGAGGCCATGGCGCGCGGCAAACCGGTCATCGGGGGAGCCCACGGGGGCGCGCCGGAAATCATTCAAGACGGCATCAGCGGCTATCTGGTTCCGCACGGCGATGCAATCCAATTGGCCACCTCCATCGAAACCTTGCTGGCAGACCCGGTGCATGCGAAAGAAATGGGTGCGCGCGGAAAGCACCGCGTGGAGCGCGAATTTCGGTTTAATGTTTTCGCGAAAGCCTTCAAGAAAATTCTCCGCGAACAATGCGAATCCTGAACGTCACAGAAACGTACGCCCCCTTTCTGGAATTCGGCGGTCCCCCGGTGAAAGTCCGGGCTCTGTCCGAGGGATTGGCGCGAAAGGGCCATACAGTTGGTGTACTGACCGCGGATTGGGGATTTGAAAAACGCCTGCAAAGCGAAACGCCAAAAATCGTGGCAGAACGATCGCCCTTCGGATGGCGAAGCAACCAGAATGGGGTGCAGGCCATTTATTTGCCGACGTGGTTTCGGTACCGAGCGCTGAGCTGGAATCCGGCGGTCAAGCGATATTGCAGAGCGCGATTGCAGAATTTTGACGCGGTGCACATTTTCGGACTATACGATCTTCTGGGGCCGGCAGTTGCCGAAGCCTGCCGCGTCCGAAAGATTCCTTATGTCCTCGAGCCGATCGGGATGTTCGTGCCGATCGTGCGCAATTTTCTGTTGAAGTCTTTTTATCACTTCGTCTGGGGGCGGCGATTGTTTGAAGAAGCGAGCGCCGTGGTGGCCACATCGGATCAGGAGGCCAAGGAGCTTGCGGCGGGCGGCGTTCCTTCTGGGAAGATCGTGTTGCGGCGGAACGGAGTAGAAATTCCAGCGTCGTGGCCGGAGCCAGGATCGTTCCGGCGAAGCCGCGGAATTTCGCAAGATTCGAAATTGATTCTTTTTCTGGGGAGACTCTCGGCGAAGAAGAGTCCGGACCTATTGTTGCAAGCATTCGCTAAGTTGCCTGTGGAGCTTGATGGACAAACGCTGCAGCTCGTATTCGCCGGGCCGAATGAGGGCGAAATGACCGCCCAATTGGAGCAAATGGCATTGCAACTTGGCGTTCGAACGAGAACCCAATTTGCGGGGCCACTTTTCGGCGAAAACAAGTGGGCAGCCTACCGGGACGCGGATGTTTTCGTGCTTCCATCACAGAACGAGAATTTCGGGAACACCGCGGCGGAGGCTGTGGCCGCGGGCACACCGGTGATCGTGACGGAACAATGCGGGATCGCACCACTGCTGGCAAATGAGGCCGGGTTGGCCGTGCGGCATGATTCCGCTGCCCTTTCCGAGGCTCTTAGGCAGGTGCTGGGCACGGGCGAGACGCGCGCGAGGCTCGCGGCAGGATGCGCCAAAATCACGTCGCGATTGGGATGGGAGGAACCAGTTCATGAGATGGAAACGCTATACGCGAGGCTTGCTTCCCAGCTAACATAGCCGCAGAATCTCAGTTGGTGGGGCAATCTTTGCCGACATCTCGACATCCAATTTTTCGTGCCCTCTGGTGGAGCAGCAATGTACTCCTCACTCTGGCCTTCGCCGTACTGATTTACTCGTCAGTGCGCGAATATTCGGTACGCCGCTATCTCGACGGCTTCTCGGACGCGATTGTGCCCGACGTGCTGCCCGGGGAACAAAACGTCAACGCCATTCCGAATTATCCTCGTGAATACAACTTCGAGAATTTCGCGCATGTGCGGGTGGAGCGTCTCCCGCTGTATGGACTTCATCTGCGTGGAGTGTTGGACAGTATCTATCCGGGATGGGATGAAGCCATTAATTGGAGCCTGTTTCTGGAGCGCGAGTCCTTTTTCTATCTGGTAGCCTCGGCAACGGCATTTTTGTTCTTCTTGTTGATGCGTACCCTGCTCGGCTGGTATGCCGACCGGCGTTTGAGAATTCCTCGTTTCCACTTGCGCGAGCACGCCGTGCGTGCGGGCGCAGCTCTTATTTCAGCGCCGGAGATCAAAGAATAGCGTGTGCGGGATATGCGGCGTCGCGTTTGCCACGCGGAGCGCAGAGGCGGAGGCCCGCGTACGCGCGATGACCGGCGCCATGCGGCATCGCGGCCCGGATGCCGAGGGCTTTCTTGTGGGCGAGACGCGCGCGCCGGGACTCGCGCTGGGGATGCGGCGGCTAAGCATCATTGATCTTCCCGGGGGAAATCAGCCGATCTGGAACGAAACGAGAGACGTCGCAGTTCTCTTCAACGGCGAACTTTACAATTACCGTGATTTGCGCGAGCGCCTTGCGCTCTGCGGGCACCGCTTTGCCACCCAATCGGATACGGAAATTCTCGTTCACGCGTGGGAAGAGTGGGGCGAAGACGCGCTGAACGAATTGCAAGGAATGTTTGCATTCGCGCTGCTTGATCTTCGGCAGCGCTACGCGACGACGCCCATTCTTTTTCTTGCGCGCGATCCGCTGGGAATCAAGCCGCTTTATTACACGCAGACGCCGGACGGTTTTGCGTTCGCCTCGGAGGTGCGCGCGCTGCTTGCTGCGGGGGCCGCGCCAAGGAAACTTTCGCAGGATGCGCTCACGGCATATCTGCTATTCGGCAGCGTCTCGGAGCCCGTCACGCTTCTCGAAGGGGTGTTCTCTTTGCCCCCGGGCCACCGGATGCTCCTACATGTGCCTGAACGCCGACGCACGCCGCGAGCGAGGCCCTGGTGGGATCCGGCGCAGAGCCCCGCCGCCCGTGATCCGCGCAAACCTCGCGACTCTTCTACGGCGGCGCGGCGCCTTCGATCGCTGCTTGAGGAGGCCGTGCGCCGGCATCTCATTGCGGATGTTCCGGCCGGGCTGTTTCTTTCGAGCGGGCTGGATTCGGGCGCGATCGCGGCGCTCGCGGCCCAGGAGCAGGCGGGAATCCAGAGTTTCACGCTGACGTTCCCGGGAACGGCATTCGATGAAGCCGAGCTTACACGCTCGGTAGCGAAGCGCTGCAAGACGAAGCACACCGAAGTGCCCCTGACGGGCGACGCCATGGTCTCCCGAATCGACGAGGCTCTCGCGGCCCTCGACCAACCGACGATGGATGCCATCAATACGTATTTCGTTTCGTGGGCGGCTAAAAAAGTTGGGCTGAAAGTGGCGCTTTCGGGCCTGGGAGGCGATGAACTCTTTGCGGGTTATCAAACGTTCGCCGATACGCCGCGTCTTTCAAAACTCGTGCAGCTTGCATGGTTTGTGCCGGGAGCATTGCGGCGGACGACCGCACCGGCGGTTGCCAGTCTCGCGGCGCGGCAAACATCGGCGGACGCAGCGAGAAAGGCCGCAGCCGCGTGGGCGTACCCTGACGTGCTGCCTCATCCCTATTTCTTTGCGCGGACGCTCTTCCCTCCGGGACAGCTCGAGCGAATCATCGAGCCACGGTTTCGACCGAGCACCATCAGCTCGGACGGCGTGACGCTGGAGCCGACTTGGCTGGGCTGGCTGGAGCGAACCGCGGACGAGGCGCGCAAGCTGGGACCGGTTGCCGGAGTATCCTGGCTGGAAATGCGCACGTACATGGCGAGCACGCTGCTTCGCGACACCGATTCGGTAAGTATGGCGCAATCGCTGGAAGTTCGCGTGCCGCTGCTGGATACACCAGTCGTGGAATTTGTGGAAACGCTCCCCGACGCGGCGCGGTGGCGGCCCGGAATGCAAAAAGCGCTCCTTGTGGAAGCGCTTGGCGATTTGCTGCCGCAGGAAATTCTCACGCAACGCAAACGAACTTTTACACTGCCCTGGGAAGAATGGCTCCGAGGACCGCTGCGCATGCGCCTGGAAGAAAGCTTCGCCAATCCTGCGACTTCGCTGGCGCCGTATCTTCGGCCGGGAGGCGTTCGCGGCGTATGGACGGACTTCCTTGCCGGGAGGACCAGCTGGTCGCGTCCGTGGTCGCTCTATGTCTTGAATGAGTGGTGCCGCCGCCACCTCACCGCATAACGCCTTGGGCTGAGGTACACTGAGAAATTACGCGATGAATATTCTTGGGATTAATGCGTACCACGGAAACGCTTCGGCGGCGATTGTCTGCGACGGGCGGCTGATCGCCGCGGTCGAGGAAGAACGGTTCAACCGCGTGAAATATGCGGCGGGGTTTCCCGCGCAGGCCATCCGCTATTGCCTGAAGGAAGCGGGAGTGACGCTTGCGGAGATCAATCACGTGGCGGTGCCGCGCAATCCGTCTGCGCGGCTGGCGACAAAACTTCTTTACGCGCTGCGGATGCCGTCGTTTGCCCTCGAGCGCGCCAAAGTCCTCACAAAATTCACGGAGATTCCCGAAGCGCTTGCGCGACTTTTTGATGCAGATCCCAAGAAATTGGCAGGGAAGTTTCACCGCGTCGAGCATCACCAAGCGCATCTGGCCAGCAGTTTTTACTGCTCGCCGTTCGAACGCGCGGCGCTGCTCTCCGCCGATGGCCTCGGAGATTTTGCAAGCACCATGTGGGGCACGGGCAGCGGCAATCGCATGAACATCGATGGCGCGGTCGTCTTTCCCCATTCGCTCGGACTTTTCTACAGCGGGGTCACGCAGTATCTGGGTTTCCTGAAATTCGGCGACGAATACAAAGTGATGGGGCTGGCAGCGTACGGCGAGCCGGAACGGATGAATGTTTTTCGGGAGATCGTTCAGTTCGATGCCGATTCGAACGGCAATGGTTTCCGGCTGGGCCTGGATTTCTTCACGCACCATCGCACAGGCCCGGAAATGAGCTGGGCTGAAGCGGACAAGACTCCGGCGCTCGGGAAGATGTTTTCGGGAGAAATGGCCAAACGGCTCGGGCCGTCGCGGGTTCCTGAAGAAACGCTCGAACAGCGCCATCGCAATCTTGCTGCTTCGCTGCAGGCGCGACTTGAAGAAGTTTATCTCGGGATGCTGAGAAAGCTCGCCGCGCATACGGGACTGAAAACGGTGTGTCTGGCGGGCGGGGTGGCATTTAATTGCGTGGCCAACGGAAAAATCTTTGATGCCACGCCGTTTGAGCAGGTCTATGTGCATCCGGCCGCGGGCGACGCGGGACTCGCGGTGGGCGCCGCTTTCCACGTGTGGCACCAAAAACTGGGCAAGCCGCGATCGTTTGTGATGGACCATGCCTATTGGGGCCCCGGATATTCACGTGAAGAAATTCGCTGCGCGATTGATGCGAACGGCATCGCGCAAAATGGGTATTGCGTTACGGAATTCCCGGAAAAGGAATTGATGAGCAAGGCGGCGGCCCTGGTGGCAGATGGAAAAATACTCGGCTGGTTTCAGGGCCGGTGCGAATGGGGACCCCGCGCGCTGGGAAATCGAAGTATTGTCGCCGATCCACGGCGTCCGGAAATGAAAGAGATCCTCAACCGCCGGATCAAGCACAGAGAAATCTTCCGGCCGTTCGCGCCTTCGATACTTGCGGAATCCGTTGCAGATTACTTTGAGAAGTCCCATCCGTCGCCGTTCATGACGCTGGCGTACTCCGTTCGCGGCGAAAAACGCAACAAGATTCCTGCTCCGACTCATGTTGATGGGACGGGCCGCCTGCAAACGGTCACGCGCGAAACGAATCCGCGCTACCACGCGCTGATTTCGGCGTTTCGCGATCTCACCGGCGTCCCGGTCGTGTTGAATACTTCGTTCAACGACAACGAGCCGATCGTCTGCCGTCCGGAAGAAGCCCTCGATTGTTTCCTGCGCACCCAGATGGACGCGCTGGTTCTCGGCGATTTCCTGATTTCCCGTTCTTAGTGCCACAAGCAATCCTAGTTATTGTTCTCGGGAGCCGCAGGACTCGCGCGGCCAGCAATCCAGGATAGGATGGAGGCTTACTATCTTCTTTTTGTTTGTGATCAACCAAATCGATAGTGATTCGGCATGCTCCTGTACAATCTTGCAGTGCGCATCCTGCTGCTCAACCTTTATTACCCGCCGGACACTTCGGCGACTGCGAAGATGGCGCGCACTGTCGTGGATGCCTTGATCCGGCGTCACGACGTTACTGTGCTGTGCGGACGGCCGTCCTACGACCCCACGGAGCGGCGGGCGTGGCGGTGGTATCAGACGGAAATGGCGGGACAGACGCGCGTCATTCGAACCGGATCGACGGACTTTCCGCGTTTCGAGATGAAAAAGCGCGTGCTGAACTACCTGAGTTACGTGGCGCTAGCTGTTCCGCGCGCGCTATTCGTTCCTTGCGACGCCGTTCTGGCGATGACCGATCCGCCGTTCTGCGGCATTGTAGGTGCGTTTGTGGCCATGCTGAAGAGCAAGCCCTACGTTTACAACATCCGCGACATGTACCCCGACATGGCCGTGGGGGGCTCGATCGTCGAGCCAGGGCTGCTAGCACGCATTTGGGAGAAGATGCATCGCTGGGCGCTGTGCCGCGCAACGCGAGTTGTCGTTCTCGGAGAGGATATGCGCGCACGGATTGCCGCCAAAGGGGTGGAGCCTTCCCGGATTGTGATTGTGCGGGACGGGGCAGAGATCTTTCCAACCAACACGCCGCAGCCTGCGCCCGATCTGGAAGTAGTCCGCGCCATTCGCGGCAATTTTTCCTTTGTGCTCCTCCACGCCGGGAATCTTGGGTTCTACGGGGCATGGAACACACTGGTGAGCGCGGCACGCAGTTTGGCGAGCGATGGAGTTGGTTTGGTGTTCGTGGGAGATGGGGCACGACGCGCGGAGGTGCAAGCCGCGGCAGCGGGCGCGGGGAATATCCGGTTTCTGGATTTCCTTCCAGCAGCGAAGATTCCGTCGGTGCTGGCAGCCGCCGACGCGCACGTCATCACCGTGAAACGAGGGCTGGAAGGCGTGGTGGTGCCCAGCAAAATGTACGGAATCCTGGCGGCGGGAAAACCGATCGTCGCAGTCGCGCCGGGAGAAACGGACGTGGTAACGCTCGGGATGCGAAGGGGGTTCGCGGTTTTTGCCGATCCGGACAATCCTGCGGATCTTGTTTCCGCCGTTCGAGGCCTTGTGGGAGACGCGCAAAAATTGAAAACCATGGGGGAGGCGGCGCGGGCCGCCGCGCCCGATTATGATAGAGTCAAAGAATTGCAAAAATTTGCTGAAGTTTTCGATCCATTGGCGGCCGCAAAATAATTCGAAAAGGAAGAACAAGCGTGACCCAAGCGGAGACATTCTGGACGGGAAAGACAGTATTTGTGACCGGAGGAGCTTCCTTCATCGGCTCGACGCTTACGGATCAACTCCTCGCGCGCGGGGCGGCCAAAGTCCGCCTCGTCGATGATTTGAGCAGCGGCCACCTCGGCAACATTCGCCAGCCTCTGGCCGCTGGCAAAGTTGATTTTCTGCAGGCGGATTTGCGCGAACCGGGGGTCACGCGCGCGGCCATGCAGGGCGTGGACATCGTTTTTCATTTGGCGGCGGACCATGGCGGCCGCGGCTACGTCGATCTCCATCAAGCGGGACCCGCTTCCAATTTTTTTCTGGATGGTTTGGTTTTTGCGGAAGCCCTGAAGGCCAAGGTAAAGAAAGTCGTTTTTGCATCATCCGGCTGCGTGTACCCGAATTTCCTGCAGTCCGACACGAAGAAGGAACTTTATCTGACCGAGGACCTGACCAAAGGCCCGAACGACGCGGACAATACCTACGGGTGGGCCAAATTGATGGGCGAATTCACGCTGCAAGCTTATGCGAAAGAACACGGGATGGGCGCCGCCTCTTGCCGGTATTTTACGGTCTACGGCCCGCGCGGGGTGGAAAACCACGCGGTGATCGCGATGATTGCACGGGCATTTCTGCGGCAAAATCCCTTTGAAGTTTGGGGGGATGGCACACAGATCCGCAATTGGACCTACATCGACGACATCGTCGAGGGCACCATCCTGGCGGGAGAGAAAATCAACGACGGCACGGCCCTCAACCTCGGTACCATGGAACGGATCCGGGTGATCGATTGCGCGAAGATGGTCTGCGAATTCACAGGACACCAAGCGGAGATCAAGCTGCGCCCGGATATGCCCACGGGCCCGCTCAATCGCGTGGCTGACAATTCACTGGCCAAGAAACTCCTTGGATGGGAGCCAAAAGTCCTGTTTCGAGAAGGCTTGAAGCGCACCATCGACTGGTACTACGCCACGCGGGATCGCGACGAGGTCAAGCGCATTTTTGCCCGCATGCTTACCGAGCGCTGACGCGCGCGGATGGCAAGGCCGGCGCTATGAATCAGAAATCTCACGCCGCTAAACGCAATTTTTCATTGTGCACCGGTTCTCTAGACTTGGGCGGCTGCCCATCCATTGATAGGTGACATAGCATTTTCTCTGATTTGAAGTGAACCACGTTCCGGAGTATCGTAAATGCGCTGCGGGGGGCCGCCGAGATTTCATCGGAGCTGATACCTGGGAGCCGGACCCAGCCGGCAAGAAGAACGTGAAGCACCAGCCACACAAGCATGGCTGCGCTTAACGATTCAACATCAACGAGGTTACATGGCCGCAGGCCTGCTCGCTTTTTTCATAGCCCTATTTGCGTCGGTGATGCTGGTCGTTCCTGTGCGCGCGCTCGCCTTGCGCGTCGGCATGGTCGATCTTCCCGGGCCGCGCAAGGTCCATCTCAAACCGATTCCACTCCTGGGCGGCCTCGCGATGTATGGGGCAGTAGTGCTTGCGGTGCTGTCCGCGTTTCACGGGCCAGCGCGTGCACAGGTGGTGGGAATTCTGATCGGCGCAACGCTGGTGGCCGGCGTCGGAATTCTGGACGACCGTGGGTTGCTTCATCATCAGGTAAAACTATTCATCGGCATGCCGTTGGCCGCAGCGATTCTGATGATGAGCGGAATTCGCGCACAGGTCTTTAGCGTGCTGCTGGGGGGACGGGGCGGCGATTATCTGGATGTCGCGCTTACCGTGGTCTGGGTGGTCGGAATCACGGCGTCTTTCAGCATTCTGGATCACATGGATGGACTGTGCGCTGGAATTGCGGCAATGGCGTCCGTCTTTTTCGCGATGCTAGCGTATTTGCATGGACAGACGCTGGTGACGACGCTGGCGGCGGCGGTGCTCGGCGCGGCCACGGGATTTCTGCGCTGGAATTTCAAGCCAGCTAAAATCTTTATGGGTGATGGCGGCGCCATGTTTCTAGGGTTCCTGATGGCCACGCTGGGACTGAAATTGCGCATGGAACACACCAGCCATCTTTCTTCCTGGCTGGCTCCGATTCTCATCCTGGGCGTGACTATTTTCGATACTACCTTGGTGACCATTTCGCGTTCGCGTCGCGGGCTGCTTCCGTTCGCCACCCCCGGGAAGGATCATGCCGCGCATCGCCTCTCCAATCTGGGGCTCGGCCATCGCGGGGCAGTGCTAACGCTCTATGCGCTTGGTGCGATTGGCGGAGGTGCCGCAGTGCTGGTCAGCTATCTTTCCAACGGTGGGGCATTTTTCGTTGGCGCCCTCACCCTGGGGATCATCTTCACTGGTGTGATGTACCTGGAGCGCGCGCCCTACGAGCGCCAGGCCTCCAAGCCATCGTCTGCTGCGTCATAAAAACCAAACGTTTGGACGATACCCCTGGCGCGGTCTCTGAAGCCCCTCAAGGTTGGCCCCCCATGGTGGATTCGCTATACTTACCGGGCGTTCTCTGATTTACTCTCCGCGCGGCCAGGGCCGGATGGGAAGCAGCTAAGTTTTTCACCGTGGCATCCAAAGGGATTTAGATTTGCAGGGAACGCGCGCCATTGGGGGCACTCAGAAGCTGTGGGGAACATGGAAAATCAGCTCGGGCCAGGCCGGGGCGAACGGGAAGTTATCGTCGTCGGGGGTTCCGCAGCCGGATTGTTTACGGCGGCGAGCGTAGCCCGCGGTGGACGCCGGGTCCGCGTGCTGGAATCGAAACCGCAATTCGAACCTGTACCGCGTACCCTCATTGTTACCGATCAATTTCGCAACCAGATGGGAACATCGGCACGCGAGAGTATCGTTAACGAAATTAGGCGGTTTGAACTGTTTACCGATGGCCGCTCGGCGCAGGTTGCGCTAACCAAGCCGGACCTCATTATTGAGCGATCCCGGCTGATTCCCGCTCTGGCACGCGAGGCAGAGCGAGCCGGAGCCAGTCTATCCTTTGACACTCGTTTCCTGGGAATCGGCCCGAATGCGCGGGGATTGCGATTGGAAGTGGAAACCGGCGGCCGGCGTGAGGAATTGCACGCGGACAGTGTCGTTGGCGCCGATGGCGCAGCGAGCCGGGTGGCGCGCGCTTCCGGTTGGCCGCCGATCGAAACCGTGCCGCTCGTTCAAGCTATCGTGCGGCTGCCGAAGGATTGCCCTCCGGACACGACGCGCGTGTGGTTCGTGCCGGATGACACTCCATACTTTTACTGGTTGATTCCCGAATCCACGGAGCGCGCGGCCGTGGGCGTGATTGGAGAAACTGGGGTCCATACCAAAAGGTGTTTTGAACGATTCCTCGAGAAGAAGCGCCTGGAGCCGCTCGAATGGCAGGGCGCGCGCATTCCGGTCTATCGAAAGTGGGTGCCGGTGCGCCGGCAAATCGGGAATGGAGAAGTTTATTTGGTGGGTGATGCCGCCGCGCAGGTGAAGGTCTCGACCGTGGGAGGGATCGTCACGGGATTTCGAGGCGCGCTGGGCGTGGCGCAAGCCCTGCTGCAAAATGGCAAGAGCCGGGAGCTTGGTGCCCTGCGCAAAGAACTCGGTACGCACTGGCTGATTCGCCGCGCGCTCCATCGCTTTCAGCAAAGAGATTACTCCCAGCTGGTGGACTTACTCAACGCTTCGGCTCGCCAGTCGCTCGGGGACATCAACCGCGATGAATCCGCTCGCCTGCTATGGAATGTAGTTCGGCGTCAGCCGCGCCTGGTGCTGCTGGGGCTGCGCGGGCTGCTGATGGGGAAGACGAGGACAGGCTAGGGACGGGCTCCCGCCTTGCCCCTTCCCGTCCGCATCGCGCCCACCTAGAACAAATCGAAAGAAAAAACGTGTCCGGTAGAATCCCCGACATAAAACTTCAGGGTGAAAGTGTCGAAGCTGGGATCGCCAATCGTTGCGCCGCTATTGATCGTGCGATTGGCGGCATTTGCGCCAGTTGTCGGATTGATTTTGTATAGATGACCGTCGGAAGATCCGACGTACATGAATTCGGCTTGCGGCGCAGAGGTAAACATGAGGGAAGATGGGTTTGTGATGGGAGGATTCACCCAACCGCCAGGCGAAACAGTAAACGTAACCGGAGTGCAGGCTGCCGATGGGTAATCCACGTGAATCTTCGAGACTCCGACTGAGGTGGAAAAGAAAACATCATCATTCAGGGCCGCCGTCTCGATGGGAATTGGGAAGCCGCGAGGAGTAACACCGAGAGCCGCACTGCTCTGGGCGCAATTATTGACATCCGTGCGGACTGCGTAGAGCAGGCCACCGTTCGTGGTGACGTAAATCACCCGGCCGTCGGAGTTTTGCGTCGGCGCCTGATCGATGTCGTTGAGATTGAAAGACGCCGATAGGCTTCCATTGTTGGTGTCGATTTTCCAAAGACTGGGCTGGGCAACACCACCGATGGAGCGACTCGCAACCCACACCATATTATTGACATAGTCGATGTACGGGGTGGCGTTCACGATATCCATGTTTCCGGGATTGAAAGTCCACACAGTTCCGCCGGTGTTGCCATTCAAGCCAAAAACTCGATTGTTCGTAGTGCTGCCCGCGCCAACATTTCGCGTGGCGACGATCACTGTGTCAAAGGCGGGAAGGTATCCAGCTCCGGCGAAAGCCTGCACCTGCACAGCAGGGGCAGCCAGGAATCCACTTCCAGCCCCCGTGGTCAGCACGGCGGTCTGCCAAAGCAAGGCGCCAGTGTCCGCGCGGAAGGCATAGACGGTGCCGTCACCGGCAGCCACATAAGCTACGGCGCAAACATTCTTGCAGGTAGGATGTGATGTATCGGAAGCAGCAATCAGCGGAGGCCGCGTCTGAATGGTGCCGCCGGTGACGCCGGATGTTCCAGCGGGCTGATAGTTGCGCTGGCCGTTTTTCGCAGACATCGCGTGCACGGCATTGTCATTTCCGCCGGTGAGAACTATGTTTCCGGGATCCAGTGCAGGTGCGGCCAGCGTGGTCGCGCCGGTTTTGTAACTCCAATTCTTGTTAGCGCCCCCGCCCGTAACGGTCGTTACTGTTTGTGTTGAGCTGTTCCCGAAGGAATAGTGCGGGGCAGTGACTGAAGCAGCACCCGTAATGGCCGTGGCATCGTGAGTGTACCCCTTGTAGGCGTACTGCGTGCCCGGCAAAATGACGCTATTGTCTCCGTTTTCGTCGAACGCGCTCACGGTGGCAAAGGCCGCGGTGTTTGCGGCGATGAATTGCCCTGCCAGCGGCTGCGCCCCGACGTTGTAAACGGTTCCGTCCGCAGGGGCGAACGTCGGCGCAGCGCTCCCCGTCTGCCTGGCAAACAAAACGCCATCATAATTTGCATTCGTCGACCCAGCGGGAAACGCCCAGTTCAAAGTGATTTCCGAAATTCCCGGCGCTGCGGGATTCATGCTGACATCCCGCAAATATCGCAAGTTGAGAGTTGGCTGGTTTGCAACGGAATTTTCGCGGGAGCCGTACAATGGCGAAGCTGCATTATTCGATTCGGCCCCCAAGGCAGTCGTGGGTTCCGGCTCTGTGTAGCGGCGCGCGAGGAAATTGTCGAAGTCATAGTTTACCGGATTGCCGTCATAGACAAAGAGCCCGACGGAGCCGGCCGTCGTAACGTTGTTATTCCCGACGATGGACGGCGCCTGGAGCACGCCATTGACAAAAGTGCGCAATGTTGCCGGATTTCCGAAAAACGCTCCGCCAACGGTGTAGAAGGTGCCGTCGACCCACGGGAAGAGGGGCTGCTGCAAGCTATTGAAAGCGCCGGCATTCCAATACGCAAGCTGCGACACTCTCTGGTTTGGGAGGGCCCCAATCGTGATGAATTGCAGGCAGGAACGATAGGCAGTCAGATCAGCCGCGGCGTTCCCGCCAACGCGTCCAATGGGACATCCAGTGCTCTCCAAGCCGTTGGCAGAAGTCATGCGAACATCGGCCTGAACCCAAACGTCCCGTTCCGTGGTCACGGAAGTAACTTTGATGATGTTCCTGTTGGCGGCCGCCGCGTTGGATTCGCGGAGAATCCTGTTGGTCCCGACGTCGGCCACGACGTTCCAGGGGCCGCCACCTTGTACAGTCCAGCCGGCGGGCGGCTGATTTAGAGTATCGGAATCAAAGTTGTCGTAGGCCAGATACACGTTGTTCAGGTTTAGGGGGGGCGCGCCTGCCGCAGAGTTGCCGTAAAACATGGAATAGCTCGCGTCGGAGCCGTTGGCTGCCATATCCGCCTGTAACTCGAACCACATGGCAGTGTTGGCCGTATTGCAGTTGATGACCTGGCGGTCAAGCTGCGTCCAGGTGTTGGCGGCGAAGCGCGCGATGCGGAGGTCGTTGCAATCCGCGCGCATTTTTCCGGTGGCGACCAGAGCCGCGGTGTCGAAACCTGTAATTGAGACGCTATAACCGTTATAGCCGTTGAACGGAGCGTTGGCTCCAACCGTTGCCGTAATGGTGCGCGTAAAGTTCCAGGTGGCGCCATCTTCGAGCGTGTCCTTTACGAGCAGGCCGAAATTCGGAATCGTTCCGTCAATCCATCCCTGTGGAATATTGGCGGAAGTTGCATCGCTTAAGACGTTAAAGGGGATTGCCGTTGCTGCGGTCGTACCCGATGGCTGCGTATCCGTAGCCGTGGGATCAAAATCGCCGCCTGCCGTCGCCCATGCAGTCACCCCGTCGCGCGTATTCCAGGTTACACCGCCTTCTGTCCAATCCGTAGCACCAGTGATGCGATGCACTTCCTGACTCCTGCTCATGAAGAGCGGGGTCGTCGGAACAAGATTCAATGTCGAAGTTTTTACGGCCGTATTGGAATTCAGGCCGGTCGTGCTCAAATCAAATCGCACGAGGGAACGTTGATTCGCCGCCGCTGCCGTGTGTGTTGAAACGGTTGTGGCCGCGCCGTTATTCGTCGCCGGCGCAGCCTGATTGATCGTGGCGTCTCGCGTGGAGGTCACGGCAGTTTGCTCGTCCGAGCGGAGTGGAGTTGCTTGGCAGATCAGCACGAATGCCAGGAACCAGCGGAACGCCATGCCGCGATAATTCCGCAATTTCTCGAGCACCGCTTTCATCGTCCAGTTCCTGGTTCTGCTTTGGCTGGCTCATGAGGGGGCGTTAGCGTGAAAGTGGATTCCAGCGCGCGGCGATCGTCCAGAAGCACACGGACACGCCAGGCACCGCTGAGATTCCGCTGCGTGATGTACGTTCCACCAACCGGCAGGACGGTGAGAATCGAAGAATCACCACGGCTCTTCATCAGCAGTGAGGGAATTCCCTGGGTGTGAATTCGATTCGCATCCGCCATCAGGTGGCGGGCCCGCGGCATTGGCGAGACTTCGTTCCGGTAGGCCGGGCCCATCGCGGAAAAAGCAGCAACTCCCCCGATAATGAACTGTGTTTTCTTGGATGAATAGATACTGCCATCCGGAAGATAAAACTCCGTCGTCTGCACATGCTGCCCGGTCACCCTCGGCCACACTACAAAAACGTACAGATCTCGAAGCTTATCGAGGGGAAAAGATTCTTGAGTCGTCCGGCAGGAAGTATCGGGAGTTTCACAGTAGAAAATTTCCGGACCGCGGGGCGCGGGCCGCGGGGGCCGCGCACGAAACCGTACCTCGGAGGAAGGGTCGCCATTCTCCGAATCAAGTTTCTTGGAAACGCGTGAAGATTGTGCTGCAGCGTCGTGAAAACCCCACAAGAGCAGCGAAAGTAACACGAAGATGTGACCGCTGAGACGAATGCGTCCCATAGCTGCCTCCGCAAACGGGTAGCGCTCGAGGAAACTCCAGAGTAAATGACCCTGATTTCAAACTAACGGTGCCGGGAGGGTCTGTCTATAGACCTGGCGTAGGGTGTTCCTAAGACACAAGAGTAACAGTCTCGGGACGAGGCACAGCCGTCGTCTTGTGACCACCGCCTGAAACTTCGAGGCAACCATGAGTCATGAAGCGCTTTGCTCCTCTGGGGGATTCGGCGACAATGGGAAACTGGCAGTTTGGGATGTACCTATTCACCATCTCTTAGAAGTTCGTCTCCGGGAGAGTTTACCTTGCGTCTTTCAGTCATAGGTTGTGGATACGTAGGTTTGGTCACGGGAGCCTGTCTGGCCGAAGCAGGACACCAAGTGGTGTGCACCGACATCGACCGGGAGCGCATTGCCAAGCTCAATGCGGGCGGCGTGCCGATCTACGAGGAGCACCTCGACCAAATCCTCGCGTGCGCTCACGAAGCCGGGCGGATTTCCTACACCGCGGACGCCGGTGAAGCGATCCGTGCCGGCGACGCCATTTTCATTTGCGTAGGCACGCCCCCAAAAGATTCCGGCGAGGCAGATCTTTCCGCTATTGACAACGTAGCGCGGCAAATCGCAGCGGAGGCGCGCGCTCCCAAACTGGTAATCGAGAAAAGCACGGTCCCCGCGCGTACTGGGCTCGAGCTCAGCCGGGCGCTTTCTGCATACTCCCGGGGCAGCGACGTGAAATTCCGAGTGGCCTCGAATCCGGAATTTCTCCGGGAAGGCACGGCGGTCAGCGATTTTTTTCATCCGGACCGCATCGTCGTCGGCGTGGAGGATCCTTCGTCGGCGGCAGAACTAAAAGAAATTTACCGGCCCATTCTGGAGAAAACTTTCCGGTGCCCGGTGCACCATGGAACCTGTCCGCCAGGAAACCAGGCGGAATTCCTGGTCACCACCATCAACAGCGCCGAGCTGATCAAACACGCTTCGAATTCCTTTCTTGCGCTGAAAATCAGTTATGCCAATGTCATCGCGGATCTTTGTGAAAAGATCGGCGCGAACGTCGACGAAGTCACGCATGCGATGGGTCTCGACACCCGCATTGGGGGACAATTCCTAAAAGCCGGACTCGGCTACGGCGGCTTTTGCTTTCCGAAAGATGTGCAAGCTTTCGTTTACCTGTCTTCTAAAGTCGGAGTGGACTTTGAAATCCTGAAGGCCACCGAACGCGTGAACAAACAGCGCATTGACCGTTTTTTTGAAAAAATCCATCAGGCGTTGTGGGTGGTGAAGGGCAAACACGTGGCCGTGCTCGGACTGGCTTTCAAGGCCAACACCGACGACATCCGATTCTCGCCGGCATTGGAAGTCGTAAAGCGGCTGCTGGAGGAAGGCGCGGTGGTGCACGCGACGGATCCGGAAGCCATGCCGCGCGCCAAGACGCTCTTCCCTCAGGTGCAGTATCACGGGGATCCTTACGATGCCTTGCGCGAAGCCGACGCCGCGCTGGTGTGCACGGACTGGGATGTTTTCCGCAAACTGGACTGGGAATGCGCCGGCAAAGTCATGGCGCGCAAACTGGTGATCGACGGAAGAAATCTTTATTCGCCTCTGAACATGCGAAAAAAAGGATTCGAGTACTTCTCCTTTGGAAGAGAGTAGTTTTTAGCTCTTCCGGAAGACCTGCTTGAAGTAATCGAGTGTAAGTTTCAGCCCTTCGTCCAGTCCAACTTTGGGCTCCCACATTAATATGCGCCTGGCTTTGGTGATGTCCGGGCAGCGGCGTTTCGGGTCATCCTGCGGCAGTTGTTTGAACACGATGGGCGGCGATTTCTCGAAGTGTTTCCGAATGTGCTCGGCGAACTCGAGAATGGTAATTTCCTGAGTATTGCCAATATTTGTGGGCAGATGCTCGTTGGACATCATCAGCCGGAAGATGCCCTCAATCAGGTCGGTGACATAGCAAAAGCTGCGCGTTTGCTTTCCGTCACCATAGATGGTGAGCGGCTTCCCGCTGAGCGCTTGAAACACGAAATTGGGAAGCGCACGGCCGTCGTTCAAACGCATCCGCGGCCCGTAAGTATTGAAAATTCGGACGATGTGCGTGTCCACACCGTGATAACGGTGGTACGCCATGGTCATGGCTTCGGAAAAATCATCGTGGCGATGGGATGTTTCAAATAGTCGGGCGGGCTGGCGGGTGACGCAAAGTGCAGTACGTAATTTACTTTGCCGGCCACCTTCAGCGGCTTGCTGACATCGGCGCGCTGGAATCGGAACTTTTTGTTGCTCTTTAGATGGCGCAGATTGCCGCTGGCGCCGGTGATGAAATTGTCGATCGCCAGGACCTCCCATCCCTCTGCCAGCAAACGGTCGCAGAGATGCGACCCGAGAAATCCCGCCCCGCCAGTAACGACCGCCCGCATGCATCCTCCTTTAGAGACAGATTCGACAGTGTAGCGTGAGTGCCGCGGATTGACCACTTCCGCGGCGCGGGATAGCATGCGCGGGACCGAAATGGATAACCAGGCGAACTCGGGGACGGTTTCGCAGCGGCGCGGACACGCGCTTGTCGCGGCAGTGGGCTGCGGGTTGATCCTGGGGATGGTGGTGTTCTTTGGCGTCGGGAGATGGCTGGTCGTCGAAGACCCGCTTGGAAAAGCGCGGGCCATCGCGGTGCTCAGCGGGCGCATGCCGTTGCGGGCGATGGAGGCGGCCAAGCTCTATCGCGAAGGCTACGCGCCGGAAATCTGGCTGACCCATTCTGCGGAGCCTGCCGCGACTCTCGGCGAAATGGGGATTCCCTTCGCCAGCGAGGACTTTTACAGCGCGCGCGTGCTGATTCACGAAGGCGTGCCGGCGGGTGCAATTCGCGTCCTTGAACCCCCGATTATGAATACCATGGACGAAGTCAACGCCATTGCTGCGGCGCTGGCGAAAGAAAAGGATCGTACGGCAATTCTTGTGACGACCAAAGCGCATACACGGCGCGTGCGGTTGTTGTGGCGAAGGCTCGGTTCAGAGCAGGGGACGGCCATCGTACGTGCGGCGTCGGAAGATCCATTCGATCCGCGGCACTGGTGGCGCACTACGAGTGATGCGCTCGACGTGCTGCGCGAGGTGCTTGGCCTGATGAACGCATGGGCGGGACTGCCGCTGCATCCGGCAAAATGAGGTGCGCGGCGGGGAACGAAATTCCTAAAAAAAGAAAAATCGCTTCCTTCGCGGCGGGGAAGATTCCTCCCGGAGTTCAGGCACGTGCGGCAAATCTCTGCCCTCGAAGGCCGCCAGCGGATTGTCCAGAAAAAGGGCTCGCGCGGTCTCAGGCCCAAACTGATCGAGACTCACGTCATAGGCAGGTTGCAACCGCAGCGGACGCGATCGCGTATTGTGCCCGTCGCTGGCGACAAAATGCACGAGCCCCTCGCGGATCCAGCGCAGCGCGTCTTTCTGAGCAACCGGACCAAATCCTCCCGTAAGGGAGCCGCCCGTAACCTGCACAAAACATCCCTGCTGCACCCATTTTTTCAAACGCTCCGGGTGAGCCCGCAGGATTCTGTTGCGCTCAGGATGCGTGATGATCGGACGCACGCCGGCGAGCTGAATTTCGTGCAGCGTTTGATCCATCGCGGGCGGGATGGAAACTTCGTTGAATTCAACGAGCAAATAGCCGTTCTGATTAATGCAATAAATGGAGGAATCCTTGCGTAGAGAATTCAGGTTTTCCGGATCCAGATGAAAATCGCAGCCTGTCGCGAGTTCAAGTTTGTTTCCAATCCTGGATTGCAGTTCATCGCGAAGCCGGCGCAAGCGGGCAAAGTCGAAGAAATAATGACGGCTGGAGTGCGGCGTGGCGACGACGCGCGTGATTCCCTCCGCGATCGCAGATTCCGCCATGGCCATGGACTCTTCCATCGTCTTCGGGCCGTCATCCATGCCCGGCAAGATGTGACAATGCAAGTCAACCATTCGGATTACTCGTACCTCATCGCCACCATGCTCCCCATGCCTGCCAAGCCCCGAGTACAAATAGCATCGCTGCGAAGGCTTGCCTCATTCTCCGGGGCTTGATCCACGTGGCGGCCTTTCCTCCGGCGAACCCGCCCAAAAACAGCCCCGGGATCAACAGCAACCCGGTTTTCCAGGAGACCAGTCCTGCCTTCGCGTATGCCAAAAGAGCCAGCATGCCTGTGGGCGGAATCAGGGCAATCAGGCTTGTCCCCTGCGCGCGATGCTGGCTGAACGCGAAGAGCAACACGAGGACTGGGATGAGAATAACGCCTCCGCCAATGCCAAACATACCTGAAGCAATTCCGCATACCAAGGCCACCGCAAAGACTCCCACGTCGCGCCTTGTCCCCTCAGCCATGGGCAGCTTCCTCTTCCCTGCTGGTTTCGCTGCCGTCGAATGGTATCCGCTTGCAAAGGAGCAAGGATGCGAGCATGAGAAAACAGCCGAATAGTCCTTTCAAGTTGGGGGAAGGAATGGGAAGTGCGATGAGACTACCCGTGTAAGCGCCCACCAGCATCCCCAGCGCACACAAAATACCAGCCTTCACGTCCACTTGGCCCTGTTTCCAATATTCCCGTAACGCCCCCCATCCGATTGGCGGAAGTAAGATAAAAAGCGAAGTGCCTTGGGCCGTATGCTGATCCATGTGCAGCAGATAAACCATGGCCGGCACCAGCACGACGCCGCCGCCAATGCCCAGCAGGCCTACCAGCACGCCCCCGACAAGTCCGAGCAGAAGAATTGTGATGGTCATCGTATTCAGAGTGCTTCGCGGAAATGGCCGCCGTCCGTGGAACCAAGCCCCCTATTTTCCACCGTCCCGCTTGCCACAGCAACCTCTCGTGAATACGCCGTAACACTGGCAAACGTTTTTTTGTTTGCTTGGAACCTGCTATATTTGCTTGTCTCTGTCACGTCAGCCGTGTGGCCTGCTGGCAGGCTGTTGGACCACTTGGGGTCACAGATGACGCTGGATCCCCGAAAATACTGAGCTGTTGACTCCGGCCGGATGGGAGTCAATAACGACGAGGAGTGCTGCGCAACTTATGCCTATCGACCGGAAACCGGAATTCTTCAAAGGTGCCCAACTGAAGGTAGCCATCATCGGCTGCGGCTATGTGGGCCTGCCGCTGGCGCTGCGCTTTGCCGAAGCGGGGCACAAAGTCACGGGTTTTGACACCGACCCGAACAAAGTGTCCATGCTTAATGCCGGCAAGTCCTACATCGAGCACATTCCTCAGAATAAGATCCAACAGTTCGTGAACAGCAAGCATTTTGGAGCGACCACGGATTTCGCCAGGCTCAACGAGGCTGACGCCATCCTTATTTGCGTGCCGACACCGCTCGATGAGCGCCGCGAACCCGACTTGAGCTATGTCGAGCAAACCGCCATGTCGATTTATCCGAATCTGCAGCGCGGGCAGCTGGTGGTCCTTGAGTCGACCACCTACCCGGGCACAACGGAAGAACTGGTCCTACCGATCCTGGAAAGGAGCGGCTTGCGTTGCAGGATTGCGTCCGGGCCGGAAAATGAGAATATCGCCTGCGATTTCTACCTGGCGTTTTCGCCGGAGCGTGAAGACCCGGGAAACAAGCAGTTCGGTCTCGCGCAGATTCCTAAGGTCGTCGGCGGGCTGAATCCACCGAGCGGCCGGGCCGCGCAGGCACTCTACACGCAGGTGGTTTCCCGGGTTGTGCCCGTCAGCTCGACGCGAGCCGCGGAAATGGCCAAGCTGCTAGAAAATATCTTCCGCTGCGTCAACATCGCGCTGGTCAATGAGCTCAAGCAGCTCAGTTTGCGAATGAACATTGATATCTGGGAAGTGATCGACGCGGCCGCCACGAAGCCATTCGGCTACATGCCGTTCTATCCGGGACCGGGGCTAGGCGGGCATTGCATACCCGTGGACCCGTACTACCTTTCCTGGAAAGCACGCGAATTTGATTTTGCTACGCGCTTCATCGAGCTCGCCGGCGAAGTCAACACCGCGATGCCGTATCACGTTGTGGATGCCGTGGCGAATTCCTTGAACGACCAAAAGAAAAGCATGAAAGGCTCGAAGATCCTGGTGCTGGGCGTGGCGTACAAGAAAGATGTGGACGACTTGCGCGAATCGCCGACGCTGAAGATCATGCAGCTCTTCCAGCAGCGCGGGGCCGTGATCGATTATAACGATCCTTATTTTCCAAAGCTTCACAAAATGCGCCACTACAATTACGAGAACATGAAGTCCGTGCCGTTAAATCCGCAGACGCTCGGAAGCTACGACGCCGTGGTTATCGCTACGGATCATTCCAGCTATGATTACGCCGCGATCGTGGATGCCGCGAAACTCGTCATTGACACGCGCAACGCCACCCGGCGCGTGATGCGTCACCGCGACAAGATCGTGCTCTGCTAGGATCCCATGGCGTCCCACGCCGAAGAAGTTCGCCGGCAGCTTGCAGAAAGCGCTCGCGTCAAGCAGAGCTTTCCGGACGACCTTGTCGAGCGCATCTCCCAACTCGCAGAGAAATCCGCAGTCGCATTGCGCGCTGAAGGAAAAATTGTTTTCTTCGGGAATGGCGGCAGCGCCGCGGATGCGTTGCATCTTGCGGCGGAATTGGTCGTCCGGCTGCGCCATGAACGCAAGGGCCTGGCAGCGCTTGCGCTCACCACGAATCCCTCCGTGCTTACCGCGGCAGGCAACGACTATGGATTCGAACGGATTTTTTCCCGGCAGATCGAATCACTGGTGGCGGCGAATGACATTCTCGTCGCGCTTTCTACCAGTGGAAATAGCCCAAACATTCTGCGCGGCGTCGAAGCGGGCCGCGCATGCGGCGCTTATCTTGTAGCGTTTACGGGTGAAACCGGCGGCGCGCTCGCCGGCAAAGTGGATCTACTCCTCAACGTCCCCTCCGGTGATCCCCAGCGCATCCAGGAATCCCACATCACCATCGGCCACATCGTCTGTTCGCTCATCGAGCAGCTGGCCTGTGGTTGAGCGTTCCCTCTTTAGAGGTAGTCTCACTTTATCTTAACTAGCTCAACGCGCGCGGCAGCAAAAGGCAGGATGGCTTCCAGCAGTACCGGTGTGCGCGCTTCATTGTTCGCGAGATACAGGGTGAAAGAAGCATCCTTCATTTCCACGCCGTTGTCGAAGACCCGGATATTGATTTTCGAAGCCGTATAGCTTCCTGCCGGGACGGTAACGCCCGTCGAAGTGCCGGTCAGCTTGGCGTGCGCGTCGTACAACTTGTGCCCGTCGTAGACCGGACTGCGCACTTCCGGCGTTTTTGCCCAATCCACGTTCCGAAGATACTGCATCATCCCGAGCGGATCGCGAGTCCCGGGAAGCACCCGCGCAGCCGTCGCGTCCGCCGGCGCAGGCTCGTTTGCGCTTGTCGTCATGCGCTGGACGGACGCGACTTTCTGCCCGCGCTCGCTCAGGCGCATCTCATACTGCATGCTCGCGAGCGTGCCCGCATCGCTGTAAGAATCGAATTGGTCATCGAGCTCAAAAACCATGCGCAGCGGATTTTCCGTGTGCACAACTGCTTGCAGATGCCATACGGTTTTTCCTAGGAAACTGCCTCGTCCCGCGATTTGCAGCTTCAGATTTGCCATATTGCTTACTTTGGAGATGTTGGCGGTGTATTCGAGCACCTCACCCGTTCTCAGTGGTAACACCGAATCTACCGGAGGCGCCGTCTTCTTAGGATCGGAGGCCGTAGGCATCTTTGTGACTGCGGCATTTACGCGCTCCTCAACAGGAGCGGGCGTAGGGGGAGCCTCGTGAAATCCCGGCGGTTCCGCCGATACCACCTCTGGCGTGGGATGGCTCCCTCGCGCATGCAGCCAGTAGAAGGCCCCGGCGGCACAACCCAAAGCCGCAATTGCAACGATACCCAGCGTAGTCCGATGGCTCATGCTTTTTCTGTGACGCTCCCTTGAAAGAGGCCTTTGCTCGCGGCGCTTCCGTCGTACTATATTGTTCCATGCGCGGAAATCGTCCGGCTGCATTCGCCGGCTCGCCGCGAACTATCAGCGTATCAAAACGTGGACCGGGAGTCTTTCCTGGGCTTGCGTTGCTTGCCGCGAGAACAATCGACGACTCGCGAGATGGATTGCCGGCCACGAGGTGGCCGCAAGAGCTTGGAGGATTTCTCGCATGCGCTACGTTGTAACAGGCGGCGCCGGCTTTATCGGCTCGAACACCGTGGACGAACTCGTTCGTCGGGGCCATAGCGTGGTCGTTCTGGACGACCTCTCTTCCGGCAAGGAAGAAAACTTCGGAGAAATCCGCAATAAGATTACTTTCATCAAGGGCAGCATCACGGACATCGAGGTGGTGCGGAAAGCCATGCACGAAGCCGAGTACGTGCTCCATCTCGCGGCGCGCACTTCGGTGCCGCGCTCCGTGAAAGATCCCATCGAGACGAACAAGATCAATATCGAAGGGACGCTCAACGTGCTTGTGGCCGCCAAAGAGTTGAAGGTCAAAAGGGTGGTCTTTGCCGCATCGTCTTCGGCCTACGGCGAAACGCCTACGCTCCCCAAAGTCGAAACCATGCAGCCGCAGCCGATTTCGCCCTATGGCGTCACCAAGTACGTCGGCGAACTCTACGGACAAACGTTTGGGCGGTGTTACGGCCTCGAAAATGTCGCGCTCCGCTACTTCAACATCTTTGGCCCGCGGCAGGATCCGAGCTCGCCCTATTCCGGCGTGCTTGCCAAATTCTGTACGGCGTTCCTGGAAGATACCCCTCCGGTAGTCTTCGGGGATGGAGAGCAGACGCGCGACTTCACGTTTGTCGAAAACGCGGTGCAGGCAAATCTGCTTGCCTGCGAAGCGCCAAACGCTTCCGGTAAGGTCTTCAACGTCGGCACCGGTGGGCGCACCTCTCTAAATGAAGTTCTCAAGGCGCTCGCAAAAATTACCGGCAAAACCCTCGAAGCCAAGTACGAACCGACGCGCGACGGCGATATTCGTGATTCGCAAGCGGATATTTCTCAAGCGCGCGAATGCCTCGGCTACGATCCTCAAGTCGACTTCGAACAGGGCCTGAGCCGCACGTATGAGTGGTATCGGTCGAGCCAGGCGTAAGCGCCTGCGAAATCGGAAAAGTAACTGGTGACGCGGAGTTGGTGACTGGCCTGGCTTCCTCACCGGCGTCGTCGCTTCGCCAATCACCAGTCACCAATTGCCAGACCCGGTCAGCGGTCACGGCTGTAGCGTCTTCCCGTAGTTCAACGGCTCCCCGGCCTTTGGCACGTCGTAATTATTCCAGAACCACAGCGGCTCGAGCTTTTTCTGCTCCGGCCACACTTCGTTCAGTGTATCGCCTTCGAACAGCTCCCCGTTCTTCATCACCCAGCGGATGGTATTCGAATTGTGGATGTCCTCCAGTGGGCTCTTGTCGAAAATGACGAGATCCGCCAGCTTCCCGGGCTCGATGGAACCCAGGTCTTCCGGCCTGCCGATGATTTTCGCCCCGTTCACCGTCGCGCATCGCAGGACTTCGATTGGCGTCATCCCGCCGCTTGCGAACATCCATAACTCCCAGTGGTACCCGATGCCCTGCATCTCGCCGTGGCTGCCGACGCCGACGAGACCTCCGGCGCGCACCAACTTGGTCATCTGCGCCGCGAGCTTCGGAAATTCGTATTCATCCTTGCGGAACCAGCCCGTCCGCCGCTTGGTTCTCTGGTCGATCACCCGGTGCGGCATGAAATGATTGAGCTTGGCGTTGTCGTGGACCTCGCTGTTCTCAAACCAGTAGTCCTCGCCGAACGGTCCGCCGTAATTCACGATGAGCGTCGGTGTTTCCGCAATGCCGGACTTCGCAAACATCTGCAGCACGTCGTTATATAGCGGCGTAATCGGCAGCGTGTGTTCGTTTCCGTGAAAGCCATCAATCACGTGCGTCAGGTTGAGCTTGAGGTCCAACGCGCCTTCCGTCGTGGGCATCATTTCCAGCTCTTTGGAAGCTTGCACCATGTATTGGCGCTGCTTACGGTTGCCCACCACGTAGCTCTTGATGTTGTGCGTGCCGTAATACTTGCGGTACTTCGTTAGCACGCCTTTCACATCCTCGGCGGACTGGAAATTGTTGTCCGAAAATACGCCTGGTCCTGTGGAGAACGCGCGCAAGCCGATGATATCGCCGCTGTCCACGAGGTCTTGATACGCGAACATGTCGTTTGTGCCGGTCTGCACATCCAAACCGGCGGTCACGCCATAAGCAAGATTTGCGAGGAAAGACCAGTTCTGAGTGTCCAGAATACCGCGCCGGATTTCCGTCCAGTGCGCGTGCGTGTCTATGAATCCCGGAGAGATGGTCTTCCCGCTTACGTCGAATATTTTCGCTCCTGCCGGAATGCTGCCATTCGCGCCGACACTCTTGATGCGGTTGTTCTCCACCACGATGTCGGCGTTCTTCAAGACCTCATCCTCCTTACCTGTCTTCATCGTAACCACCGTCGCTCCACGCAGCACGATGGTGCCCTTCGGCGTCTTGCGCGGTATCTCGAGATTGATGGCGATCTCCTGCACGTCCTTTTCCTGCTCCTTCAGTTTCTTTTCTTCCTTTTTCTCATCCTTCTTTTCCTCTTTCTTGGCGTCCGCGGCTTGGGTGGTGGTTTCCTTCTTGTCAGCACCGGACTTGTCCGCGTCTTTGGCTTCCGCTTCCTTCTTCTCGGCCTCTTTCTTTTCCTCCTTTGTGGGCTCGAAGGAGATAGCGCTCAGTGGCTCGCGAAACAGGCTCGCGCCCACCGCCCAGGTGATCGTTTTTCCGTCGTCCGCCCATCCGAAATAATCCGCGCCAATGTCCGTCAAACGCTTCACGGGCACGGCAGCCGATGTGACATTCACCGTTGGCGTCTCACCGCCCACTACCGGCATCGCAATCAAATAGAGCTGATTCATCACGTGGGCCAGCACCCATTGGCCGTCGGGACTCGGCTGGATGTCGTCGGCCGGAATGGGCTCTTCAAAGAAATAGAGTCCTTGGCCCTTCACGATGATGTGGTTGCGCCGGTCGGTTCCATCGTAGCGCAGCGAGACGAGTCCCTGCGGCGTGTACACGTAGATGCGTTCCTTTTCCTTTGTGAAGTGCGGCCCGCCTGCGCCCCGCGCGGGCAGAATCAAGTTTGCATCGCCTCCCTCCGCGGGAATCCACACCAGGTCCGCATTCTCAGTTTGCCCGCCATCAAAGGTGCTGTTTTCGCGGTCATAGCTGTTGCCGCGAAGTAGCACGATCTTCGTGCCGTCGGGCGACCACGCGGGATTGCTGTACACCGCAAGCGATTTGGACAACGGTGCCGGCGTTCCGCCCGCTGCGGATATTTTCCAGAGTCGTCCCCCCGCGCTCGACCACGTTACGTAAGCAAGAGACTTTCCATCCGGCGACCAGGCCGGCTGAAATTCCGGCGTGTTTCCGCTCGTCAGCCGCTGCGGCTTGCCGCTGGGCAGGTCCATCGTGTAGAGGTGGGTCATCGCGGAAAATGCCAGTCTCTTCCCGTCCGGCGACTCGACCGGATCCATGATCAAGCGGACTTTCACCGGCCCTTGTTCCACCTTCTGGGGAAAATCCAGTTTGGGCCCGAGTTCCTGCGAGACCTGCGCCGTGAACGGGATTACTTTCTCCGCTCCATTGGCAAGATCCAGTCGCTTGATCTTTCCATCCTGGTTATAAATGATTTCCTTTCCACCCGGCAGGAACGCGTAACCGGGGAAAACGTCGCGCGTGAAGAGCGATTCCTGGTCGTCCCGGGTGACTGGATATCTCACCCAGCGGTCTTCCCCGGATTCCAGGTTGCGCAGACGCAGGCCCGATTCCGTCTCGTATCGCGTCACGTACAGGAGTTGCTTTCCATCCGGGGAGAGCACGGGACGAAACGCACTCCTGATTTGCCGGATGATGTCGTCTTCATCGCCCGTCTTGCGGTCGCGCCGCGCGATATGCCAGGACGGAAGTTGCTGGTTGTACGCCAGCGAGCCCAGCTTCGTTGCGTAGTAGAGGTATTTACCGTCCGCGGACGCCACCACGCCCATCGCATTCGGGCGCTCTTGCCGCTTGGTGGTGGGCGTCGGCTTCGATTTGGTGATCTGCACGCCCGTACCGCCGTCTATGTGATACATCCAGGCTTCGCTCGAGCCGATTCCAAACGCCGCCTTCGAAACGAAAATATATTTTCCGTCGGGAGCCCAGCTCGGCGACGTGAATCCACTGTTGGGATCTTTCGAAACCTGCTTCGCACCCGTGCCGTCTGGATGGATGATCCAGATGTTTTCGCTCCCCTCGCGATCGGAAATAAATGCGATCCATTGGCCATCCGGAGAAAACTTGGGCTGACTGTCAAAAAACATCCCGCCAGAGATCAGCTTCGCCTGTCCGCCTTCGATGGGCAGCGTATAGAGATCGCCCACCAGTTCGAACGCGATGGTTTTCGCATCCGGGGATACATCCAGCGAGAGCCAGGTACCTTCATCCGTCGTGAATTCAATCTTCCGATCGGACTTCAGCGGCAGCCCCTTTTTCTCGTCTTTCTTGTCGGTTTTTTTCTCGTCCTTTTTCTCTTCCTTTTTATCTTTCTCCTGCCCCGGGGCACCCTGCAGTCTTGCACCCGCGCCGAGGACTGCCTGGCCTCCGAAGAAGACTCCGGTCATCATCGTCAAAACGGCGAGCCAGGCAATACTACGCAGGCTGGGCGGCTTCGCTCTCATGCTGATTTCCTCCGTACTTTTTTCAAATGTTCCAACTAGAATTCACAGATCCGCAATGCCGTGGGCGATGGGCTTGACGGATGGCGCACCCTGTCTGGCTCCTTAGACGCTAGTAACCGGGAACCGTCTCGGTAGTGCAGACGGCCATCATTGCGCAGCGCATGGTATAACTCGTGGCCTTCGCAAAAAGCTGAAGTTGGTGTTACCGCTCCTCTTCTTCGTCCCCCGGCCCACCGCGCGAAGCTTGTGCCGCCGGCACGATATGCGGAATCCCCGCCTCGTTCATCTTCTTGTTCAGCGCAGGCAAGTCTTCTTCGGCCAGCTTCTTCACTTGCGCCGACGCTTCGCTAGCCAGCGGAGTCAGCTCTGCCAGCTTTTCCTTCTGTTGTCCGCTCGGCGCGGCCACGAATCCGTCGAGGTCCGCCAGCAAATCCTGCGCTTGGTTGGGCAGCGGCTCGGGCTTCCATTCGAACGGGGGCCCCGCATTTCCAAGCCCTTCGCGCTCGCGGATAAACTTTCCCGCAACTGCATCCACTTTTTTCTGCAGCTCCTCAATCGCCTTCACGATCTCGTCGGGGATCTTCGTTGCGTTGGGTTTGTCCGCATCCTTTTTCCACTGCTCCCGCGCCGTTTTCAGGGCCGTCTGTATCCCTTCAATGGTTTTGCGATCTTTGTCGGCCCTTTTGGCAATGGCGTAGATGTGGGTGATGGCCTCCCACCGCGCGGCGCGGTCCGCGGACGAAATCACGACCCGCGTATCTTCCTCCACCGAGACTTTCTGCGAGGCTTCCTTTTCTTCCGCCTTGATCTTGATGGTATATTCCCCTGGCTCGGCGATGGGCCCGCGCGGTCCAAAGCCATACCCCGCGGCGATGGCCTCCTGTTGTTCTGGCGTTGGCTCGGCCGGCGGATCCCACCTAAGATCCCAGTTCGTGCGGTTCACTCCCGACGCGCCCGGGGCATCGAATTCACGCACCGTCTTTCCGTCGTTCGCGAGCACGGTGATCTTTACTTTGCCTTCCTTTTTCTCCGGGGGAACGGCCTTCGGTTCATCCTTCGGTTTTTCTCCCGCCGCCTCCTTCTTGTCCTTATCGTCCTTGTCCCTCTTCGCCGCCTCCGCGGGCAAGGCTTCCTTGAGGTAGTAGTTCACAGTCGCCCCATAGGGCGGATTCTTTGCGATGAACATTTTCTGCCCCGCGCTCCACCGGCGGTTACGCAGATGCCAGGAAGTCGCGGCGCGCGGCGGAAAGATCGTCAAGGGCGACGCCGTCACGGTCGCGTCCATTTTTTCAACCGGGGTCATGTCATCCAACACCCAGATGGACCTTCCATGCGTCGCCAGCACCAGATCGTTTTCCCGAGCCTGGATTTCGATGTCGTCCACGGGCACCGTCGGGAAATTGTTTTTTAGCGCCGTCCAGTTCGCCCCGCGATCCCAGGAAATCCATAGCCCAAATTCCGTCCCCGCAAACAGGAGATTCGTGCTCCGCGGATGCTCCCGCACCACATGCACGCTCCCGGCTGAATCCGGTATCCCGTTTCGAATGGCTTTCCAGCTCTCGCCGTAGTCATTCGTCGCAAAAACATAGACGTTGTAGTCGTTCAAGCGATGCCCGTCAAACGTCAGCAGCGCCGCGCCTTCCCCTGTTTTCGACGCCACCACGCGGCTCACATACGTTCCCTTTGGCACGCCCGGCACCCTTGCGGCCACGTTCTTCCACGTTTTCCCCGCGTCGCGCGTCACCTGCACGTTGCCGTCATCCGTCCCCACCCAAAGCACACTTGGCGTCAGTGGTGATTCGCTGAATGTCGTGATCGTCGGATATTCCTGTACGCCGTCGTGCCGCGACAAGGTGCTCTTGTCCGGCGTCTTGCTGAAGATCTGTAGTTTGTTGCGGTCCACGCCCGTGGTCATGTCACCGTCGAGCCGCGTCCAGCTGTCTCCGCGGTCCGTGGATTTGAACAGATAGTTTCCTCCGTAATAAATCGTGGTGTGGTTATGCACGGAAACCGCTACGGGAGAATTCCACTGGAACCGGTAGTGCGGTTCACCCACTTTCGCTTCCGGTCGAATTGAACGCTGCTGCTCCGTCCGTAAATCGCGCCGATCGAGGTAGCCATCCTGCGATTCCGTGTAGACGATCCATGGTTCCACGTTGTCAATGGCCACGTAAAAACCGTCGCCGCCGTGAATTACCTGCCAGTCTTCATTGGCAATCCCGTCGCGCGCCAGCGTTTGAACTGGCCCGCACCAGCTTCCGTTGTCCTGCAAGCCCCCGCAAATGTGATACGGCTTTTCGTTGTCGAGGCCGATTTCATAAAACTGCCCGATGGCAATCGTGTTGATGAAGTCCCAGCTCTTGCCCGCGTCGTAGCTCCAGTGAATCCCGCCGTCGGACCCCGAGATCATGTGATTCGAATCCGCCGGATCGATCCACATCGCGTGAAAGTCGCCGTGAATCTTTTGCACCCGCTGCGTCGAAAACGTCTTGCCGCCGTCCTCGGAATAAAACATCGGCGCGCCCAGCTCCCAGATCCGGAGATCGTTATTGGGATCGATTCGAATCTGGCTGTAGTAGGACGGCCGCGGATTCGTGTCGCCCATCTTCTTCCAAGTCTCACCTTTGTCTTCGCTGCGAAACGTTCCACCCTTTTCGTGCTGAACCAAGGCATAAACGATGTTCGAGTTTCTGCGGTAAATATCAAGCCCGATGCGCCCCGTTTCACCGCCATTTTCGTACGGCAGTCCTTTGGTCAATTTCTTCCACGTCGCGCCGCCGTCGATCGTCTTGTAAATGGCTGAGCCCGGACCGCCACCGTTAAATCCATACGGCGTCCGCCGGCGTTGATACGCCGCGGCGTACAGCGTCTCCGGACTTTCCGGATCCATGGCGATGTCGCTTACACCGGTGTCGTCATTTATCTTCAGGACTTGCGACCAGCTCTTACCTCCATCGCTTGTTTTATAAACGCCGCGCTCCGGATTCGGTCCCCACAAATGCCCCAGCGCCGCTACGTATAGGACTTCCGGGTTTTTCGGGTGAATCACAATCCGGCCGATGTGTCGCGTCGCCTCCAGCCCCATCTTCTTCCACGTCTTTCCGCCATCGAGCGACTTGTACGCACCATCGCCCCACGACGAGCTCTGCCGGTTATTCGGCTCGCCGGTGCCAACCCACACAATCGACGGATCCGACGGCGCGATCGCGATGTCCCCGATCGTGGACACGCTCTCCTTATCAAACAACGGTTCCCAGGTGGTCCCATTGTTGGTCGTTTTCCAGACGCCACCCGAAGCAGTCCCCACATAAACGATGCTGGGATTGCTCTCCGCCACCGCGAAGTCATCGATGCGCCCGCCCATGGTCGCGGGCCCGATCTCGCGAAATTCCAGATTCTTCAGCTTATCAACCGCACTCGCCTGTCCGGCCAGCGCTGCCGGCGCGTTCGCCGCAAGCGCGCTGATCCAAATGGCCATCGCCGAAATCAGCCCTAGAGCCTTCGCACCATGCTTCATTGTTATTCCCTCCACGCACAAGGCCCGGCATGTTACTCCTGCTGGCCCATTTCACGCATCATATGTTTCTGGAAGGGCGGACAAACCCTGTGCAACTTCAGACGCGCCATCCTGTTGCCACGTTTCAGTGCACGCCCACCCCCAATCCGTCCGTAAGGTGCTGCTGACGAGTATGCGGTGGCCTGAATGCGAGTTGATGCGAAGTCAATTCGCTGCCAGAGCCCGCCTTTTGGTCGTTGAGCAAAGCGTGTAGGTTTGTGAGGTCCATCGGGAGGCCG
>WNFG01001577.1_pt1 | contig 36343 bp, 29 predicted proteins | sample 5400431 | NCBI WGS metagenome assembly WNFG01 (sample SAMN13153346, study PRJNA577476) | soil metagenome | isolation source: 120 cm saprolite under Douglas fir tree site 2 hole 3 replicate 2 | place: USA:California | collected 2015-04-18
CTAGAGCTTTCGATTAAGGGTGTCGGTCCAGGGACCTCGAAGCTGGCCATCGTTCAAGTGAATGCCCGCGACTCGAAACAACGTTCCCTACCAATGGTCTCAAGCGACGCGACCGTCCGAGTTCAGTAGTACCTCAGCGACTTCCCGAGTCGATTTCATCACTTCGAAAGGCTTCGACAAGCTCTAACCGCCGCAGCTAGTGCCATTACGCCCTCGGCGATGTCCCTCTCCGAGTGTATGATGCGTCCCAGGAATAGGCCCCTTCGATTAGCCCCAAAAATCATCCAAGGAGGAGCACCGTGAGAAATTGGACATTATGGATCATCGGCAGCTTGTTGGTCACCGGCCTTTATGCGGCGGCGCCTCAAACAAGCGGCGGGAACAAGGACGAGCAGGAAATTCGAGCACTTGAAGAGCGCTTCGCAGCGGCTTTCCGCGCCAAGGACGTACCCGCCATCATGAAAGGTTACGCGCCGGGTAGTGAGTTGTTTGTTTTCGACGTGGCACCTCCGCGCCAGTACGTTGGTTTCGAAGCCTACAAAAAGGATTGGGAGGACTTTTTCGCAGCTTTTTCAGGCCCCGTCGATAAGTTTGAAGTTCAAGACCTCAGTATCGTAACAGGCGACAAGCTGGCTTATTCCCATAGCATCCAGCCGGCTATCATGACGGCTAAGGACGGTTCGAAGTTCAACTTCACAGTGCGCGTCACGGACTGCTACCGGAAGATCAACGGGAAATGGCTGATCACTCAGGAGCACGTTTCGGTCCCAGTCGACATGAATACCGGCAAGCCAGACCTTGCCTCCAAGCCCTAGGCGATGGGGAGCAGCTGATCAATGAAATCTCACCTTGCTTTACTTTCCATTGTCGCTTTCGTTTTTCTGCCAGCTCTTGCGCAGAAACCGGAGGTCCCACCGCCGAGTCAGCAAATCGCAGCTGCGGTCCTCCCTTTACCCAATGCCCTTCGCGCACAGGCAACAGTGATTGGTTACGCACCGGATTTTGGGCTGATCACCCTACGTGCTGGCACCAATGGAATCGTGTGCACCGCTACGCGCCCGGGCGATCAGAACTTCGATGTGCGCTGCTATCAGGAATCATTCATGCCCATCGTCCGCCGCCTGCGCGAACTCTACGGTCAGGGATCGCCTCCGAAAGAGGTTTACCGGATCGTTGATTCTGAGATTAAATCGAAGAAATTGCCTTTACCTGTCAATCCTGCTGCTGGGTACCGCATGCTGGGGCCAATTTCCGCATACTCCCCCGCAACGAATTCCGTGGGCCCGGAAATAGAATCCTGGCAATCCATCCACTTTCCTTACAAAACGGCCGCCGAAATCGGCCTGCCCGAGGAAGGAAAAGTTCCCCGCACCTTCCCCTACGTCATGACCTCCGGCACCTTCTGGTCACACGTCATGATTGAACACGAAAATAGATTACCGGAAAAGTGAATTATCACTTCAAATCTCAGTAAGCCAACTTACGAGGAGTTGCCGGTGGCAGGCAAGAACGACATTTTGCACAACCTTGGAAGACTCCTGTCCTTAGTGGGAAAATAGACTCTGGAAGGTCGAAGGTACCCACTTCTCGGTTTCGACTGTATGTGCCGCCACATCTTGGAGTTAGCTCGGCATTGAAATACTGAGGGTCTGCCCCGTGTTTGGTATGAAATATGCAGATCCACTCCTAGCGGGCTACCGGGTCGGACGCCTCAATCCCCATGGCTGCTAACGCCAGCAGGGAAATCTAAAATTCGAAAAGGTTAACTACTGGTAGTCCGCGCCATCCTAGAGGTGCGGGCATTGAGCACCGATTTTAGACTCGGAGACATTGTTCGCCATAAGTCTGGCGACCAAGAGTTCATTGTCATCAAATTGGAAGATGACCGTGTCGCCAGTGCTACGAAGAAACTTGCGACGTGTGGTCGGTTCGAAGGCCAGAGTTTTCACCAAGAGATAATTCCAGTGGAAATGCTGGTGTTCGTGAATCGGCAGTTCGGCACTTAAGGGCGCTTGTCGATTCTTTCATAAAAGAACTCCGCCGGAAAACTCGCCCCCCACGAGTATCTCTACTTCGAAGACGCCCGGGGAATCTCCGACGCGCAGTTCTAACCCAACGGAATACATTTCACGATATTGAGCTGAGGCAGCCGTAACCAGGCAAGCGATATTTCCGCGCCTTACACCCACCAGGAAAGAGCTCCGGCATGGTGCCTCGCCATTTGCTGCCTGAACAAGCGCGTTTCGTCAAACTCGCCGTCCGCAAACGTCCAGATTCTTCCGGAGACGGCCTGTGACCTGTGTTGAAAGGCGTTCGTAGCCATGGACTTGCTGTTCTTTAGAATTCTTGAGAAATCCGTCAGGACTCGCAAGGACCCAGTGTGCAGAATTGCCGCTACACACCGAGTCGGGACGTGAGGGATTCTGCCGCGAATCGCCAGAGGCGCGCAGGTGTCTATCCTGACGCCTTCGCACTTCGGCGTATCAGCCTGATCCGGAGTCCCGGCAACGCCTCGCACTCGCAAGGGGGAAATCATGAAAGCCATTAGAAATCGGATGCCGCATTCCGTAATGTTGATGGGAGTCGGTCTCGCCTGCGCCTTTGCGCTCTCCTCTTCTCGCGCCGCTCAAGCACCCCAAGCAGCAGCGCCTGCCGCCGATCAACAGGCCACCGCGTGCGGAGCCCACCCCTATTGTTATGACACCCCTCATTTCACCGCCACGGTTACCAACTTTCGCACCAGTACCGTGAACGGCTACAAGCTCATCGATACCTCAATCCGTTTTCTTAACAAAACGAATCAACCGCTGATCTTGGGTTACGTCAGCGCCTCAGGCTTTGCCACCGATGATCGCGGCAATCGGTCGGCCGTGGGAGGGCCGAACGGGTATCGCGGAATCGGCCTTGTCGTGGGCAACAACTTCGACCCCAAGCTTGTCGTGCGTGGCGGCGGTTGGGGAGAAGCGCAGTTCGAGTTGGTGCTCCAGGGTTGGCCTCAAATCATCGGGTTCCACTACGCCCTCGATATTACCGTCGCCGAAATCAAAACCCTGCTCCGAAGGGCCGAGTGGCCCAGTCTTTGGCGGCTTGCTCAACATCCGAGCGTTCCACTTGACTGGAGGAATCTAAACGCATGTAGACTGCAGCGCGATAGATCACCTCCGCGGCAACTCGCAGTGTCTTACGCGAGCTACCCTGCGCTGCTAGGTGCTCCAGGTAGGCACACCTGGATTCGTATAAAGGACCGTTCTCATGACGTGCGATGGTTCGGGGACAACAATAGAGAGTTTTGAACATGACAGCCTCCTGCTGGGAGGCTGTCCCTTCATTGACATTCCGTCTAGATTAAGTTCTCGAAGGGTCCGACCTTGCACAATGGGAAGCCACCCTATTCCCAGTGCCCTCTACAAAATCGCTTGACCCAAGATCAGTGCTATCCTATGTTGCTCTAGGCATAGAGCTGACTCTGAGGCAGGAGAAAATTGCCCCGCATGAAAAAACCTGAACAGCGAGACCTCTTTCCGGGCGCGCTGGAGATGATGATTCTCCGAACACTGAAGCGGCAGCCGCTCCATGGCTATGCGCTCGCGCAGCACATCAAGCGAACGTCCAACGATTTGCTGCAGATTGAAGAGGGCTCGCTCTACCCCGCTCTCCAGCGACTTCTCAAGGAAGGTCTGGTCAAGGCCGAGTGGGGCATTTCCTCCACCAACCGTCGCGTTCGGATTTACAAGCTAACCGCAAAGGGCGCGAAGCATCTCGAGCATGAGGTGTCGCGATTTGAAAGGATGCTCGAAGGGATTACGCGTGTCTTAGCGCCGGGTGAATCATGAACTGGCTTAAGCAATTGTTCTTGCGCCGCCGTCTCTACGGCGAGATTTCCGAAGAGATTGGGAGCACATCGAAGAAAAGATCGAGGAGCTAGTCGCACGCGGGATGTCCAGAAAAGAGGCTGCCGCCGCCGCTCGCCGCGAGTTTGGGAATGTAACGCTGATCGTGGAGGGCAGCCGTGAGGTCTGGCAGTGGCCGTCCATCGAGAATTTCTTCATGGATGTTCGCTACGGCGCGCGCATGCTGCGCAAAAATCCTGGGTTTACCGCCGTCGCTGTCCTCACCCTTGCGCTCGGCATCGGCGCCACCACCGCTATCTTCAGTATCGTTAACGGCGTACTCCTGCAACCGCTGCCCTACCCGCACTCTGAGCAACTCGTGGTCGTCGCGCGAACGGCGCCGAGATTTGATCATCCCGTGCCCGTTTCGGGGCCGAACTTCCTCGATTGGCGGGCACGCGCTACGCAATTTCAGTCTCTCGCGGGTTTTGACGGCCGCGGCTTCACGGTCATGCTCAGCAAGGAGCCGGAGCACGTCTTAGGCGCCGCTGTTGCATTTAACTTTTTATCAGTTCTGCAGGTCGCGCCCGTGCTCGGCCGGGATTTTCTCGAAACCGACGAGCACGCTGGTAACGACCACGTTGCGCTGATTAGTCACGCATTTTGGAAGGGGCGCCTCGGCGGTGACTCGGGATGGCTTGGCCGAACGCTTACCATCAACGGCCAGGCGTTCGTGGTTGTAGGCATACTGCCCGCCGATTTCCGCTACGTCATGATGCCGCGCGCGCAGATTTTCATCCCATTGAATCTTGGCAAAACGGGGCGCGGCGAGAATTTCATGTCCGTGATCGGTCGACTTAAACCAAACGTTGGCCTGCGCCGGGCACAGAGCGAAATGGACTCGATCGCACGCTCTCTCGAAAAGGAGTATCCGACGGACAATGCCGAGCAAGGCGCCATCGTAATTCCCATGCTCAAGAGAGTTGGCTCTTGGATTCGTGAGGCACTCTTGATCATGCTGGCAGCGGTAGGTCTTGTCCTGTTCATCGCGTGCGCGAACATCGGCAACCTGATTTTGGCTCAGGCGGTGCGGCGTCGCGGAGAAATCGCTGTACGCAGCGCCCTCGGAGCAAGCGCAAACCGGCTCGCGCGGCAATGCTTGACCGAAAGTGTGTTGCTTGGTCTGCTCGGAGGCGGCCTCGGTTTGTTGCTCGGCTATTACGGACTACAAGCGTTCCGTGTTCTCAGTCCGGGCAATGTCCCGCGGCTAGAGGAAGTTCAAATCAACCTTCCCGTGCTGTTGTTTTCGTTTGGTATTTCGATAGTCGCAAGTATTCTGTTTGGCCTGGCTCCTGCTTTGCGTATCTCCCGCGTAAACCTGGCGGATACTTTGAAGGAAGGAAGTACTCGCGCGAGTTCCGGATCCGAGCGCGGGTTGATGCGCCAAGCTCTCGTAGTGACTGAGATTGCTCTATCTCTCGTATTGCTTGCCGGCGCGGGGCTTGCAGTACGCAGTTTTATGAAGCTCATCTTCACCGATCCGGGCTACGATTCGCGCAATCTACTCACCTTCTACCTGTCGCCCCAAGTACGGAATGCGGCGCAGGCTGAAGACTTCTATCGGCAGGTGCTCGAACGCATGAGCGCAATTCCTGGAGTGAATTCCGTTGCTATGTCTCGCTCCATCCCTCCAAGTGGCGAGGAAGTCGACGGTCCAATCATCACCTCCGAACATCCTGACATTGATCCCAACCGCGCGCCGGATATTATCTACAATCCGATCAGCCCGAATTATTTTCGGACCATGCGCCTTCCCCTACTCGCCGGCCGCGAGTTTTCCAACATCGATGTACATGGTGCCAGTCCAGCGGTCATTTTGAATGAAGCTGCGGCGCGTTCGCTTTTCCCAGGTGAGAACGCCGTCAGTCAACGCGTTAAGCTTGGAGCGGACAATCTGGCGGCCTGGTGGACCGTCGTTGGCGTGGTTGGCGATGAACGATATTTCGGGTGGGACAGCGACCGCACTCCTACCGCGTACCTTCCCGTCTCGCAAATCCTGCAGGATGCAATGCCTGACTACGACAGCGCAATCATCCTTCGCACAAGTTCTGAACCTCTTGCGTTCCTCCCGGGGGTCCGCAGCAGCATGGCCTCAATCGACAACCACATAGCCCTTCTGGGACCGGAGAGCATGGAGCAGCGTCTGATGCAAACCTTTGCGCCCCATCGCTTCAACATGGCATTGCTCGCTGCATTTGCGAGCCTGGCGTTGCTTCTTGCCGCCGTAGGCATTTATGGGGTGATGGCACAGTTCGTTGCCCAGCGCACGCGCGAGATTGGCATTCGCGTGGCACTCGGTGCGAGTCCGCTCGATGTCGTCCGCCTCGTCCTCGGCCAAGGCGTCCGACTAGCCTTGCTCGGTTTGGGAATCGGTATCCTGGTGGCGGCTGCCGCCACACGACTGATTCGCTCGCTGCTTTACGGCATCAGCGCTTCTGATCCTGTGGCTTTCGTTTCGGTGGCCTGCTTGCTCATCTGTGTAGTTCTGCTAGCGTGTTTCGTGCCCGCATGGCGTGCGATACGCGTCGATCCGATGGTCGCGCTACGATACGAATGACGGCTCTGAGCGAATGCTCGAAGGGATGACACGTGCCTTAGCGCCGGGTGAATCATGAACTGGCTAAAGCAATTGTTCTCGCGCCGCTGCTTGTACAATGAGCTCTCCGACGAGATTCAGGAACACCTCGATGAAAAGGTCGAGGAACTCGTTGCGAGCGGCATGCCCAGAAAAGAAGCCGTCGCCGCCGTCCGCCGCGAATTTGGGAACGTGGAGTTAGTGAAAGAATCGGCGCATGACGTGTGGAGCTGGAGATGGTTGGAAGACTTGGTTGCGGATTTACGGTTCGGCATGCGCATGTTCCGGAAGAATCCGGGCTTCACGGCCGTCGCCGTACTCACACTGGCTCTCGGCATAGGCGCCAACACCGCGATATTCACTATATTTGACGCCGTGCTGCTCGAATCGCTCCCGGTGCGCGAACCCTCTCGGCTGGTTTTGTTCACAGATGACCTGAGCGAAGGATCGTATAGCGGCGATCCGCCAAGCAACCGCTGGGATGCTTTTTCGAGCGAGGTCTCCGATTACATTCGCAAACAACCGCTTCCCTTTGAATCTTTAGCGGCGTTTCGCAGCGGCGAAGATACGGTAACTGTTCGGTTGGCAGACTCACCATCTGCAAATGGCTCAGCAGAGCGAGCCCAGGTGCATCTTGTCTCCGGAAACTATTTCAGCACCATGGGCGTGGATAGCGTTGTGGGTCGAACCCTCAGTCCGGAGGATGACCGGCCCAACGCTCCGCCGGTGACCGTAGCGAGTTACGGCTACTGGAAGCAGCGATTACACGGCGATCCAACGGTCGTCGGGAAAATTGCTCATCTCAACGGCTCCGCGTTTACCATCGTGGGCGTCACGCCGCCGGAATTCTTTGGCGAACGCATCCGCCGGTCGCCGGATTTCTGGATGCCTCTCGTCTTTCAGCCGCAGATTGAACTGATCCCTTCGTATCTGGAACGCAGCGACGAATATTGGCTTTCGTTGATGGGCCGGTTATCTCCCGGGGCAACGCGCGCTCAAGCGCAGTCGGCCACGACCGCGACGCTGCAGCAGTTTTTGACGGACAAAGAAGGCTCAGAGTTGACTGACGCCCGCAAGCGCGGCATCGCCCGGTCGCATGTCGAGCTCGTTGACGGTGCCGGAGGAATTTCCTGGCTACGGTTCGAATACTCCCAACCACTGCACATCCTGCTCGCGGTCGTCGCCATGGTGTTGCTGATAGCGTGCGCGAATGTGGGCAATCTGCTGCTTTCCCGTGCGGCTATACGTCAGACGGAAATCTCTGTCCGCCTTGCGCTCGGCGGTAGCCGTCTCCGGCTGATTCGCCAGTTGTTGACGGAGAGCATTTTGCTCGCAACGTTGGGTGCGACCTGTGGTCTTTTGCTTGCGCATTGGGCCGTGAACGTGCTGTTCACGCTGGTGGCGGGAAATTCGCCAATGAAACCGCATTTGAACCCGCTCGTCCTCGCGTTCACCATTGTCCTCACCATGATTGCCGGAATCCTATTTGGCCTCGCGCCCGCGTTTTCTGCCGGACGCGCGGACCTGGCTACGTCGCTCAAAGCTGGCGTACGAGGTGTGACCGGTGACCACAAAAAAGTCAGCGCGGCGCATTCGTTGATCGTCGCGCAAATCGCCATCTCCCTGGTTCTCTTGATAGGTGCGAGTCTATTAGCGCGGAGCCTGCTCAATTTGGAAAAGCAGCCATTGGGCTTCGACCAAAGTCACGTCCTGCTTGTGGGGGTTAGTCCGCGGATGGCGAACTATAAACCCGAAAATGTGGCCGAGCTTTATCGCAAGCTTTACGAGCGATTGAACACGCTGCCCGGTGTGCGCGCCGCGACCCTGGCCCGCTACAGTCCCATGAGTGGTTCTTCCAGCACCAACAATATCAGTATCCAAGGTCACGTGGACAAGCCAGGCGAAGACATGTCTGCCGAAAACATTCTCGTAGGACCCTCCTACGCGGAGACGATGGGAATGACGCTTCTGCAAGGCCGTGAAATCGGTCTGCAGGACGCTCCTGGAGCGCCAAAAGGCGCCATTGTCAATGAAGCTTTCATGCGCGCGTATTTTCCGGGAAAGAGCCCGCTCGGACATCACTTCGACGTTGGCAAACCCAAAAACACGGGCGAGTATGAAATCGTCGGCGTGCTGCGCGACGCGCAGTTTCACGATGTGAAGGAGAAGATCAAGCCCATGGTTTTTCCGGCCATCCTACAGGACCCCAGTCAAACTGCGCTCTCCGGCGGCGCCCGGGCAGGGCACGGGCTCGCCCAGCTCCCTAATGCAAGCATTGACTTTTTGGGCCGAACAGCCGATTGTTGCTCCCCTGACACCAAGCGGGTTTGTCCTCAAGTCTTTGCGTGATCCAAGCCTGCTAAAGCTGGCGGAAACAGGTCAAGGAGACTGCCATGGTCTTTCGATCGATGCAAACCGTCACGATGGCTGTGCTGGGCATCGTGGGATTCACGGCGCTGCCAACAGTTGCGCAACAGCCGGCTGCCGGCACCAAGGTTGTGCAATTCATGGGGCTGGAGGGCGTCAAGGCGAAGTCCAGCGGACGGCTCACCCTCGAAGGCGGCAACCTCCAATTTACAGGTTCCAACGCGAAAGCCAATGTGCCATTACATTCCATTGAAGATGTTGTTACAGGAAATGACAGCCAGCGCGTGTTTCGCGGAACGATTGGGACGCTCACCATGTTTGCGCCTTACGGGGGCGGCCGATTCCTGAGCCTGTTCCGTTCGAAGGTCGATACGCTATCGATCCAATACCGCGACGCGGAGGGTGGATTGCATGGCGCCATCTTTACGATGGCAACTGGCAAGGCGGATGCGCTCAAGAAGGAGATGGTCGCGCAAGGAGCGCACACGAGCATTCCGATACAGGATGACGCAGGCAGTTCGGATACCAAGCCAGCTGCGGCGAAGGAGAAGAAACCATGAAGCGCGTTCTTTACGCCGCAGGCGTCGCTTTGTTGTTGCTGGGTGCTCATGCCGAACTCCGCGCTCAGTCTGCCCCGACGCCAGCAATGAAAGCGTCAGCGATTCAGGTTTTGATGATTCAGTCAGACGAGATCAAGCTGCCCGCGGACTTCCAGCTCTCGCTTTACGAGAATCTGATCCAGCAACTTCAGAAACAGGGCGGGTTCCAGCACGTGTACCGCGATGGCGACCACAATGCTGCCGGGATAACCGACCTGGTCGTACTTCACAGCACGATTCGTGGGTTCAAGAAAGGCAGCGAGATGGCCCGCAATGTAACAACCGTCGCGGGGAAGACCTCGATTGACGTTCATTGCCAGTTTACGGACAAGGATGGCAAGACCATCCTGGAGCGGGATTTGAACGGCAAAGTGCAGTTCTTCGGCGGAAACCTCCGGGCCACTCTCGATTTTGCAAAAAAGGCGGCAAAGCTGTCTCATGACAATTTCGCCGCGCGTCCCGTATCCTAAGCCAGAGGAGAATGCCCCGTGAACCGGCGCAATTTGCTGCTGAAAATGGAATTGCGCAGTGATCCGGAGGCGCTCTGCGTGGTGCGCGGCGCGGTGGCGCAGCTTACCGAACGGCTGGGATTCTCCGAGCCGGAATGCCGAGCCGTGGTGCTGGGGGTCGACGAAGCGCTGACGAATATCATTCGTCACGCGTACGGAGGCAAGCCCGACCGGCCCATCGAAGTACATTTCCGATGTATTCAGGCTTCCTCGTGCGGGAAAGATGGGGAAGCGCTCGAGATCGTGCTGGAGGATCGCGGCAAGAAAGTGGACCGCGCAAAATTGTGCGGACGCCCGCTTGAGGACGTGAAGCCCGGAGGGCTGGGACTGCATTTCATCCGAGAGAGCATGGATGCGCTAGAATTTCGCCGCAGGGTTGGCCGAAATCAGCTGCGGCTCGTGAAATTTCTTCCTAAACCGGATCCCCCGGCGGGTTCCTGAGGAGAACGAACAGTGCAGATTTCTGCGCGCCACCTGGACAAGGTAACGATTTTCGACATTTCGGGAGACATTGATCTCGCGACTTCACCAGAATTGCGGAAGCCCCTGCTGCGCGAGCTTCGTGAGCTGCGTACGCCGCGAGTGGTGCTCAATCTCAAGGCCGTGCGCTACATTGACAGTTCCGGCGTGGCGTCCCTGGTGGAAGGGCTGAAAGCCGCGCGCGATGTGGGCGCTCGTTTCATCTTGTTTGGCTTGAACACCACCGTCCGGGAAGTCCTTCAACTGTCCAAGTTGGTGAGGATTTTTGAAATTTGCGAGAGCGAAGAACAAGCAGTGGCCACTTGAGGCTTCCCCGGCCTCATACCACGGAAATTTGTTAAAGAGATTGTGGAACTAGCGGCACAAATTGGCGGATCGGTTCTGGACGGGCTTGCCTATCTGGGTGCCCTGGCCAACCTGGGTGTCCGTGCCGGCTATTTCACGTTTGTGGGCCCGTTCCGTGGAAGGCCATTTCGTTTTCAACGGGCCATCTCGCAGGCCATGCAGGTGGGCGTCCGCGCGCTGCCCATCCTTTCCCTGATCACTTTCTTCATCGGATTGATCCTGGCGCTCCAAAGCGCTTACGAACTGCGCAAGTTTGGGGCCATCACCTTTGTGGCAAGCGCCGTGGCCATCTCGATGACCAGAGAGTTGGGGCCGTTGATTACCGCCATTGTGGTGATCGGGAGGTCCGGGTCTGCGTTTGCCGCGGAGATCGGGACGATGAAGGTCACGGAAGAAATCGATGCGCTGGAAACCATGGCTATCGATCCGATCCACTTTCTCGTGACGCCGAAATTCGTTGCCATGATGATTATGCTGCCGTGCCTTACAATTTGGGCCAACTCGATGGGCATCCTCGGCGGCGCTCTTTTCGGTGTGGCGCAGGCGGGTTTCACGGTGCAGCGGTACATCACAGCTTCGCTGGAAGCGCTGTTCTTGAGGGACATCGCCTCCGGGCTGATCAAGAGCATCATGTTCGGAATTACGATCACCGCCGTTGGATGCCATGAAGGACTTTCGACGGGCGCCGGCGCGGAGCAGGTGGGTCGCTCCACAACGCGCGCCGTCGTGGTTTCCATTTTTCTCGTGATCTTGGTAGACCTGGTATTCACCGCGCTCTTTTTCTTCTTGAGCGAACGATAGGATTCGAACTGGCGTCATGGACCAGAATGAAAACGCGGGTTGGCAGTCCGAAGCGATGATCTCGCTGCGGAATCTTCGCGTGAGCTACGGCGAGCGTGAGATTCTGCATGGCATCAGCTTTGACGTGATGCGCGGCGAGACTCTGGTTATTCTCGGCGGTTCGGGCTCCGGAAAGAGCACGCTTCTGCGGACCCTCGTCGGTTTGGAAATCCCAACTTCCGGTGAGATTTGGCTCAAGGGTAAGAATATCGCCGCCATCTCAACCGCGGAGATGGACGAAATCCGCAAGAAAATCGGGATGTCGTTCCAAGGAGGAGCGCTGTTCGGTTCGATGTCGGTGGGAGAAAATGTTGCGCTGCCGCTTCGCGAGCATACCAAGCTGGAAGATTCGACCATCGAAATCATTTTGCGATTGAAGCTCGATCAGGTGGGATTGGCCGGATTTGAAAACTACATGCCTTCGCAACTCAGCGGCGGGATGAAGAAGCGCGCTGCGGTTGCTCGCGCTATGGCCATGGATCCGGAAATTCTGTTTTTTGACGAGCCGTCGGCAGGGCTGGATCCGATCATCGCCGCAGGAGTGGATCAGTTGATCCTGGACTTGAAAAAGGCTTTTCACATGACCATCGTCGTGGTGACGCACGAATTGGCAAGCGCATTTCTGATCGCCGACCGCATGGTGTTGATCGACAAAGGCAACGTCGTCGCGATTGGGACCACGGCGGAAATGCGTTCGAGCACCCATCCCCGCGTCCGCCAGTTTCTCGACCGCATTGCCGAGCCGGAAGTTTCGCAGGAATTGGACTATCTGCAAATGCTGACGGAAGAAAATCCCCGCCGGGGCTTTTGAGCGGCGAAGAGTGAGGTATGTGATGGCGACGAAAAGTGAGCAGGCCATGGTGGGATTGTTCGTTCTGATTGCGGGAGCCGTGTTGGTCGCGACGGTGTTCGCGCTTAGCGGCGCGTTTGGCGGTTCGGCTTCCACGTACCGCGCCTATTTCCTGTTCGCCGGAGGGCTGGAGCCCGGCGCCACCGTCCGTTACGCGGGCGGGCCGAAGGTGGGGCGCGTGGAAAAATTGCAGCTCGACCCGAAGGATTCTTCGCGCATAGAAATCACGTTCAGCGTAAAGTCCGGCTTGCCAGTCAAAACGGACAGCCACGTGAAAATTATGAGCCTGAGCCCGCTCGGAGAAAACCATCTGGAAATTGTTCCCGGATCCGATAGAGCCGCGCTCGCAGCGGTGGGTGCGATTCTTCCGGCCGAACCCTATGTCGACTTCAATGCGCTGACTTCCAAGATCAATGACTTGGCGCCGCAAGCCCAGCAACTGTTGAAGACACTCAACGATCGCGCCTCGGAACTGAAAGTGACGGTGGATCGCATCAACGATCTAATGAGCGACCAGAACCGCGCCAATCTTGCGGGCACACTGGCGGACACGCGCGGCATGATCGCCGAAAACCGGGCCCCAGTGAAATCGACGGTGCAACATCTGAACTCTGCCAGCGAAAAACTCGAACCCTTGCTTCAGGACCTGAGAAAAACCTCAGCGCAGGCGAATGAAACCTTAAGCCATGTTGATTCGATGATCGGCGAGAATCGGGCCGACGTCCGGCAGGCTGTCGTGGAACTACGCAAGTCGCTGACAACCCTTACGGACCTTACCGGCAAGCTCGATCAGACGCTGGATGTGAACTCCGAGAACATCGATGAATTGCTAGAGAACCTCCGTCACGTGACCCAGAATCTCAAGGAATTTACGAACACGATCAAAACCCGGCCGTACACCCTCATTCGGTCGAGCACGCCGCGCGAGCACAAAACGGGAGATCCACGATGATCCAGGCGCGAGGTCTAATGAAAACGTCATACGCAGAAGGGATACTATCGAAGCGCAAAAGAACCGCTCGGGTTGCGGCCCGTAAATTCCAAGTCAGTGCTTTCGCACTGCTAGTTGGATTTCTAACCGGGTGCGGTGCCGCGCGGCCCAGCAAGTATTATCAGCTCACGGTTCCGGGCAATGCTTCTTCGGTCGAGAAAGCAGGCCCGGTTCCAGTGACGCTGCTCTTGGGTGGGCTAGCGACGTCCCATCTGTATCGCGAGGACCGCATCGTGTACGGCAATGGTCCCGAGCAGCTGGGTACCTATGAGTTTGAGCGTTGGGCCGAACCTCCCTCTGAAATGATCGAAGGAGTCCTCCTGCGGCAGTTGCGAGCATCGGGCCGCTACCGTGCCGTGTATTACCGGCGCAGCAATATGAAAGGGGATTTTGTACTTCGCGGGCGCTTGTATGATTTTAAGGAACTGAGCGGCCCCCAGCTATCATCCAGAGTCACGCTGGAACTCGAGATGCGCGACCTCAATACTGGCGGAACGGTCTGGACGCACTATTACACACACGACGAGCCAGTAAGCGGAAAAGATGTGCCCGCAGTGGTTGCGGCACTCGATCGAAACGTGCAAAGAGCAGTGACTGAAGTGGTTGCGAGCCTCGACCAGTACTTCGCCTCGCATCCGGCGAAGTGACCCGCGATCCAGGATGCCTCGCGTGGGCGCCGTGGCCGGTTGCACCGTGAGCGAGATGTTGATTCTTGCATAATTTCTCGGCGGCGATTTATTGCCACCTCTGAGGAGGAGGACCGACGGGATGGAAGGGCGAGTCGCGCGGACCGATGACAGGCAAACTTTCCGAAAGCTATACCATAAAATGAAGATCTTCAAATCGATGCGCAGGGAAGTGTTCGCCTCACGCACGGACTGACCTTCATCGCGTATGGCCTAAACCTCAACAATGAAGTATTTGGCTTCTATTTCGGAAGTCCCCAGTACATGATCCAGCGCGAATTCTGTAAGCCCACTTTCGCTGCCGGTTTCCGCTGGTCCCCGCCGCATGAAAAATAAAGGAACTGGGTGAGAAGGAGTGGCGAGCTGGATTACCCGAAACTTGGGCTACGGACATCAAGTTGGGGCACAAACTGGTGCTGCCTGCGTCCCGGCTGCCTCTCGCGATAGTCAGTTTAATAAAATTTCGAACTAAACTCATGGCGCGTTTGCGCCGGGCCACTTAAAATAGTTTTTGCCCACGGCCATCAGGAGCAGGACTGGTTATGAAGAGACAGTTTTTATGTTCAGGATTGATAGGGTCCGCCGTCGCAGTGATCACGCTTTGGAGTGGCCACGCGAACTCCGCGACGCGCACTCCGGCAACGGACGACGCTGCGATTCTCGTCGGCGCGGGGGACATCGCGGATTGCAAGGATCTCTCCGGCGCGGAAGCTACCGCAAAATTGCTCGTCCAAGTCCCCGGCACGGTCATGGCCGTCGGCGACCTCGCGTATCCCGATGGTTCGAAAAAGAATTTCGCCTGCTACGACAAAACCTGGGGCCGCGTAAAATCCCGCACACGGCCCGCGCCTGGCAACCACGAATTTCATTCCGCCGGCGCCTCACCTTACTTTCATTATTTTGGCGCTGCTGCCGGTGACCTGAAGGCCGGCTATTACAGCTACGAACTTGGTACGTGGCACATCATCGTGCTGAACAGCGAGTGCCAGGCCGTCGGCGGCTGCGAGGCCGGTTCGCCCCAGCATAAATGGTTGCGCGCGGACCTCGCGGCGCATCCGGCGGCCTGCACCCTCGCCTATTGGCACAAGCCGCTGTTCAGCTCCGGTGGGACGCACGGCAACGAGCTCGCCGTAAAGCCGTTCTTCCAGGCGCTGTATGAAGCCAACGCTGATGTCGTTGTCAACGGCCACGACCATGACTATGAGCGTTTCGCTCCACAAGACCCGGAAGGCTCACCGGATTCCAAAAGGGGCATTCGCGAATTCGTCGCCGGCACCGGCGGCAAAAATCTTCGTCCTTTCAGCGAGCCGAAGCCCAACAGCGAATTGCGCGATGCGACAGCTTTTGGCGTTCTCAAGCTTACCCTCAAGCCGGACGGTTATGAGTGGCAATTCATCCCGCAGGAGGGGAAGAGCTTTACCGATTCCGGCAGCGGAGATTGTCACGGAAGATTATGATTTCCTGGGGTAACTGGTAGCACCGCATCTCGTCTCTTTGCGCCTGCTAATCTAGAAAGCACTTTCACGATTCTTGTTTTGGGCCAATAACGAATGTTTGGCCGATCCTCGTTCCCCTGCTCGGCTGCGTATTCTTTTTGTGGCAAAGTAAGTGGCGATGGCCGGTCCCGAGAGTCCTAAGACTTCCGCGCGAGTTGCATTCCACTATCCCGGCTTTGTCCAATTTCAATTGGCTCGCTTTTGCACCGTCGTTTCCACGGAGATGCAATCAGTCGCTGTTGGCTGGCAGGTCTACGAAATCACGAGGCGGCCACTGGATCTTGGCCTCGTCGGTCTGGCGCAGTTTCTTCCCGGTATCCTGCTTTTTCTCGTTTCGGGGAATGTTGCGGACCGTTTCGAGCGCCGCAAACTCATCGTCTTATGTTACTCCGGGTTCGCTCTATGCTCAGCGCTGCTACTCTTCATCTCCCTGCACGGAACTCACTCGGTCTACCCCATCTATGCTGTGATCCTACTCCTCGGCGTGATGCGCTCCCTGAATGGCCCCGTGAGCCGTGCTCTGCTCCCACAGCTGGTTCCCGAAGAGCATTTTCCGAACGCCATTGCGTGGGCCTCCAGTATCTTTCAATTCGCTACAATTCTGGGTCCGTCGTTGGGAGGAGTCGTTTATGCTGCTTTTCGTGGCCCTTCCGCCGTCTACGCTCTGGGTCTGATCGCGGCGGCGTTTGCGGTCCTCGCTACGCTCCAAATCAAAACACAATCGAAACAGCGCCTGCGCGAGCCGGTTAACCTCAAGACCATCCTCGCCGGATTCCATTACATTTGGCGCGAAAAGCTGATTCTTGGCTCCATCTCACTGGATCTTTTTGCCGTCTTACTTGGTGGTTCGGTGGCTCTTCTCCCCGTTTACGCCCGCGAGATCTTGCAGACCGGCCCGTGGGGGCTTGGCCTCCTCCGCAGCGCACCCGGAGCCGGCGCAGCCGCTATGGCCATCCTGCTCGCCTATAAACCGTTGAAACGTCGCGCTGGAATCACTATGCTCTGGTGTGTTGCCGGATTTGGCGCCGCGACAGTCCTCTTCGCAGTCTCCCGCAGCATGGTCATTTCCCTTGTTGCTCTCTTCTTCGTTGGCGCGACGGACGTGGTTAGCGTGATTGTTCGTCAAACGCTCATTCAGATTGGTACCCCTGATGAGATGCGCGGCCGCGTCAACGCCGTGGACATGGTGTTCATCGGGGCTTCCAACGAGCTCGGCCAATTCGAATCAGGTATTACGGCCCAGTGGTTCGGCACTGTTCCCGCCGTCGTAGTTGGAGGCATCGGCACTCTCGTGGTGACCGCCCTTTGGGCTTGGATGTTTCCGGAGTTGCGGACCGCGGACAGCCTTACCGATCGCAAGAATCAATTCCAACTCTAGGCATTCGCTGATTGCGCCGCAGCGCGAGGCAGCCCAATGCAGCTAAATTCGATTCATTTCTTTTTCGGTGCGGGGTTGCTTGAGGGCATGGCCATTTCCATCGGTGTACTCGCGCCCGCCGTGAGTTCTTTTTTCACGCCTTCGGAAATCTTGTCTGCATTCTTTACCAGCACGGTGACCTGCCAGATCTGCATTTCCGTTAAGGCGTCTTTGAATCCCGGCATCCCTGTCATTCGAATGCCGTTCTCCGCCTTCCAATAAGACTCCCACGCTTCGTCGTCCGTCACTCCTACTCCATGAAAAAGCTGTGGCGGCGCAGGATACATGCCTTTTGCGATTGCGGACTTTTCCTCTTCGGGCAATCCGTGGCAAGCGGCGCAGTTTTCCTTGTAGATTTTCGCGCCATGCAGCAAATTCGCTTCATCGGCGGGAACCTGCGGCTCAGGATGAGGCAACTTATCGAGATACGCGTGCAGACCTAATTTCACCAGCTTGCTTTCGAATGGTATGGGCGGCGCCTTCGTCGCCACAGGCGCCCGTCCCGTTGAGAAGTAGAAATAGACGCCTCCCGCGATCAGCAGCACCGTCAGCAAAATTCCCAAAATCAGGCCTTTAAGCATGCGTGGTTTCTCCCGGGCGAATCGAACTCCGTGTCCATCTTGCGGGCCTGGATGTTCCGCAATAGTCTATGTTTTCCCCGTTCATTCCGCATCCGTAAGTTGGACAGGGCCAGGCAGTCTTCCTGCCCCGGGAGTCGAAAGGGGTTTCGTAACCATTCGCTCGCAAAAACCGTCTTATTTAGGCGTAGGCTGTATTTTCCGGTAGGCTACGCCTTCAGGCGAGGCAGTCGCTCGCATCTGCCAGGAAATGTCCTGCTTTGGACAGGCTACCTTGTACAAGCGTGGTATCTCACAGGAGCGAACGGATGGGCCAACTCAAGTCCATAGACCTTCCCGAACCCGGCGCACGCGGCGTCGAGGCTCCACAAAGTACTACGCCCCCTAAGGCGCGCTGGTGGCTTTGGATTCTCATTCTTGGCGTAATCGCCGTTGGTGTCTGGTATTTCCGTGGTGCGCGTTCTTCCAGCCAGGCCGCCGACTCAGCTGCCCCAGGCGCCGCAGCCAAGGGGCGGGGCGGGGCGGGTGCCGGCGGCTTCCTAGTGCCGGTTATCGTTGCCACCGCGCAGCGCGGCGACTTGCCCGTCTATTTTAACGGCCTTGGCACGGTCACCGCCTTCAACACCGTCACCGTGCGCAGCCGCGTCGATGGCCAGCTCATCAGTGTCGCCTTCAAAGAGGGTCAATTTGTCCACGAAGGCGAACTTCTCGCGCAGATTGACCCACGTCCCTTCCAGGTCCAGCTGGAACAGGCCCTGGGGCAGCTTGCCAAGGATCAGGCCCAGCGCAGGGACGCCGAAGTAAATCTCGAACGGTTCAAACTTCTGTTCAAGGAAGGCGTGATTGCCCAGCAGCAGCTTGACACCCAGGCAGCGCTGGTCGGCCAGTTCGATGGAGCGATTGCCTCGGATCAAGCTCAGATCAACAACGCCAAACTCCAGCTCACCTACTCCCATATCACCGCGCCGATCAGCGGGCGCATCGGCCTTCGTCTCGTGGATGCGGGCAACATCGTGCATGCTTCCGATACCAATGGGCTCCTCGTCATCACCCAGCTCCAGCCTATTTCGGTGATCTTCAGTCTGCCGCAGGATCAACTTCCTCAAGTAATGACCAAACTGCGTTCCGGCACTCAGCTTCCCGTTGAGGCCTTTGACCGCGACGACACCGCAAAAATTTCCACCGGAAGACTCCAGACCATTGACAACCAGATTGACGTGTCCACGGGAACTTACAAGCTCAAATCCATTTTCAGCAATGAAGACAATGCGCTCTTCCCGAACCAATTTGTCAACGTGCACCTTCTCGTGGACATCAAACGAGATCTCACCGTTGTTCCTGCCGCTGCGATTCAGCGCGGGCGTCGGTCTGAGCGCAGGCTTGAATCCAGGCGACGTCGTGGTCATCGACGGCCAGGACAAACTGCAAGATGGCACCAAGATCAATCCCAGCACTGCACCGGGCACGAGTGGTTCCGCTCCAGCCCCCGCGCCTTCGACATCCGGCCAAGGTGCACCACAAGCTGGCAACCCTTCAAAGGGCCGTGCTGGAGGCTCTCCGCGATGAATCCGTCACGGCCGTTCATCCTGCGGCCGGTCGCCACCACCCTTCTCATGGTCGGCGTCCTCCTCGTAGGCTTCGTTGCCTACCGGCAACTCCCCGTCTCGGCCTTGCCGCAGGTCGATTACCCCACCATCCAGGTGCAAACGTTTTATCCCGGCGCCAGCCCGGACGTCATGGCCTCTTCTGTCACCGCGCCGCTCGAGCGCCAGTTCGGGCAGATCCCCGGCCTGAATCAGATGACTTCGACGAGTTCTTTCGGCAGCTCCATCATCACTTTGCAATTCAATCTTGACCTGAACATCGACATCGCCGAACAAGAAGTGCAAGCCGCCATCAACAGCGCATCCAATCTTCTTCCACAGGGGCTGCCAAATCCGCCGATCTACAGCAAGATCAATCCTGCGGACTCCCCAATTTTGACCCTCGCCCTCACGTCCAAGTCTTTGCCGCTTCCGAAAGTCGAAGATCTCGCCGATACGACTCTCGCGCAGAAAATCTCGCAGCTTTCCGGCGTCGGGCTCGTCAGCATCAGCGGCGGCCAGCGCCCCGCCGTGCGCATCCAGGCGAATCCCACGGCGCTCGCTTCTTATGGCATGAGTCTGGAAGATTTGCGCACCGCCCTCGCTCAGGCCAACGTGGACCAGGCCAAGGGCACCTTCGATGGACCGCATCAGGCTTACACGATCGGCGCGAACGATCAGCTCATCTCTACTGACAGCTACCGCCCCCTCATCATCGCCTATCGCAATGGCGCGCCCGTCCGGCTCACCGATGTCGCCGCGGTTATCGACGGCGTGGAAAACGTAAAGCAAGCCGCCTGGGCCAATCGAGACGCCGCGGTCATCATCAACATCCAGCGCCAGCCCGGCGCGAATATCATCGCCGTCGTCGACCGCGTGAAGAAACTGCTTCCGACGCTTCAGGCCGCTCTACCCGCCGCGGTTCACATGGACATTCTCACCGATCGAACCACCACCATCCGCGCTTCCGTCGATGACGTGCAGTTCACTTTGGTGCTCACCATCGCGCTCGTGGTGATGGTCATTTTTCTTTTTCTCCGCAGCATCCGCGCCACCATCATTCCCAGCGTGGCCGTTCCGCTCTCCCTCATCGGCACCTTCGGCGTGATGTATCTGCTCGGCTACAGCCTCAACAATCTTTCCCTCATGGCGCTCACTATCTCGACCGGCTTCGTCGTCGACGACGCCATCGTCATGATTGAAAATATCAGCCGCTATATCGAAGAGGGCGAATCGCCTCTCGAAGCCGCTTTGAAAGGTTCCGAGCAAATCGGCTTCACCATCGTTTCCCTCACCGTCTCGCTCATCGCCGTGCTCATCCCTCTTCTCTTCATGGGCGATATCGTCGGCCGCCTTTTCCGCGAATTTGCCATCACCCTGGCAGTCACCATTCTCGTCTCCGCCGTCGTCTCGCTCACCCTCACGCCCATGATGTGCGCCAAGCTTCTCCGCCATCAGAAAAAGGAAGAGGAAAGCTGGTTCTATCGCAAGTCCGAGGAGGCCTTCAATTCCGTCATCGCGTTCTATGGCCGAACCCTGCAGTTTGTCCTGCGGTATCGCACCACTACACTTCTCATCACCGTCGCTACTCTCGTCGGCACCATTCTTCTCTATATCTACATTCCCAAGGGTTTCTTTCCCGTCCAGGATACCGGCGTCATCCTCGGCGTTTCCGAAGGCCCGCAAGATGTTTCTTTCATTTCCATGGCGCAGCGCCAGCAAGCTCTTGCCGATATCATTCTCAAAGACTCGGCGGTCGAAAGTCTTTCTTCCTTCATCGGCGTGGACGGTACGAATACCACCCTCAACAGCGGCCGCATTCAGATCAATCTCAAGCCGCTCGCCCAGCGCAAAATCAACGCCTCCGACGTAATCCGCCGCCTCCAGCCTGAGCTTGGTAAAGTCGACGGCATCTCCCTGTTTCTGCAACCGATCCAGGATTTAACGGTCGAGGATCGCGTCAGCCGCACACAATTTCAATACAGCCTGGAGGATGTCGACGCCAGGGAGCTGGCCTATTGGACGCCGCGTTTTATCGACAAGCTCAAATCGCTGTCGGAACTTCGTGACGTCGCCAGTGATCAATTGAATCAAGGCCTTGTCGCCAATCTCGTCATCGATCGCGACACCGCCTCTCGGCTCGGCATTCTCCCTGCTGATATTGACAACACGCTCTACGACGCCTTCGGCCAGCGCCAGGTCTCCACCATCTTTACGCAACTGAACCAGTATCACGTCGTCCTCGAAGTTGATCCGCAATTTCAGCAGAACCCCGACTCGCTAAAAAGTATTTACGTCCGTTCCTCCTCTGGCCAGCAGGTTCCGCTCAGTGCCTTCACCCGTTTCGAGCCCGGCGCCGCTGCCCTGGCGCTGAACCATCAAGGCCAGTTTCCTGTTGTCACGCTTTCTTTCAACCTCGCTCCCAACGCCGCGCTTGGCGACGCCGTTAACGCCATCGACCGCGCCAGGCAGGAACTGAACATGCCGCCCAGCATCCAGGCCACCTTCCAGGGCACCGCCGCGGCCTTTCTCAAATCTCTGGCAAACGAACCCATCCTCATCCTCGCCGCGCTGATCACTGTTTACATCGTTCTCGGCATCCTCTATGAAAGCTACATTCATCCCATCACCATTCTTTCGACGCTCCCGTCCGCCGGCGTCGGCGCGATCCTCGCCTTGCTCCTCTGCCGCACGGAGTTCAGCGTCATCGCCTTGATCGGTATTATCCTGCTCATCGGCATCGTCAAGAAAAACGCCATCATGATGATTGACTTCGCTCTCGAAGCCGAGCGCAAGGAAGGGAAGTCACCGCTCGACGCCATCTATGAAGCCTGCTTGCTGCGCTTCCGGCCCATCATGATGACTACTATGGCCGCGTTGCTCGGTGGCTTGCCGCTCGCGTTAGGCACGGGCGTCGGTTCGGAATTGCGCCGTCCCCTCGGCATCACCATCGTCGGCGGCCTCATCCTCAGCCAGTTGCTGACGCTGTACACCACGCCAGTGATTTACCTGGCGTTTGATTGGTTGGCGCAGCGCTTCTCCTGGCACATCGGAAATCCGATCGAAGAGCCGGCGCCCGGAGACTGAGCCGTGAAGTTCTCTTCCAATTTCTCCGCGCCTTTTATTCGCCGGCCCGTAGCCACGTCGCTGCTCACCTTCGCTATTTTTCTCTCTGGCGTAGTTGCGTTTCGTTTCCTGCCCGTCGCTCCGTTGCCGCAGGTTGATTTTCCCACCATCGGTGTCGGCGCAGGTCTGCCCGGCGCCAGCCCGGAAACCATGGCCTCCGCCGTCGCCACGCCCCTCGAGCGCCAGTTCGGCCGCATCGCCGGCGTCACGCAGATGACCTCCTCGAGCGGCCTTGGTTCTACCAACATCACACTCCAATTTGACCTCAACCGCGACATCAACGCCGCGGCTCGCGACGTCCAAGCCGCCATCAACGCCGCCCGCAGCCAGCTCCCCGCCGATCTTCCCGGTCAGCCCGGCTACCGAAAGGTCAATCCTGCCGATTCCCCGATCATGTTGCTGGCGCTGAGTTCGGAAAATATTCCCCCCGCGCAGATCTACGATGCCGCGGATTCCATCCTCGCGCAGAAGCTCGCCCAAATAGAAGGCGTTGGTCAGGTTTTCACTTGGGGAAGTTCGCGTCCCGCCGTGCGCGTCGAAGTGAACCCCTACCAGCTCAACAGCTACGGAATCAGTTTGGAAACAGTTCGCAAATCGCTCCAAACTGCGAATGCGAATCTTGCCAAAGGCACTCTCTCGGATTCCCAGCAAAACTGGACGGTCGCCGATACCGACCAGCTTTTCAAGGCCTACGAGTACCAGCCGCTGATCGTCGCTGGACGCGCAGGGGCTCCGGTACGTTTACGCGATGTTGCAGAGGTCGTCGACTCCGTCGAGGACAACCGCAATCTGGGACTCTCCAGTGGGAAGCCCGCGGTCCTCCTGGCCATCTTCCGCCAGCCTGGCGCGAACATGATTGAGACCGTCGACCGCATCATGGCCCTCTTCCCGCAGCTTCGGGCTTCCATCTCTCCTTCTCTGCACTTGAATGTCGCCGTCGATCGCACAACTACCATTCGCGCTTCCGTTCACGATGTCGAAATCTCGCTGATCATCTCGATCATCCTTGTGGTTTTCGTGGTCTTCGCATTCCTGCGGAACGTCTGGGCCACCATCATCCCCAGCGTCGCCGTTCCGCTCTCCCTCATCGGCACCTTCGGCGTCATGTACCTCTGCCACTACAGCCTGGACAATCTCTCGCTCATGGCCCTCACGATTTCCACGGGCTTTGTTGTGGACGATGCCATCGTGGTCATCGAGAACATAACTCGCCACATGGAAAACGGCATGAAGCCTCTCGAAGCCACCATGAAGGGCGCCAGCGAAATTGGCTTCACCGTTCTTTCCATGAGCACCTCGCTCGTCGCCGTCTTCATTCCGATTCTCCTTATGGGTGGAATTGTCGGCCGGCTCTTTCGCGAATTCGCCGTGGTTCTCAGCGTGGCCATCGGCGTGTCGCTTCTCATTTCGCTGACCACCACACCTATGATGTGCGCGCGCTTTCTGCGCCGCGAAACTGGCCAGCACAACCGCGTCTACCGCTTCTCCGAAAACATATTCAACCACCTTCTCCATATCTACGACTTCTCTTTGCGTTGGGTGCTCCGCCATCAGTTTCTGATCTTGCTCGTCACTTTCGGCACCGTTTGCCTCAACATCTATCTCTTTGTCCAGACTCCCAAGGGCTTTTTCCCTCAGCAGGACACCGGCCGATTCAGCGGAATGATTCAGGGCGATCAGGATCTTTCCTTCGCCGCCATGTCGGAGAAGATGCGCCAATTCACCGACATCGTCATGCAAGACCCCGCGGTCGACACTGTTACCGCCTTTACCGGCGGCGGCAGTGGAGGCAGCACCGCTCGCATGTTCGGCCAGCTCAAGCCGCTCAACGAACGCAAGCTCAGCGTAGATCAGGTCATCGCCCGCATTCGTTCGAAGTCTGCCAAAATTCCCGGAGCCGCCCTGTACTTGCAAGCCGTTCAGGACCTCAGCGTCGGCGGCCGTTTTGGTGGCGCCCAGTATCAATACACGCTCCAGGCCGACAATCTCACTGACCTCACGCACTGGGCTCCCATTCTTCAGCAGCGCTTGAGCAGAATCCTGGAACTCCGTGACGTGAATTCCGATCAGCAACTCCACGGTTTGCAGAGTTCCGTCGTCATCGACCGCGATACCGCCGCGCGTCTCGGCGTCGCCGTCCAGGACATCGACAACACCCTTGGCGACGCTTTCGGCCAGCGCCAGGTCTCCAACATCTATAAAGGATTGAATCAGTACCACGTGGTGATGGAAGTCATGCCTGCCGCCCAGCAAAGCCCGGAAGCCTTGAAGTCCATTTATGTCCCGTCAAAGCCCGGCAAGCTCGTCCCGCTCAGCGCATTCGCGCACTATGAGGCTACCAACACCGCGCTCTCTGTCAATCATCAGGGCGTTTTCCCGGCCATCACGCTCTCCTTCAACCTTGCGCCCGGCGCTTCGCTCGGTCCGGCCGTCGATCACATCGAGCAGGCCCGCCGCGAAATCGGCGTCCCGTCCACGGTCCACGCTACGTTCCAGGGAACCGCCCAGGCCTTTCAGGATTCGCTGTCCAATCAGCCCGTTCTGATTCTTACCGCTCTCGCTGCCGTCTACATCGTTCTCGGCATCCTCTATGAAAGTTACATTCATCCCATCACGATTCTCTCCACGATTCCTTCCGCGGGAATCGGCGCGCTCCTCGCCATCCAATTCATCAAATCGGATCTCAACATCATCGCGCTCATTGGCATCATTCTTCTGATCGGCATCGTCAAGAAAAACGCCATCCTTATGATTGATTTTGCCGTGCAGGTCGAAAGGGAAGAAGGATTGTCGCCCGTCGAAGCGATTTACAAGGCATGCCAGTTGCGTTTCCGTCCGATTCTAATGACCACTATGGCCGCTCTTCTCGGTGCCATGCCGCTCGCGCTCGGTACTGGTGTGGGCTCCGAGCTGCGCCGCCCCCTGGGAATCACCATCGTCGGCGGCCTCATCCTCAGCCAGATGCTGACGCTCTTTACCACCCCGGTCGTCTACATCTACATGGACCGCCTGCAATCCTGGATTCAGGGCCGCACCCGCTCCCACGCCCCCGTGCCCGCTGCAGCACCCGCGCATTCTGATTGATCTCGATTTTCCAATTTCCAATTTCCCTTTTCTACTCATGAACTGCCAATCAGCCACCCCGTCAAGAAAACCAGCACCCCGCCTACAATCACCTGAAATGCCGCCTGCAAGAATGGTGTATCCATGTAGCGGTGCCGGATGTAACTGATGACCATCAGCTCGACCGCGACGATAATGACCGCGACGAGCGTTGCGACATGAAAATTAGCGATGAGAAACGGCAGCGTATGTCCGATTCCACCGGCCGTCGTCATCAGGCCCGTGACCGATCCTCGCAACCACGGCGACCCGCGCCCGGTCAGCGACCCGTCGTCGGAAAGGCCTTCGGAAAAAGCCATGGAAATGCCCGCGCCGATCGACGCCGCTAGTCCCACTAGAAACGCTTCCCAGCTCTTGTGTGAGGCAAAGGCCGCGGCAAACAGCGGCGCCAGCGTTGAAACCGATCCGTCCATCAAACCGGCCAGCCCCGGTTGTATCACTTGCAGCAGAAACAATTTTCGATGCGATTCGGCTTCACTTGCTTTCGCGCTCGCGGTGAGATGCTTTTCTTCCAGTTCCCCCGCGGTTTGTTTATGTTTTCTCTCCTCGTCCGCCAGCTTGTTTAGCAATTCCCGCGTGGAAACGTCCGCTGTCCTGCTCGCCGCCCGCGCGTAAAACCGCCCTGCCTCCATCTCCATCAATTCCGCCTGCTTCCGCGCCACGTTCACCCCCAGCGGCCGCACCAGCCACACCGGTCTCCTCTGCAGAAACCCTTTCACGTTTTCCCGCCGGATCAGCGGAATGTGGTCCCCGAATCGCTGCCGGAACATCGCAATCAACCGGTCGCGGTGTCCCACCTCTTCTTCGCGCATCTCTTCGAACATTTGCGCGGTGGACGGATATTCCTCGCGCAGTGCATCTGCAAACTCCCCGTAAATCCGCCCGTCTTCCTCTTCCGCCGCGATGGCGATCGCCAGAATCTCTTTTTCCGTCAAATCTTTGAACTTTTTCAACATCGTGCTCTGCCCTCGCTCTTCCGTGGCAAAGAAGAATCGCACAAACCGTGCAGCCAAGTCACCTTCCGTCACCTACTCCTGCCGCGCCAGATTCCCCCAGGCGCCCGGCACGGAAATGGGGGGTGCGCTGGCCCAACAAGACAATTAGGGTATAGGATGAGTTCTTCTCTGATGGACTATGGAGGATAAAAAATGGCCAAGAAGAGCAAGCTCACGCAAGTCGCAGTAAGGATCGGCGCCGCAATGGGCAGAGCGGATCGCAAAGCCCAGCAAGTCGCAAAGGCCGGCGCGCTCGCCAAGAAAGAGCTACACGCCATCTCCAAACAAGTCGACGTCCTCAAGCGCCAACTGCTCCATACCAGCAAGCGCCTCAGGAAAGCTCTGAGTTAGCTCGTAAGCTGCCTGGCCGTCGCAAGTTCAGAATAGATCCTTTCTGAGAGCTAAGTAGGAATCACGCTGACAAGGATTCTTTGAATTCAGTCCTGTGTGCGTGCCTTGACCGCCTGCTAATTCCCCAGCTAGCATAAATTCTCTCTCTAGCTCTCCTCTTGACAATCAGTAGGAGAGATGTATTCTTCCTCTTGATTCTCAGGAGGAATGCGCCTAATGGCAGACAAGCCGAGTGATCTCGTCCAAGGCACTCTGGACATGCTCATTCTGAAAGCGCTGGCGCTCAAACCCATGCATGGATATGGGATCGCCGTCCGCCTCGAACAGATGAGCAAGGGCGTTTTCCAGGTTCGCTGTTTGTCGCCTTTCAACGGTTGCAACGAGCGGGGCTGATCAGAAGCGAATGGAAAGCCACCGAGAATAGCAGGCACGCAAAGTGTTACGTCCTCACCGACCAGGGGCGAAAGAGGCTCAGCAGCGAAACACGAGAATGGGGAGGCAAGTGGCGGCGATCGCCAGAATCTTGGAGGTGTCGTAGACGGTCATGTCATTTTTGCGAAGCATAGGGGGCGGACTCCGATCGCTGTTCCGAAAGGAGCAGGTCAGCCAGGAGCTGGACGAGGAACTCAAGGGGTTCCTAGAGATGGCCGCCGAAGAAAAGATAAAGCAGGGGATGAGCCGCAAGGATGCGCTTCGCGCCGTGCGCTTGGAGCAGGGGAGTCTCGAAATTACCAGGGAGGTCGTCCGCTCTGCTGGTTGGGAGTCTTTTGTGGAGGCGTGTTGGCAGGATCTACGCTTCGCCGCCCGCGTGCTATTCAAGAATCCTGGCTTCACAGCGGCGGCGGTGGTGGCGATTGCTCTAGGCGTCGGAATAAACGTTGGAATCTTTTCGGTGCTAAACGGCGCCGCGTTGCGTTTACTCCCGGTCCCTCGCGCGGAACAGTTGGTCAGCGTGAGCCAGATTTTTCACCGGCGAGCCATTCGCAACACTCACGGCGAAACCAGCATGTTTTCGTACGCGGAATATCTCGACTACCGCGATCACAATCACGTCTTCTCGGGACTTGTGGCCTATGAACCCTTCCTCGAAGGAACACTTGCTGGCGGCAAGATGCAGCAGCTTTTGGGGACGGCAACTTCATGCAACTATTTCGATGTTTTGAACGAGCATCCTGCGCAGGGAGGTGGCTTTGTCGATTCCGATTGCGCCGCTTCGGGCGAAAACGCCGTCGTCGTGCTTAGCGACGAATTGTGGCGGGGTACGTTTGGAGGCAAACCATCACTCGTAGGCAAGAGAATCACTCTGAATCGAACGGCATTCACCGTGATTGGCGTCGCTCCTCCGGGATTCACGGGCACAGAACCGATTCCGAGCGCATTCTGGGTGCCAATAACCATACAAAGAGTTCTGGACGCCGGGCGCGATCGCTTGGCGGATGACAATATGAGTTGGCTGGCCCTGCTCGGCCGCGTACGGCCGGGCGTTAGGACCGAGCAGGTGCGCGCGGACCTTGGTGTTATCGCCGGACGTATCGATCAGCTGCAGCCTGGCCGCACCACTTCGTTGGCGATCTCGACAGCAACATTTTTCGGCAGGCCAGAGGAGCGGGAAAGCCTGATCCCCGTGGCTTTCCTAATTCTCGCCGCTTTCGGACTCGTGCTGCTGATGGCGTGCGCGAACGTTGCCAATCTTCTGCTTGCACGCGCTTCCGCGCGCCACAAGGAAATCGCGCTGCGGCTATCCATCGGTGCAAGCCGGTGGCGTCTGGTGCGGCAATTGTTGACAGAGAGTCTCCTGCTTTCCGTGTTCGGAGGAGCGCTGGGATCGCTGCTCGCGTTCTGGTCGTTCGCAAGCATCACGCAGTTTGTTACTTCTCACCTGCCGCATATGTTTTCTACTCTCGCGTTGAATGTTGCGCCGGACTTTCGTGTGCTCGCTTACGCGCTGGCACTGACTCTTGTAACTGGAATCATGTTCGGTCTGGTCCCAGCTTTGCAGGGCTCGCGACTCGACCTCAACACCGCATTGAAAGAAGATAGTGCAAAGTCTGGCCTCGGCAAAAAGAGCGGTCGGTTTTTGCGCAACACTTTGGTCGGCGCTCAGATCGCCGTGTGCATGATCCTGTTGTTGGCGACTGGATTGCTGCTGCGCGGGCTTTACTACGCGCAGACGGTCGATCCCGGATTTGAAATGAAGGATGTTGCGGCGGCGTTCCTTTTTCCCAAAGCACAGGGTTACGATGAAAACCGATCAACGGCATTTGTAGGCCGATTGCGAGAGCGCGTCGCAGGCCTTCCTGGCGTGATCGAGATTGCGCAAGCCGAATGCGCGCCCCTAAGCCACGACTTCAGCGCCGACTACTTCACGGTTCCCGGCCGGTCCGAAAAGGTTGCGATCGAATACAACCACGTTTCGGCAGAATATTTTTCTGTGGTCCGCATTCCCATCGTGCGGGGCCGCGGCTTTCAGCCGGGCGAGACGCCCAACTCGCCAGGGATAATCGTGCCTGAATCTAGTGCCCAGCGCCTCTGGCCCGGCGAAGATCCTCTGGGGAAAACACTGCGCGAGGACACCGGGCGCGAATATTCGGTTATTGGAGTGACGAAGGACGCACAAGTTTCGCATCTGGGCGACGTCAAGACGCCGTACCTCTATTTTCCGGGCGGGCCACAAGATAACGTGCGTACTTATGTGCTGGTGCGCTTCGCCGGAAACTTCACGCCGGTGGCCAAAGGCATTCGCGATGCGGTGCGGTCGCTCGACCCCGACGTGCCCGTCGATGTGGTCAGACTCGAAGACTACCTCGAAGTTTGGCGCTCACCCTCGCGCATTGTAGCCGCGCTCGCCGGGGCGCTCGGCGCTCTAGCGCTGCTCCTTGCTTCGATCGGCGTATATGGAATGGTGTCCTACAGCGTCAGCCGGTGCGTGCACGAGATCGGCATCCGCATGGCTCTTGGAGCTGATCGCACGGAGGTCATGAAGCTTGTCCTTGAGCAGGCCATGCGCCCGGTACTGATCGGTGGACTTGCGGGCGTGGTCGCGTGTGCTGCTGTCTCCCATGTGCTTTCCAGCATGCTTTTCGGCCTCAGTGCGCACGACCCCATAGCATTCATTTCTGTTCCTTTATTGCTGCTGGTTGTGGCCCTGGTGGCGAGCTACATCCCGGCGCGTAGGGCCATGCGTGTCGACCCGATAGTGGCCCTGCGTTACGAGTAAGGACCCATGTCACTGCTGCGAAACCTATTAGACGGATTACGATCGCTGTTCGGAAAGGAACGGGTCATCCAGGAGCTGGACGAGGAACTCAAGGGGTTCCTAGAGATGGCCGCCGAAGAAAAAATGAAGCAGGGGATGAGCCGCAAGGATGCGCTTCGCGCCGTGCGCTTGGAGCAGGGGAGTCTCGAAATTACCAGGGAGGTCGTCCGCTCTGCCGGCTGGGAATGTCTTGTTGATACGTTGTTCCAGGATTTGCGCTTCGGCCTGCGCACGCTGCGTAAGTCTCCCGGCTTCACTGGTGTCGCTGTTCTGACTCTTGCTCTTGGCATCGGCGCAAACACCGCTATCTTCAGCCTCATAAATGCCCTGATGCTTCGCACTGTGCCAGTGCGGGATCCCGGAACGCTTGTCGAGCTCCTTCACCGGGGCCCGGGCGAGCCTTCCTTCAACGGCTTTTCTTGGGATGCCTACCAGATCATGCGCGACCATAATCATGTGCTGTCAGAACTGATCGTTGACTCTCCTGACTCCTTCGTCGTCCGCGGGCAGATGCTCGAGCCACACACGATCTTAGGCGGATACCTAAGCGGAACGTTTTTCGAAACACTCGGACTACGAGCCGCCATCGGCCGTTTGATTGGCACGGAAGGCGACGATCTGGGCCATCCCTCGGCGGTCGCCGTCGTGAGTTGGTCGTATTGGAAAGGCAAATTCAATTTGGACCCGGCCATCTTGGGCAGGCAAATCATCGTGAATGATACGCCGGTCACCATCATTGGCGTGACAGAGCAGGGGTTCAGCGGACTCAACGGAGAAATGAGCCAAGATGTTTGGCTCCCCCTGTCGATGGAGCCCGTTGTCCATCACTCGACCCTGGGATGGGGTTCCCTGGGGTTGGTGGGAAGGTTGAAGCCCGGTGTTTCCATCGCGGAAGCTCGAGCGGAAATGGCACTGTTGTTCCAGTCTGCTGTCGGAGCACCCGGCGTTGGTCCCTACGTCCGGGAGATGAAGTTTGAAATGGAGCCGGCTACAAACGGCTTGTCAACCCCGCTCCGTCAGATGCTCAGGACACCTCTGCTTGTGCTCATGGCCATCGTGAGCCTGGTTTTGCTGATCGCGTGCGCCAACCTGGCGGGTCTGCTGCTGGCGCGCGGGGCGTCGCGCCGCCAGGAAATGGCAGTGCGTGCCTGTCTTGGCGCTGGGCGTCTTCGCTTGGTGCGCCAGGCGCTCACGGAATCTCTGCTGCTTTCCCTGGTTGGCAGTTTGCTCGGCGTCTTACTAGCCTATTTCGGAGGTCGCGGGCTGCTGCGGATGATTACCTCTGGGCGGGAGATCGTGGGATTACCCGTGCACGTCGATATTCTTGCTAGTCCGGACTCGCACGTGTTGTTGTTCACCGGCGCCATAGCACTGCTCTCGGCGCTGGTGTTTGGAGCGGCGCCTGCTATGAGCTTAAGCACCCTGCCAGCATCCGCGTTGCAGCAAGCATCACGGATTGGAGAGCCGAGGTCGCGGCGGCTGTTTGGTAAGAGCCTGATCGTTGCTCAAGTAGCTGTGTCGGTCGTGCTGCTGAGCGCAGCCGCAGTATTTCTAGGTCATGTGTCGCACCTCCGCGACCTAAATCTGGGATTCCGCCGCGACCATCTTTTGCTGGTCACTCTCGATCCGGCCCACAGCGGCCACGACGCGGCGCAGTGGTCGCGTTTGTCAGAGGAGTTGCTAGCACAATTGGAAGCACTTCCCGGAGTGCGGTCAGCCACCCTCAGCGGGATGACTCCCATGTTGGGCGCCGGAGCTTCGAGCTTCGCGATTGTAAAAGGCCACCCAGAGAACCACCGCGAAGTTTCAATCAACTACGTTGCGCCGAATTATTTCAAGACCTACGACACACCATTCCTCGCCGGTCGCGACTTTTCGTTTAAGAATCAACGCGGACCCCTCCTCGCCATTATCAATCAGGCCATGGCTCGCGACTACTTCGGCAGGAACAGTCCGATCGGAGGCTATGTGACCCTGGACCACGTCACCTTGCGTGGCAATGAGACACCAACCTACGAGATTGTGGGAGTAGTGAGCGACGCGAAATACAACGATTTGCAGCAACCCACGCCGCGCACAATCTACCTGGACGCCTTCCAGGAGAGTCGTATAGTTTCGCAGCTCACTCTTCGCACTGCCATTGATCCTGAGGCAGTGGCAAATGCGGTTCGCCAGAGTGTGGCCTCCGTGCTGAAAACAGTGCCCGTCGCTCGCGTCAACACGATGACTGATCAAATCAACGCCTCGATTGTTCCCGAGCGACTTACCGCCACGTTGTCCACGTGGTTCGGTGCGTTGGGGGCTCTGCTTGCCGCAGTCGGCCTCTATGGCTTGCTTGCCTACACCGTGGCCCGGCGCACGAACGAGATCGGTGTACGCGTGGCGTTGGGTGCGAGCAGAGGCAGGGTGATGTGGATGGTGTTGGCAGAAGCCGTGGGGATGGTGGGAGCGGGCCTCGTGATCGGAGCGCCGCTCGCCCTCTGGACCAAACAGATTGCCACGAGATTGATTCCCGGTCTCACGGCGAAAGGTGCGGTCTGGATCCTTTTGGGCGCTGTAACGATGCTTGCCATAGCGCTGCTTGCGGCCTATCTGCCGGCACGCCGCGCGTCGCGCGTCGAGCCCATTGTGGCCTTGCGTCACGAATAGTTTCGCCGCCGTTCTTTGACCCCAGCCTGCTGTTCATTCCGATTCTCACGGAGTTCCTTAAACAGCCTTTTTCTGCCACTCATTTCTTGGGGCATTGCTCAGCCAATTCCTGCGCCCGGCAGCTTCGCGTCCTCTGCTTTCCAGCTTCCCCTAAGCCGACGCGCGCCCGCAGCGCCTCTCACACCATGAATCCTTGTATCCGGCACACCTGCACAATCCCCAGCCGATCTCCGGCGCCCACTTTATGCTTCATTCGGTAGAGGTGATTTTTCACCGTTTGCTCGGAAAGGCAAAAGCGATTCGCAATTTCCTTGTTGGTCAGCCCTTCGGCGATCAGCGGGATCAATTGTTGTTCGCGGCGCGTTAGCCCCATCCACTGGTGCACGCTTGCAGAAGGAAATGAGGTTGCCTCCCTCTCAAAATAATGGAAAAACAGGGCGCAGAGCGTCCCGGGGCACACCGCCTCGCCCGCTTGCACCGCTCGCACCCCTTCTACGACATCCCCCACCGAAGCGCTTCTTGGGAGGTATCCACGGACCCCTGCCCTCACGCACTGCAAAAACTCTGCTTCTTCTCCAGTGACGCCAATCAATAAAATCTGCACGTTTGGCGCGGAGGCTCGCACCTTTCGAATCGCCGACAGATCCTTGTTCATGCTTCCCCGCGACATCAGCAACAAAATGTCCGCTTCTTCCTTCAGCAAATCTTCCGTTCGAAAGGGCCCTGCCCTATGCACCCCTGCGACTTCAATATTTCCATCTTTCACCAACATCCGTGACAGCGCTTTCCGCAGCAGGCGATTTTCGGCCGCGACGAACACCCGAGGTTTGCTTCCCGCCCCCCGGCTCCCATCGGTTGCGCAACAGTTTCCTCGCTTCCGACGCTCGCCCGGCGGTCGCCATTCGAACGCGCTCTTTTCTGCCCTTGCTCAGGTACTAGCAAACTCTGCCTTGCGCTTTTGCATTCATGGCGGGACATTCTCTGTGCATCTTGGCCCATCCGGCTCTGCCAACCGTCACCGGCTGCGATTGTCTGCATCCCCCCAACCTTGCCATTCGCTTGTGCAATTCCTGAGCCGTTTTTGCGTCCACCACCATCCTTGCCGCTTTTTCTAACCTGCTGCCGGACAACGACTTAGCTCTTCTCCAAGTACCTATCCAGGACCCAATAAGTCCCGAATTGGTACTATCTCTCGGTTCCTCATTCACTTTGGAACTCCACAGTCCCATTTCCTTCTCCATTGCGCTTACTCTCGCTTTTCCTCAGCTCCTCTCTTCCTTTTCCCGTACTTCCGTACTACCATTTTTTCTGGACGTCCTGCCCTTTCCCAAGTACGTCTGCCCTATAGGTTGCGTGGCGCTTCAAGCTGTACACTCTCTCTCGAGAAGAGCATTTGGTATTTTCGCGGAGAGACAGCCCAGACATGGCGACCCAGCAGGATTTGCTAATGAAGAAGCTCACGACCGACAGCCACGCCAAACCGCCCGCTTCCGCCAAGGAGCGCCGCGGCAACCGCCGCTGCAAGATTACGCAGCTTATGCGCATTCGTCCTTCAGACCCCAACCTCGAACACTTTGAAGATCTACGCGGTTCCGCCAGCGTCTCCCGCTCCGGTGTCTATTTCAAGTCCAGTGAGCCGGGTTATGAAGTGGGAATGCGGCTTTTTGTCACCATGCCGTACTCCCAGGATCCCGCCTCCATAAACCGCGAGTATCTTGCCGAGGTCGTCCGCAGAGACGTTCTTCCAACCGGCATGTTTGGGATTGGCTTCAAGATCCTGATGGAAATGGGAATCCAACACTCCTACAATTTTGGCCCCGGCACGAAGCGCTAACAGCCGCAGCGCCGGATTGGAATCATCCGCTAAAGCAAGAACGGGCGCCCCAGTGCATCGGGGCGCCCGTTCTTGTGTTTGGGGGTGGAGAGAACTCTTTAGGATTCTTGCCCGAACATATGCATCGTCTTGTGCCGCAAGAGTCCAAGTTGTCGGTTCAGCGGATGCCTCCGCGCCAGGAAGGAAAATATCGGCGAACGGCGCTGCGTTAATTTGTTCATCGCAATCGTAAGCCGCACATCGCGGCGCGCAAATTTCAGCCCCGATTGCAGCGCTTCGACGGCTTCTTCTTTACGGCCGGCAGTGGCATACACTTCCGCAAGATTCAAATACAGCTGCGCCTGATTCCTCTTCATTCGAACGGCGGAGTCGCACAATTTTTCCGCCTCGCCCCACTTGTGCTCGGACCGCGCCAACACCACGCCCAGGTACGACATGTAGTACGGATTATTTTTGTCGAGGTCCACGGCGCGACGCATGTGCGGCAGAGCTTTGTTGGCGTAGTTATCTCGAAGGTAGGTCAGGCCGGTCTTGAATTCTCGGAATGCTTCCGTGTCCATCATAGGTTCACCTCGCTCAGCGCTTCGCAATCCGATGGGCACTCGAACGCGCAGCGGCTGCGGAAGAATTGGAATCCCCGAGATTGGGGAAGTTCTCGCCCGGCGCGAAAGCGTTTCGCGCCAACCTTAGCTGTGGAGCCTCAAGAAATGTCCCTCTCATCGAGGTGATGATTCGAACGGCTAGCAGCGGGGTTGCGAGAAATGTTCCCATCCCAGTCCTGTCGAACGTACTCGTACTCTTGGCTGGAATCTACTGACCGCTGGGACAGTCTTGGGTCAGCGGCACTGGAGTTGGGGCTTGAATAATGAGGACAGGTGCTCTACACGGATCGAACGAACCCTTAACGAGGGGCGGAGCGCTTCCAATCGCGCCGCCACTTATCCCAATCCCTTTTGGTCGCCGCCAGCATGGCTTTTGCAGCTTTGTGAAGCCAGCGGCTGCGCCGGGCGGCAAGGTCCTTTTTCACACTTGCGATCGCTTGCGGCGTACCGAAATGCAGGTTGGCCGTTTCCCAGCCCATGGAATAGAGAAGCCGTGCCTCGTCGCGATCCTGCGACAGGGAAGCGAGTTCGATTCGCGAGCAATCCGGGGCCAGGCGCCGCACCACCCAGCGGCCGTGGAAACGCACGCAAGGATCCGGCACGCGAATCGAGCGCTGCACCAGCTTGTCGCAGTAAATCTCCGTGGAACCAGCCCTTTTGGCCCAGACCCATGCCGAAGGCCGAATGGCCTTTGCTTCGCGCGCGATGAAAGCGCCGCGCCACCGCGACAATGCGAGAATTCTGGGGTGTCCCAGGCTTCCCAGTCCTGCGATTCTTCTTTTCAAGAGGTATTCTTTCTTCGCGGAAGGAAGCGATGTTTCCAGCAGTTTGCGCACTTCTTCGGGCGGTTTGGCCGTGTACGGCGCCAGATGCTCCAGTTTATTCCAGAACTGCACCGGATCGCGCAACTTGCCGAGGGCCAGCAAGCGTAACCAGCGATGATCTTCCGCCAGAATGAATGGCTTGCCGCCCGCGGCCAGGGCATCCCGATAACCCTCTTCGATCGCCTCCGCAGCCACACGCCTAGAAAGGCCGAGGTGTTCTTCCGCGATGGCGACGTAAACGCTGGTGGTCAAGCGCACCATATCGAGCGCATACGGCGCGGGCCAGGCTTCGTCCAGATCGTTGACGCCCCAAATGAGGCGTCCTTCCTCATCGCGCCAGGTCCCGAAGTTTTCGATGTGCAAATCGCCGACACCCA
>WNFG01000561.1_pt1 | contig 36164 bp, 31 predicted proteins | sample 5400431 | NCBI WGS metagenome assembly WNFG01 (sample SAMN13153346, study PRJNA577476) | soil metagenome | isolation source: 120 cm saprolite under Douglas fir tree site 2 hole 3 replicate 2 | place: USA:California | collected 2015-04-18
TTTCCCACCTTTGTCCAGATCGCCGAAGAGGATGCGCTCCGCCAGCGGCTTCTTCAACACCTGCTGGATGAGCCGCGCCATGGGCCGCGCCCCGAATTGCGGAGAGAATCCATGGTCGGCGAGCCACTTGCGCGCGTCAGGCCGCAGCTCCAGCTCGACGTTCTTCTCACGGAGCTGGGCGCGCAGCTCGTCGACCTGCTTGTCGACGATGCGCTCGACGATCTCCATCGGCAGGCTGGAGAAGGCGATCCACCCGTCGAGGCGGTTGCGGAATTCCGGCGAGAAGGTGCGCTCGATGGCTTTCTTGGCGTCGCCGCCGGCGGTCGAGTCGAGGTCGAACGACTCGAGCTTCTCGCCCACCTTCGTTCCGCCCACCATGTAGTTCCGCTCCGCCGCGCCGAAGCCCATCTTCGTCGCCGTCATGTCGCGGGCGCCGGCGTTGGTGGTGAAGATGAGGACCACGTGGCGGAAGTCGGCCTGCCGCCCGTTGTTGTCGGTCAGCGTGGCGTGGTCCATGACCTGGAGGAGGATGTCGAACACGTCGGGGTGCGCCTTCTCCACCTCGTCGAGCAGCAAGACCGCGTGGGGCTGCTTGCGGATGGCGTCGGTCAACAGGCCGCCCTGATCGAAGCCGACGTACCCGGGCGGCGCGCCGATGAGGCGGCTGACCGTGTGCTTCTCCATGTACTCGCTCATGTCGAAGCGAATGAGCGGCACGCCCATGATGCGCGCGAGCTGCTTGGCCAGCTCCGTCTTGCCCACGCCCGTCGGACCGGAGAAGAGGAACGAGCCGATGGGCTTGGTGGGGCTGGCCAGCCCCGACCGCGCGAGAAGAATCGACGACGCCAGCGCCTCGATGGCCGCGTTCTGCCCGTAGACGACCTTCTTCAGATCGGGGCCCAGCGACTTGAGCGCCGTCTTGTCGTCCGCGCTCACGCTCCGGGGCGGAATGCGCGCGATCTTGGCGACCACCTGCTCGATCTCCGCCACGCCGATCTCCGACTTGCGGATCGGCTCGGGCTGGATGCGCTGCAGCGCTCCCGCCTCGTCCATCACGTCGATGGCCTTGTCGGGCAGGTGGCGATCGACGAGGTGCTTCGCCGACAGATCGACGGCCGCCTCGAGGGCCGGATCGGTGTACTTGACGCTGTGGTGCTCCTCGTAGCGGCTGCGCAGGCCCTTCAAGATGAGCACCGCCTCGTCGCGGCTCGGCTCCAGCACCTCGATCTTCTGGAAGCGGCGCGCGAGCGCCTTGTCGCGGTCGAAGCTGGCCTTGAAGTCCGAGAAGGTGGTGCTGCCGATGCAGCGCAGCTCCCCGTTGGCCAGGGCGGGCTTGAGCAGGTTCGACGCGTCCATCGACCCGCCGCTGGTCGCGCCCGCCCCGACCAGCATGTGGATCTCGTCGATGAAGAGGATGGCGCCCGGCTTTTCGGAGAGCGCCTTGACCACCGCCTTGAGCCGCTCCTCGAACTGGCCGCGGAACTTGGTGCCGGCGAGCAGCGCGCCGAGATCGAGCGCGTAGAGCGGCGCGTCCTTGAGGATCTCGGGCACCTTTCCTTCCTGGATGGCGAGCGCCAGGCCTTCGGCCAGCGCCGTCTTGCCCACGCCCGCCTCGCCCACGTAGACGGGGTTGTTCTTGCGGCGGCGGCAGAGCACCTGGATGGTGCGTTCCAGCTCGGCGGCGCGGCCGATGAGCGGATCGATTTTTCCCTCGGCGGCGCGCGATACCAGATCCACGCAGTAGGCCGCCAGCGGATCGTCGGCCAGCCCGCCGTCGTCGTCGTCCCCCTGCGGCTGGGCGTGCAGCTCGTCGTCGTGGGGCTGCATGCCCGACTCGCCGCGCACTTTCAGCGCGCCGTGCGAGAGGTAGCGGCGCAGATCGAGGCGCGACACGCCCTGTTTCTCCAGCAGGAAGAGCGCGTGCGATTCGCGCTCGCGGTAGAGCGCGTCGAGCACGTGGCCCGCGTCGATGGTTTCCTTGCCGCTCGACTGCACCTGCATCGCCGCCCGCTCCAGCACCCGCTGGAAGGCGCGCGTCTGCTCCGGATCGCGCTCGCTCCCTTCGGGGAGCCGGGGCTGCGAGTCGTTGAGATGGGATTCCAGGTCGCGCTTCAGCTCCGGCAGCCGCGCCCCGCAGGCGCGCAGGATGCGCACAGCGATGGGATCGCGCAGCAACGCATAGAGGAGATGCTCCAGCGTCACGTGCTCGTGCCGGCGCGCTTTCGCCTCGGCGAACGCCAACCGCAACGACGACTCCAGCTCCTTGGTGATCGACAGGCTCATTCAGGTTCCATGGTACACAAAAAAGGAAATTCCGCCGCTAACGCCATCTGCTCGACCGTGTTCACTTTGGTCTCGGCGATCTCGTAAGTGTAAACGCCTCCCACGCACATGCCACGATGATGCACCTGCAGCATCAACTCGGCCGCCTCGGCCGGCTTCTTGCTGAAAACCACCTCCAGCACGTGGATGACGAACTCCATGGTGGTGAAGTCGTCGTTGTGGAGGATTACCTTCCAGAGCTTGGGCTTCTGGGTCTTCGACTTCTTCTCGGTGACGACCGCGGTGTCGCCTTGCTCGCGAGGCTTCCCCTTGGGCATCGCCCCTACAGTACCGCAGTGATAGAAGTCCGCCATGATGACGCTCGCTATTGCCATGGCCGCCGCGTTGCCCGTCCCGGGACGGTCGATCACCGCTTCGCAGCACGGGGTGGTGGCGTCCAGCCAGCCCCTCGCCGCCCAGGCGGCGGTGCAGATCCTCCAGCGGGGCGGCAGCGCCGTGGACGCCGCCATCGCCGCCAATTCCACGCAAGGCCTGATGGAGCCCACCTCCAACGGGTTGGGGGGCGACCTGTTCGCGCTGGTCTACCTGGCCAAGGAGGACAAGCTCTACGGCCTCAACGCCAGCGGTTGGTCGCCGGCGGGGATGACGCTCGAGTTCCTCAAGAGCAAGGGAGTGGAGCGCGAGCTTCCCTTTCGCGGCGTCTACACCGTGACGGTGCCCGGCGCCGTGGCGGGCTGGGCGGCGCTGCACGAGCGGTTCGGCAAACTGCCCCTGGCCACCGACCTGGCGCCCGCCATCTGGTACGCCGAGCACGGCTTTCCGCTGATGGAGGTGACGGCGGGACTTTGGTCGCACTCGGTCCAGATGCTGGCCGAGGATCCCGAGTCGAAGGCGACGTTCCTCCCTGGCGATCGCGGGCCGCGCGCCGGCGAGATCTTCCGCAATCCGAACCTGGCGCGTACCTTGCGGCGCATCGCCGAGAATGGCCGCGACGGTTTCTACCAGGGTGAAACGGCGCAGGCCATCGTGGAGGTGGTGCGCGCCCGAGGCGGCGTGATGACGGCGGACGACCTGGCGAAGTTCCAGGCCGAATGGGTGGAGCCCATCCAGACCACGTACCGCGGCTGGACGGTGAGCGAGTTGCCCCCCAACGGCCAGGGCCTGGCCGCGCTGGAGATGCTCAACATCCTCGAGCAGTTTCCGCTGGGCGAGTGGGGCTTCCACTCGACCCGCACGCTGCACGCCATGATCGAAGCGAAGAAGCTGGCCTACGCCGATCTGTTGAAGTACGTGGGTGACCCGCGCTTTTCCAGCATTCCCGTCGGGCAGCTCATCTCCAAGGAAAACGCGCAGAAGCGGGCCCGGCTCATCGACATGAAGAAGGCATCGTGCGCGTCAGAGCCGTCCAAGCTGGCGATGGGCAACGACACCATCTACCTGACCGCGGTGGACGGCGAGGGCAACATCGTTTCGCTCATCCAGAGCAACTACGCCGGATTCGGCTCGGGCCTGGTGCCGAAAGGGATGGGGTTCATGCTGCAAAACCGCGGGGCGTTGTTCACGCTGAAGCCCGGCAAGCCCAACACCATCGCCGGCCGCAAACGGCCGCTGCACACCATCATCCCGGCCTTCATGCAGAAGGGCGAGACGCGCATCGGTTTCGGCATCATGGGCGGCTGGAACCAGGCGCAGGCGCACGCGCAGTTCGTCGCCGACGTGGCGGACTTCGGCATGACCATCCAGCAGGCGCTGGAGGCCGGCCGCTTCACCAAGCCGACGTTCGAGGGCTGCGACGTGGAGATCGAGGCGTCGGTGCCCGCGCCGGTCCGCGATGAGCTGAGCGCGCTGGGCCACCAGCTCGCGGTTCAGCCGCCGCGCACGCCGAACTTCGGCTATGGACAGGCGGTGCTCTTCGATCGCGCCAGCGGGGTGAAATTCGGCGCTTCCGACCCGCGCCACGACGGCGAGGCGATTCCGGCTCCCGCGCCTTATTTCGCGAAGTGAAGCTCTCTGCTAGAAGCGCGGCCGCATGCCATTCGACGACAAGGTGAAGGCGGAGCTGGCGCGCATCGAGAAGGGCGGGGCGCCCAAATACCACCAGAAGAACGCCGAGACGGGAAAACTGTTCGCCCGTGAACGCGTGGGCCTCTTGCTCGACGAGGACAGCTTCCTCGAGGACGGCGCGCTGGCCAACGCGCTCGATCCCGACCTGCCCGCCGACGGCGTTGTCACCGGCCTGGGCCGCATGGCGGGCCGGCTGGTGGCGGTGATGGCCAACGATTCGACGGTCAAGGCCGGCTCGTGGGGCCGAAGGACCGTGGAGAAGATCATCCGCATCCAGGAGCAGGCGCTCAAGATGCGCTGCCCGATGCTCTACCTGGTCGACAGCGCCGGCGCGCGCATCACCGATCAGGTCGAGATGTTCCCCGGGCGGCGCGGCGCGGGGCGCATCTTCTATATGCAGTGCCAGATGTCGGGGCTGGTTCCGCAAGTGTGCCTGCTCTTTGGACCGAGCGCGGCGGGGGGCGCGTACATCCCGGCGTTTTGCGACATCGTCGTCATGGTCGAGGGGAACGCCTCGATGTACCTCGGCTCGCCGCGCATGGCGGAGATGGTCATCGGCGAGAAGGTCACGCTCGAGGACCTGGGCGGCGCGCGCATGCACTGCACCGTCTCGGGCTGCGGGGACGTGCTGGTCAAGACGGAGCAGGAGGCCATCGCGGCGGGGAAAAAGTATCTCGGCTACTTCCCGGAGAGTTTCGACAAGCCGTTGCCATTGGCGAAACCAGTGGCGCCCGCCAGCTCCGGCAAGCGCATCGAGGACATCATCCCGCCCGACCAGAACAAGTTCTTCGACATGTTCGCCCTGATCCGCGAGCTGGTCGACGCGGACTCGCTCTTCGAATTGAAGAGGCTCTTCGCCCCCGAGGTGATCACGGCCTTCGCGCGAATCGAGGGCCGGCCCATCGGCATCGTCGCCTCGCAGCCCCGGCACAAGGGCGGGGTGCTCTTCGTCGACAGCGCCGACAAGGCCGCGCGCTTCATCTGGCTATGCGACGCGTTTGGAATTCCCCTTCTCTATCTGGCCGACGTCCCGGGGTTCATGATCGGCACCAAGGTGGAGCGCGAGGGCATCATCCGCCATGGCGCCAAGATGATCATGGCGGTGAGCGAGGCCACCGTGCCGAAGCTCTGCGTCATCGTGCGCAAGGCGTACGGCGCGGGGCTGTACGCGTTCGGCGGGCCGGCCTTCGAGCCCGATGCCACCATCGCGCTGCCGCAGGCGATGATCGCCGTGATGGGTCCCGAGGCGGCCGTGAACGCCGTCTACTTCAACAAGATCCAGGAAAAGCCCGAGGCCGAGCGCGCCGCCTACGTGCAGCAATTGCGCGACGAGTACCGGTCCAACATCGACATCTTCAAGCTGGCCGCCGAGCAGGTGGTCGACGCGGTCGTGCCGGGCGACCGCCTTCGCGACGAGATCGTCAAGCGCTTCGCCGCCGCCGCGCAACGAGAGCGCCCACTTTCCCCCAAGCGGCGCTCCGTCACGCCGGTCTAGCGCCTTGGGTCCGCCACTGGACCGACGGGCGACTCTGCGGCGCTTCGCCGCCCCCGCCGTCGTCTCTTGCGCGCTGCTCCTTGCCGGCTACCTGCGAAGCGCCGAGGGCGCCCAGCACCCGAGCCCGTGGGGTTACCGCACCTGGGCGTTCGGGGCGCTGGCGTATTCCGACATCATCGCGCTCCACGAGGACCGCGGCGCGCGCCCGCACGCCTTTCCCTACTTTCAAGATAAGGTCGAGTACCCGGTGCTGATGGGCCTCGGCATGTGGTGGCCCAGCGTCATCGCTCCGAGCCGCCGCGGATATTTCGCGCTCACCTACGCGGCGCTGGCGCTCTGCGCGCTGGCGGTCCTCTGGTTCATCGCGGCACTTCCCGAATCGCGGCCCTGGATCTGGGGGGCGTCGCCGGCGCTCCTGGTCTACACGGGTTTGAACTGGGACATGTTCGGCATCCTGCCGCTCGCCGCCGGCATCTGGCTGTGGGCGAAAGGGCGCGAGCGTGCCGCCACCGCCGTGCTGGCGCTGGCGGTGTGCACCAAGGTCTTCCCGCTCCTGGTGCTGGGCGTCCTCCTGCTCACCTCGCTGCGCAAAGGTCTTCGTCACGGGCTGGAGCTCCTGGGAATCTCCACCGCCGTGGCGCTGGCGGTGAACCTGCCGTTCGCGCTGTTGGCGAGAGAGAACTGGCTCTGGTTCTTCGAGTACAGCCGGGTGCGCGAGATCGAGCCCAGCCTTTACCTGCTCGCCGGCGTCGACCCGCGCGCTTTCGCTCCCAGCGCGAATCTCATCTCCGCGGCGGCCACGCTGGGCGCGGCGGCGGCGCTGGCGGCCGTCGAGCTGCGCAGGCGGCGGCTCGACCCGCTCCCCGCCGCCTGCGGCCTCGTCTGCATCTTCTTCGCCGCCAACAAGGTCTTCTCGCCGCAATACTGGCTCTGGGTGGTGGCGCTCATCGCGCTGGCCGGCGCGCCGGCCTGGCTGGCGACGGCCGTCTCCGCCCTGTCACTGGCGGATTTCGTGGTGAGCTTCAGCTTCCTTCACTTGCAAAGCGACCGCGTCTGGCCGCAGGTGAACTGGTTCGCCCATTCGGTCTTCTGGCCGATGGTCGCGCTGCGTTACGCGGCCCTTCTGTCGTGCGCGATCTGGTCGTTCTCCCGCTGTCTTCGCAAAATAGTGTAGAAGACGCCGCGATGGAATTCGGCCTCAACGAGAGCCAGCGGAAGCTGGTCGGAATGGTGCGCGACTTTTGCGTGCGCGAAGTGAAGCCGCACGCCACCGAGTGGGACCGCGAGGAGCGCTTTCCGCGCGAAGTGGTCGCGCACCTCGGCGAGCTGGGCCTTCTGGGCATGACGGTGCCCGAGGAGCTGGGCGGCGCGGGGCTAGATACGCTCAGTGTCGCCGCGGTGGTCGAGGAAGTGGCCCGCTGGGACGGCTCGCTCGCGCTCACCGTCGCGGCGCACAACGGGCTCGGCACTTCCCATCTGCTGCGCTTCGGCAGCGAGGAGCTGCGCAAGCGCTACATCCCCGACATCGCCGCGGGAAAGAAGCTGGCCGCCTGGGCCCTCACCGAGCCGGGCAGCGGGTCGGACGCGGCCGGCATGCGCAGCACCGCCGTCCGCAAGGGCGCAGGCTGGGTGCTGAACGGGACGAAGATGTTCATCACGCAGGGCAACGTGGGCGACGTCTTCGTCGTGCTCGCGCTCACCGAGCCGGGCAAGCGCCAGAAGGGAATCACCGCCTTTCTCCTGGAGAAGGGCATGAAAGGGTTCAGCCAGCGCCCGCTGCACGGCAAGCTGGGGATGCGTTCCTCCGACACGGCCGAGCTGATCTTCGAGGACGTCCACGTGCCCGACGCGCAGCGCATCGGCGAAGTCAACGGCGGCTTCGTCGACACTTTGAAAATTCTCGACAAGGGCCGCATCACCATCGGCGCACTGGCCGTCGGGCTGGGCCGCGGCGCGCTGGAGGAGAGCATCGCCTACGCGCAGGAGCGCGAGGCGTTCGGCAAGCCCATCGCCGACTTCCAGGCGCTGCGCTTCATGATGGCCGACATGGCCACCGAGATGGACGCGGCGCGCCTCCTCGTCTGGCGCGCGGCGCTCCTCGCCGACCAGGGCAAGCCGTACACGTCGGAGGCGGCGATGGGGAAGCTCTTCGCCAGCGAGGCGGCGTGCCGCGCGGCCGCGCACGGCGTGCAGATCCACGGCGGGTACGGCTACACCCGCGAGTTCATGGTCGAGCGCATCTACCGCGACGTGAAGCTGTGCACCATCGGCGAGGGCACCAGCGAGGTGCAGCGGCTCGTCATCGCCAGGGATCTCCTCAAAGCATGAGCGAGCTCGCCCAGCGCGTGCTGAAGGGCGACGTGCGCGCGGCAGCCCGCCTCATGCGGCTCATCGACGACGCGCAGCCGCAGGCCGAGGCGGAGCTGCGCGAGCTGTGGCCGCACACGGGGCGCGCACAGCTCGTCGGCATCACCGGTAATCCGGGCGCGGGCAAGAGCACGCTCGTCGATCGCCTGGTGGCGCTCTTGCGCTCGAAGGGCAAGACGGTCGGCGTGCTGGCCGTCGATCCGACCAGCCCCTACACGGGGGGCGCCATCCTCGGCGATCGCATCCGCATGCAGGACCACGCGCTCGACAGCGGCGTGTTCATCCGCTCGCTGGCGACCCGCGGCCAGCTGGGCGGCCTGTCGCGCGCCACCTCCGACTGCGCCCGCGTGCTCGATGCCATGGGCAAGGAGGTAGTGCTCATCGAGACGGTCGGAGTCGGACAAGACGAAGTAGAGGTCTGCCGCCTCGCCCACACCACCGTGGTGGTGGTGGTGCCCGGACTGGGCGACGACATCCAGGCCATCAAGGCGGGCATCCTGGAAGTGGCCGATCTCTTCGCCGTCAACAAGAGCGACCGCGAGGGCGCCGACCGCACCGTGCGCGACCTTCGCTCCATGCTGGAGCTGAACCACGCCATGCTGGGCGCCGGCGAAGACGCGGGCCACGAGATCGCCATCGTCAAGTGCGTCGCTTCCAGGGGCGAAGGCATTCCCGAATTGTGGGACGCGGTCGAAGCGCACTATCAATTCTTGAAAGGCGGGCCGGGCCTGCTCGAACGCGAGACGGAGCGCGCCCGCACCGAGCTAGTCGAGGTGCTACGCGAGCGGCTCCTCGAGGTCGCGCTCAAGCGGCTGGCGCAGCAGGGCGCGCACCTGGACGAGCTGGCGAGCCGCATCGCGCGCCGCGAGACCGACCCGTACAGCGTGGCGGACGAAGCAGCCCGGCTGTAACGGGTGGTAATGTCGTCGCCGTGACCGACGAGGAGCGGGCCGCGCTGCTGACGGCGCGGCTCGGGCTGCCGGAAGGATCGCTGAATCCAGAGCTGGCCCTCGAGGCGCTGCGCCACGGCAGCTTCGTGCACGAGCGGTCGCTGGCGCCCTCCCGCGAGCAGCTTCGCTCCAACGAGCGGCTCGAGTTCCTCGGCGACGCGGTGCTGGGGTTTGCCATCGCGCAGCGCGCGTACGATCGCCTCCCCGACGCGCCCGAGGGCGACTTGACGCGACTGCGCGCCTCGCTGGTACGCGAGGAATCGCTGGCCATCGTCGCCCGCAACCTCGGCCTGGGCGAGCTCTTGCTCCTGGGCCGCGGCGAGGAGCGCGGCGGCGGCCGGGAGAATCCCGGCCGACTGGCCGACGCGCTCGAGGCGGTCATCGCGGCGGTGTTCCTTTCCCGCGGCATGGAGGTGGCGAAGGAAGTGGTCGAACGCGTGCTGGCGCCGCTCTTCGACCAGACGGTCGCGCTGGGGCGCGACCCCAAGACCGAGCTGCAACAGCTCTTCCAGAGCCGCAAGCGCGTCCCCCGGTATCACGTCCTCTCGGTGAGCGGCCCCGACCACGCGCGCTCGTACGAGGTGGAAGTGCGCCTCGACGGCCATGCGCTCGCGCGCGGTGCGGGCCGCTCGAAGAAAGAGGCCGAGCAGGCCGCGGCGCGCGCCGCCCTGGAAGTCCCGGGCGCGCTCGAGCACGCGCTCATCGACGAGCCGGTCGCGGTGCAGGGGCATGACGCGCACTGGGCCGAGCTGTACTCCGCGGAGGCGGCGCGTCTGGAGAGCGCGCTCGGCGAGGCGGCGCTGGCGATCGAGCACGTCGGCAGCACCGCGGTTCCCGGACTGGATGCAAAGCCGATCGTCGATCTGCTCGTCGGAGTCGCGGCCCTCGACCCCGCGCTGCGCCTGCCCGACTACGAGGCGTGCGGCCCTGCGGGCGTTCCCGGCCGGCTCTACTTTCGCAAACGCGGACCCGCGTCGTTCAACGTGCAGGTCGTGGTCCACGGCGGGCCAATATGGCGCGCCGCGCTCCTCCTGCGCGACTACCTGCGCACGCACCCGAACGAAGCGCAGCGCTACGCCTCGCACAAACACGAGTCCCTCGCCCGCGGGGCCACCACCTTGCTGCGCTACTCGCAGGAGAAGGCGTCCTTGATCAGCGAACTGCTGCAACGCGCCGAGGCTTGGGCCCCAAGGTAGAAGGCACTGCACCCGGCCTCGTTGCTCGTTGCTCGTTGGTCGTTCTCGTTGCTGGTTCTCGTTCTCGGGCAGCCTCGCGCCACGCCTTCGGCGTGGCACTCCGGCTGCCCCCACGAAAACCCAAACAAAAACCAACAACGAAAACGAAAACCCAAAACAAAAACCTCAAACGAAAACCTCAACGAAAACGAAAAGCGTTCTGGTTCTCGTTCTCGTTGCTCGTTCTCGTTGGTCGTCTCAGTTGCATCGAGCCTCGCAGGCAGCTATTTTGCGCCGCCCTCATGACCATCCCCACTGCATCGCTGCTCACGCTGACGCTTCTGGCCGCCTGCAAGGAGAGCAACCCGCCGCTGCAAGCGGCGCCGGCCCCACCGGCTCGCCCAGTCGATCTGAACGCCCAGGAGGTGATCACCGTGTCGAACATTCCGCCAGGCCCCGGCGATCTTTACGCCATCTTCCAGACCAGCCGCGGCAAGATCGTCGTCAAGCTCTACGAAAAGGAAGCGCCCAAGACCATCGCCAACTTCGTGGGGCTGGCCACCGGCAAGCAGGAGTGGGTCGATCCCCGCACCGGCCAGAAGAGCAAGGCCAGGCTCTACGACGGCACCAGCTTCCACCGCGTCATCCCGCAGTTCATGATCCAGGGCGGAGATCCGCTCGGCACCGGCACAGGCGGCCCCGGCTACAAGTTCGAGGACGAGTTCCAGGGCGGCCACAAGTTCGACAAGCCGGGCCTCCTGGCCATGGCCAACGCCGGTCCCAACACCAACGGCTCGCAGTTCTTCATCACCGAGGTGCCCACGCCGCACCTCAACAACCGCCACACTATCTTCGGCGAGGTGGTGAAGGGGTTCGACCTCGTCCCGCAGATCGCGCGCGCCGGGAACGCGCAGACGAAGCTGGAGCGCGTCGAGATCGTCCGCTCCGAAAAGACGCCTTGAAGGCGGGCTTCGTCGCCATCGTCGGGCGGCCCAACGTCGGCAAGAGCACGCTGCTCAACCGGCTGTTGGGCCAGAAGGTGGCCATCGTCTCCCCCAAGCCGCAGACCACGCGGGGCCGGATCCTCGGCGTGGTCACGCGCCCCGACGCGCAGGTGGCGCTGCTCGACACGCCGGGGCTGCACACCGCCAAGGGCGGGCTGAACGCCCGCATGGTGCAGCAGGCCTTGCGCACGCTGGCCGACGCCGATGTGGTGCTCTTCCTCATCGAGGCAGGGCCGCCCGCGATCGACAGCGCCACGCGCAAGGCCCTGGAGCAGGTGCGTGCGGCCGGCAAGCCTACGCTGCTCGTCATCAACAAGATCGACCAGCTCCCGCGCGCCCGGCTGCTCCCCTTGATCGACCGCTGGAAGGACCTGCACGCGTGGACGGAGATCTACCCGCTCTCCGCCCTGAAGGGCGAGAACGTCGACGGTCTGCTCGACTCGGTGGTGAAATACCTGCCCGAGGACGAGCAGATGTTCGCCTCCGAAGTGTGGACCGATCTGCGCGAGCGCGACCTCTGCGGCGAGTTGATCCGCGAGCAGATCCTCCGCCAGACCGCGCAGGAGGTGCCGTACAGCGCCGCCGTGCTGGTCGAGGAGTTCGACGAGTCGGAACGCGCGGTGGGCCCAAAAGGCCTGGTGCGCATCACCGCCACGGTGCTGGTCGAGCGCGACAGCCAGAAGGCCATCGTCATCGGAAAGGGCGGCTCGCGCCTCAAGGAGATCGGCACCAAGGCGCGCCGGGAGATGGAGCGGCTGCTGGGCGCGAAAGTGTTCCTCCAGCTGCACGTGCGCGTCGAGCTGGGCTGGACGCAGAGCGCAAAGGGCCTGCGCCGCGCCGGCTACGAGGACTGAGCGCGCGTGCGCAGGAGCCAGGCGCGCAGCAGGATGGCGCCGCCGATCAGCTCGCCGGCGATCACGTAAGCCGAGTGCGCGTTCGTCAAGAGGTGGTCCACCAGCGAGTCGAAGGGCACCACGGGAAAACGCACGCCCAGCGCGGGAAAGAGCAGCGCGAGGAGCGACGAACGCTCGAGGGGGGGCGGGTCGAAACAGATGTAGTCACCCAGGTTGTCGAGAAACAGGTGCGTCGCGATGCCCGCCGCGACGGCCCAGAGCGCTCGCGATCGCGACAGGGCAGCAGCGGCGCACACCGCCAGCAGGAAGAGCCCGGTGTGACCGAAGGTCCGGGTGCCGGAGATCAATTCGCCCGCGCGCCCGCGCGCCAGCAAAACGCCGTAGAAGAGCGGCTTGTCGATCAAGTCGGGCAAGAAGCAACCCAGGTACAGCGCGCGAGCAGGGACCCGCTCGCGCAGCCCCCCCAGCATGCGGCTGCCGATCCCCAGATGGCCGAGGACAAACAATCTCTAGAAGTCGACGCTCGCCGAGACCACGCCCACCGGCGTCGTGCTGGCCGTCTTCTTCGGCTGCGCAACGCCCACGAGCGCCTGGACCTGGAAACTCCGCGTGACCATCCACGAGACCGCCGGCCCGGAGGTCAGATCGTAATCGCGCACGCCCGGCGCCTTGGCAACGGCGTTCTCGCTGTCGCCCACTTCGACCTGGATGCGGTTGTCGAGCCCTGCCCGCACCGCCTCCGTGAGCCGCCAACCGGCGAAGCCCTTGGCCTCGAGGTCCTTGCCTCCCCCGCCGCCCGTCTCCGCGCCGAAGACGCCGTTGAGGATCAATTCGAACCTCCCGAAGCGGCGGCCGGCCGCGAGGAGGAACTCCACCTCGCCGTGATCGGAGCGGAATCCCACCGTCTTCAAGCGGGCGCCCGCGGCGAGGTCGAGCCCGAACGCGTCCTGGGAGAGGATCTGGTAGCGCACGCGCGCCGAGGGCCCCTGCGCGCCGACCTGGAAATACGCGCCCACGTCGCCCGAGAAGTTCTGCATTGGCGACCACTGGATGCTGCCGGAGATGTTGGCCTGGCCTTGCGTGGCGCCCACGCCGGCGCTGTCGGTGGTGCCCATGACGCCGCCGGTGACGCGAACGGTGCCTTTCGGGGCCACGGCGGGCGCGTCGGTGAGGAGCGTGTCGCGATCGAGGCCCTGCGCGTTGGCCGCGGAGGCGGCAAGGCCCAGGGCGAAGAGGGTCAGGTGACGCATCGACGGTGGCCTTTCGGGACTGGAAGTCCCCCAGAAGTCTCCAGTGCGCGAGAGGGTGGCGTAGGACCCGGCTGGCGTCAAGCTGCGCCCCCTCCCATCGGCCAGACGGCGGACAGATGGGTCGCCCAGTGGTCAGCCCTTTCGATTGACATGGGGAATTATGCTCTGCCATATCCCGCCTTCCCCATGGCTCGCAGCTATTTCATCCACACGTTCGGCTGCCAGATGAACGAGTCCGACTCGCAGCGGATGGGGGAAGCGCTCTCCCGCGCAGGCTGGGTCCCGACGGCGTCGGCCGACGGCGCGGATCTGATCGTCGTCAACACCTGCGCCATCCGCGAGAAGGCCGAAGACAAGCTCTACTCGGCGCTGGGCCGTTACCGGCTTCTGAAAGCGCAGAGAGGAACGAAGATCGGCGTCGCGGGCTGCGTGGCCCAGCAGGAAAAGGACGCCTTGCTCCGGCGCGCGCCGTTCGTCGATTTCGTGCTCGGGCCCGACCACCTCGACAAGGTTCCGCGGCTGGTCGAGTCCCGCGGCCGCGTCGAGACCGACTTCATCGACTCGCACGACTATCTCTTCCCCCAGACCGACCCCGAGTCGAGCCGCGGCCGCGCCACCGCGTTCGTGACGGCGATGAAGGGCTGCGACAACGTCTGCTCGTTCTGCGTGGTGCCGTACACACGCGGGCGCGAGGTCTCGCGGCCCTACCCGGAGATCGTGCGCGAGATCGCCGGCCTCGTCGCGGTGGGCGTGCGCGAGGTGACGCTCATCGGCCAGAACGTCAACTCGTACGCGGGCGGGTGCCGCTTCGCCGAGCTGATCCAGCGCGTGGCGAGCGTGCCCGGCCTGATGCGCATCCGCTTCACCACCTCGCACCCGATGGATCTCTCGCCCGACTTGATCCGCTGCTTCTTCGAGGTGGCGAAGCTCATGCCGCACTTCCACCTGCCGGTGCAGCACGGGGCGGACAGCGTGCTCCACCGCATGCGGCGCAAGTACACCATCGCCGAGTACGAGCGGCGCATCGCGGCGCTGCCCGCGGAAATCGCGCTCACCAGCGACATCATCTGCGGCTTTCCCGGCGAGACCGACGAGGAGCACCGCCAGAACATCGAATTCCTCCGGCGCACGCCCTACGACAACCTCTTCTCCTTCATCTACAGCCCGCGGCCGCACACGGGAGCGATCCTCAAGATGGGCGAGTGGGGCGAGGTTCCCCGCGCCGTTGCCCTCGAACGCCTCGAGGAAGTGCAGGCGCTGCAGAGGGCGCGCACGCTCGAACGGCACCGCTCCAAAGTCGGCGCGGAGGTCGAGGTGCTGGTCGAGCAGGCCAGCGGCCAGCGCTTCGGCCGCTCGCGCGAGAACTGGGCGGTGCACTTCGACGGCGACGCGCAGCTGGGCGACGTGGTGCGCGTGCGCCTCGCCAGCGCGTCCCTGGTGGCGCTGCGCGGCGCGCAAGTCGCGGTGGTCGACAGCGCGCCGCAGATGGGCGCTCCGCCGCGCCGCCGCCTCGCGGTGGTGAACGCGTAGTGCTCCCGCTCGTCGCCCTGGTGGGCCGGCCCAACGTGGGTAAGTCGTCGCTGTTCAACCGGCTCGTCGGCCGCCGCCTCGCCATCGTCGAGGACGTGCCGGGCGTGACGCGCGATCGGCAGTATGCCGAGGCGGACCACGCCGGCCGGCACTTCCGCGCCGTCGACACCGGCGGCTTCCTCGTCCGCTCCGACGAGCAGCTCATCAACGCCGTGCGCGAGCAGGCCGAGGCGGCCATCCGCGAGGCCGACGTCATCGTCTTCGTCGTCGACGCCTTCGAGGGGCTGGCCGGGGCCGAGCAGGAGCTGGCGCAGATCCTGCGCCGCGGGGGAAAACCGGTGCTGCTCGCCGCCAACAAGATCGACTCCAACCGCCGCGAAGAAGCGCTCGAGCTGGGCGAGCTGCACCGGCTCGGCTTCGACGTCTTTCCCGTCAGCGCCGAGCACGGCCGCGGCGTCGGCGAGCTGGCCGATGCCATCGTCGCGCGCCTGCCGGGGGCGGCCGAGGCGCCCGAGGAGGAGCGCGACGACACCATCCACCTCGCCGTCCTGGGCCGCCCCAACGTGGGCAAGAGCACGCTCCTCAACCGGCTGCTCGGCGAAGAGCGCTTCGTCGCCAACGCCCTGCCCGGCACGACGCGCGACGCGGTCGACGAGGAGCTGACCTGGAAGGGCCGCCGCTTCGTCCTCACCGACACGGCCGGCCTGCGCAAGAAGCGGCAGGTGATCGACAAAGTGGAGGTCTTCTCCGCCCAGCGCGCGCTGCGCGCCGTCGAGAAGGCCGACGTGGTCGTGGTGCTCACCGACGCCACCCAGCTGGGCGTCGAGCAGGACGCGCGCATCGCCGCGCAGGCAGAGGAGCGGGGGCGCGCGGTGATCCTCTGCGTCAACAAGTGGGACCTGGTGCGCGACAAGGAGGGCGAGGCGAAAAGGCTGCGCGCCGAGGCGGCGCGCCACCTCCAGCACGTCGATTTCGCTCCGCTCGTCTTCGTCAGCGCGCTCGAAGGAACGCGCGTGCACAAGATCCTCGAGCTGGCCGCCGAGCTGCACGACGAGTCGTCCACGCGCATCCCCACGCCGCAGCTCAACGACTGGGTGCAGGCGATGCAGGACGAGCATCCCGCGCCGCTCTTCCGCGGGTTCCCGGTGCGCTTCTCCTACGCCTTCCAGGTCGCAACGCAGCCGGTGACGGTGGCCCTCCAGGTCAACCGCCCCCAGGCGGTCGACGAGCCGTACAGGCGCTTCCTCTTGAACCGCCTCCGCGAGCGGTTCAAGCTGCGCGTGCCCGTGCGTCTCGTCTTCCGCGCCAAGAGCCGCGCCACGCCACGAGGGGGCAAGGGCAAGTGACCACCCCCGATCTCGGCGCGCGCAACATCGGCAGCCCCGCGCTCTGGGTCGGGTTTCTCGCGGGCGTGCTCATCCTGCTGGCCATCGACCTGCGCGTCACCGCCAGGCGAGACAAGCTGAGCGGCTTTCGCGAGGCGATGTGGTGGAGCGTTTTCTGGATCTTCATCTCGCTCGCCTTCGGCTCCTGGGTCTGGGCGTACTACGGCGGCGAGCAGGGCCTCGAGTTCTTCGCCGGATATCTGTTGGAGAAATCGCTCTCGGTCGACAACCTCTTCGTCTTCGTTCTTCTCTTTCGCTCTTTCGCCATTCCCCCGGCCCACCAGCATCGGGTGCTCTTCTGGGGCGTCCTGGGCGCGCTGGTGCTGCGCGGCGCGCTCATTCTCGCGGGCGTGGCGCTGGTGCATCACTACCGCTGGATCCTGGCGATCTTCGGCGCCGTGCTGATCTACACCGCCATCAAGATCCTCTTCCACGAGGACGAGGCCGAGCGGGTCCCCACCGACAGCCCGGTGGTGAGATGGGTCGCCCGGCACGTGCCGATGATCGGCTCCATCGAGGGGCCGCAATTCTTCAAGCGCATCGACGGCAAGCTGTTCGCCACGCCGCTTCTGCTCGCGCTGGTGGCGGCCGAGACCACCGATCTGGTCTTCGCGCTCGACTCCATCCCCGCCGTCTTCGCCGTCACCGACGACTCCTTCCTCGTCTTCTCCAGCAACATCTGCGCGCTGCTCGGGCTGCGCGCGCTCTACTTCGTGGTGCGCGGCGCGCTGGCGAAGCTGCGCTACCTGAAGCCGGGGCTGGCGGCCATCCTCACCTTCGTGGGTCTGAAGATGCTGCTCTTCAAGTGGGTGAGCCTGCCCACCGGCACCTCGCTGCTCATCATCGCAGGCATCCTCGGCATCGCGCTGCTCGTTTCCTGGCTCAAGCCCGCCCCGGTCGACACCGAGCCATGAACGGGCTTGCCTCCCGGCTATTCGAGGCGCAGCCTGTAGGCCGCCCAGGAGGATTGTGATGGCACGACGGCGGCCGCTGCGCCGCTCGGGGGAGAAGCGTCACGCGGTGCCCTATCTGGCGCGGCCACGAACGGCCGCGGTGGTGAGCCTCGACGCGCGGGCCGCGGCGCTCGATGAGCTGCGCGAGGGGCTCGCGCGGTCGCCGCGGGAGATCGCCTGCAAGTACCTCTACGACGATCGCGGCTCGCAACTCTTCGAGGACATCACCCGGCTCGACGAATATTTCCCCACCCGCACCGAGCGGGGGCTGCTTGAGCAGCGCGGGGTGGAGATCGTCGCCGCCGCAGGGGGCGCGCAGGTCGCCGACGTGGTCGAGCTGGGGAGCGGCGCTGCGTCCAAGACGGTGGCGCTGCTCGATGCGGCGCTGCAAGCGGGAGGAAGGCCGCGCTATGTCGCGGTGGACATCAGCGCCCACGCGCTGCAGCGGACGCGGGAGATCCTCACCGCTGCCCGTCCCGAGGTGCCGGTCGAGCCGGTGCTCGCCGACTACACGCGCGAACTGCACCTGCCGCCCAAGCCGGAAGGATCGCGGCGGCTCGCGCTCTTTTTGGGCGGGACCATCGGCAACGAGGAGGACGCGCCGGCGGTCCGGTTTCTCTCGCGCGTGCGCGCGCACATGGAGCCCTTGGACTTCCTGCTCCTGGGCGCGAACCTGGTCACCGATCCGGCGGCCATCCACCTGGCGTACAACGACCCGCAGGGCGTGACGGCCGAATTCAACCGCAACTTGCTGCGCAACGTGAATGCGCTCGCTGGCAGCAGCTTCGTGCCCGAAGACTTCGACCATCACGCGCCGTACGTGGTGGAAAAGCGGCGCATCGAGATGTGGTTGGTGGCGCGGCGCGCGCTCGAGATCGATCTGGGCAGCATCGGCGGCAAGGTGCGGATGCGGAAGGGGGAAGGCATCCGCACGGAGATCTCGCGCCGCTTCGTGCGCGACGACGTGCTGCGCATCATCGACGCCGCCGGCTTCACGCCGGAGAGGTGGTTCGAGTCCCCCGACGGGCGTTTCGGGCTGGCGCTGGGGAAGGTCCGCTCCTCGCTGCGCGGGTTCTAGGCGCGCTATCTCGTGTCCAGGATGATCTTGCCCATCTGCGCCGACTCCTCGAGCAGCCGGTTCGCCTCCACCGCCTGCGAGAGCCGAAAGACGCGGTCGATGACCGGCTGGATGCGCGCGCTCTCGACCAGCTTGAGCATGGCGCGGAACTCGTCGTCGGTCCCCATCGTCGTGCCGCGGATGGTGATCTGCTTGAAGAAGATCTTCGCCATGTCGAGCTTGCTCGGCGACAGGCGCGTCGCGCCGTACAAGACGAGGCGGCCGGCGGGCGCGACCGCGGCGATGAGCGCGTTCAGCCCGTCCCCGCCGGCGCCGTCGATGACGAGCGAGGGTTGCCGGCCAGCCTGCGCGACCAGCGTCTTCTCCCACTCCTTCGCCTTGTAGGAGACGGCGGCGACGGCGCCCATCGAGCGCGCCTTGGCCAGCTTGTCCTCGCTGCCGCTGGTGACCGAAACCTCCGCCCCCAGCGCCTTGGCGAAGAGCAGCGCCAGGGTGGCCACGCCGCCGCCGATGCCCGTGACCAGCACGTGCTCGCCGGCTTTCAACCCGCCCTGGGTCACCAGCGCCCGATACGCGCTGAGGCCCGCCACGGGCAGCGCGGCCGCCTCGGCGAACGAGAGGTGAGCCGGTATCTCGCAGAGCATGCTGGCCGGGACGGCGATCTTCTCCGCCATCGTCCCCTGCCGTGGCATGCCGAGGATGAGGAAGTCCTTCGACTGCACGCGCGGATCGGGGCCCCACCCCTCGCAGGGGATGATGACGGCGCGCTTGGCCACCCACGCCTTGTCGACGCCGGCGCCGACCGACTCCACCACGCCTGCTCCGTCCGAGCCGAGCACGCAAGGCAGCTTGATGCGCGCGTAGAGACCCTGCCGGATCCAGACGTCCCGATGGTTGAGCCCCGCCGCCTGCAGCCGCACCACCGCTTCACCGGCGCCGGCCACCGGGTCGGGCAATTCGATCAGCTTCAATTCTTCGGGCGGTCCCTGCCGCTCCAGTCGAACAGCGCGCATCATTTCGCTCCCGGGGTGAAGACGAGCCGCAGCGCCGCCTCGAGGCCCGCCAGCGTATCGTAGCCCGCCTCGGGATCGAAGGCGGCATAGGCGCGGACCACCAGCCCCAGCGCGACACGCGGCGTGATCTGCCAGTCCGCTCCGGCGCCGGTGCGGGTCGCCAGGGAATAGCCGAGCGCCTTGCGGTTGGTGAACTGGACCATGGCCAGTTCCAGATAAGGGAGGACAGGCAGCGCGTCCAGCACGGCCTGGAGTCCGACGGCGACCGACGCGATGCCCCCGCCTGGCGCGGCGCGCTGGCCCAGATCGCCCGTGAGCGAGAGCTGGTCGGTCAGCCGGTACCCGATTCCGACGGCCGCGCCGCCGCGCGCCCCGAGCAGCGTGGTGGGCTGGCCGAAAAGTCCTTCCAGGCGCAGCGAGAGCAGCGGGGTCCCCGGAGGCAGGGGCGCCGCGGCAGCGGGAAACGCCAGGAGCAGCAGTGCCAGGAACCTCACGGGACCCACCTTACAACGCGGTTGACTTCGCGGGGTCTTTCCGGCAGGTACGGCAGTTCTCCGGGAGGCAGTGTGGCAGAGAAGGTCGACCGCAAGCAGCTGAAAAAGCCCGACGAGTTCCAGCTCATCGCCGGAAAGGCGATGGAGTGGCTCCGCACCCACCAGAAGAAGGTGATCGCGGTGGGCGGCACCATCGTCGTGGCGGTGTTGCTGGCGTGGGGCCTCACGCTGTTGCGCTCCTCGCGGGAGGCCAAGGCGGGCGCGGCGCTGGCCGAAGCGCTGGAACTGGAGTCGCGGCCCCTCGCGGGCGAGGCGCCGGCCCAACCCGGCGTGGAGACGTTCCCCAGCAAGGAGGAGCGCGACAAGGCGGTGCTGGCCGCGCTGGAGAAGGTGCGCGGCGAGCATCGCGGGACCACCGCCGCCCTCACGGCGCAGGCGGAGATCGGCTTTCGCAAGCTGAAGGCCGGCGACGCCGCCGGGGCGCAGAAGGATCTGGAGGAGTTCCTCAAGGCCGCCGCCAAGGAGCACCCGCTGCGCATCTTCGCGCAGGAGTCGCTCGGCTACGCCTTGGAGAAGCAGAACAAGCTCGACGAAGCCCGGGCCGCTTTCGAGAAGCTGCGCGAGATGGGCGCGCCCGAGCGGGCCGACCTGCACGCGGCGCGCCTCGCGCTCCTGCAGGGGAAGCCCGACGCCAAGGCGCAGCTGGAGAAGGTCGCCAAGGATTACCCCAAGGACCCCGTCGCGCAGGAAGCGAACCTGCGCCTCGAGCTGGCCGCGCTCCCGCCGGTGACCAGGTAGCCGTGCTCGCACTCGCCCTGCTGGCGTTCTCCTCGACGGCCTTCTCACACGGGCCGCGGCTGCCCAAGAAGGGCGGCCAGCCCGATCGTCCCTTCTTCGTCTCGGACATGCTGCACATCGTGCCGCAGGAGAAGCTGCCCTATCAGCCGCACGAGACGGCCACGCCCGTCCTCGACGCCAACCAAACGCGCCTCTACCTCGGCACCAGCGACGGCAAGCTGCGCTGCCGCTTCCGCGGAAGAACGGCGTGGATCTTCCAGGCCGGCGGCTCCATCGTGGCCGCGCCGCTCCTCGAGGGCGAGACGCTCTACCTCGCGGCGGCCGACGGCAAGCTGACCGCGCTCAACCGGTTCACGGGCGCCGTGCGCTGGCAACTCGACGTGCACGAGGAGCTGACCACCACCCCCACCATCTCCGAGGGTCGCCTCTTCGTCATGTCGAGCGAGGAGTCGATCACCGCGGTCGACGCCAAGGAGGGCAAGAGCGTGTGGAAGTTCCACCGCGACCCGCCCGGCGGCTTCACCATCCGCGGCAACGCCCGGCCGCGGGTGGCGCACGGCTCCGTCTTCGCCGGATTCGCCGACGGCACGGTGGCGGCGCTCCAGCCGCAGGACGGGGTGGCAAAGTGGTCGCGGCAGGTGAGCGGGCCGGGCGAGTACCTCGACGTCGACTGGATCGAGGCGCCCGAGAGCGACAGCCGCATCTACGTCGCCAGCGCGAAGGTGGGCGTGGTGGCGCTCGACGCGCGCAGCGGCGAGCCTGCCTGGACGGCGCCGCTGCCCGGCGCGAATCACCTGATAGTCGACGGACCGCGCGTCATCGGGGGAGGGAAGGGCGCGCTGGTGGCGCTCGACCGCTTCACCGGCAAGCAGCACTGGAAAGTCGATTTGGGCAAGGAGCGGTTTCCCACCCAGCCCGTGGCGATGAACGGCCTCTTGCTGGTCGCGCGGGACCACGGGCCGCTGCTCGGCATCGACGCGCAGACGGGCCAGGCGCGCGGCGCGTTCGATCCGGGGAGCGGTTTCTCGCAGGCCGTCCTGGCGCTGCCCGGCGTGGCGTACGTCCTTTCCAACGGAGGCGCGCTCTTCTCGCTGGGGCTGCTCCCGTGACGTCCATCCGCCGCGTGCTGGTGGTCGCGGCGGTGATCGAGCGCGGCGGCAAAGTGCTGGTGTCGCTGCGCAGGCCCAAAGGCGAGCGCGCCTCGCTCTGGGAATTCCCCGGCGGCAAGGTCGAGCCGGGCGAGGGCGAGCGCGCCGCGCTGGCCCGCGAACTGCGCGAGGAGCTGGGCGTGCGCGCGCAGATCTCCGAGGAGTACGCGCGCGTCGAGCACATCTATCCCGACCTTCAAGTGGAGCTGGCTCTCTACCGGTGCAAGCTGCACGCGGGCGAAGAGCCGCGGCCGCTGGCCTGCGAGGAGGTGCGCTGGATCGCGCGGCGAGAATTGCCCGGGCTGCCCTTCTGCGAGGCGGACGTGCCCATCCTCACGCGCCTGGCGGAGGAAGACGCGTGATCACCGCTTCCTTCCGCCACATCTCCGGGGTGGGGCCGCTGCGCGAGCGCCAGCTTTGGTTCAAAGGCGTGCGCAGCTGGAGCCAGCTCCCCGAGGGGGAGATCCTTTCTCCGCGCCTCGACGGAAAGCTGCGCGCCGGCGTCGCGGAGAGCGCGGCGCGGCTTTCCGCCGGCGATCTCGATCACTTCGCGCGCAAGCTGCCCCAGACCGAGCACTGGCGCCTGTTGCCGCAGGTGATCGAGGAGGCCGCTTTTCTCGATATCGAGGCGGCGGCCGACTCGATCACCGTCATCGGCGTGATGGACCGCGAAGGGCTGCGCAGCATCTGGCGCGACCTCGACGAGTTCGTCGAGCGATCGCGCCGTTGGAAGGCCCTCGTCACCTTCAATGGAACGGCGTTCGATCTGCCCATCCTGCGCCGCGCCTTCCCCTCCTGGGAGCCGCCCGGCGTGCACGTCGATCTCAAGCACGTCTTCCAGCGGCTGCGCGACAAGGGCGGCCTCAAGCAGGTCGAGGCGCGCGCCGGGTTCTTCCGGCCGCCGCACCTCTCCCTCCTCGGCGGGGCGGACGCCGTGGCCCTTTGGCACGCGCAGAAGCAGGGCAACCCGGCCGCGCTGCGCCGGCTCGTCGAGTACAACCTCTACGACGTCTTCCATCTCCGCCCGCTGGCGGAGCTGGGCTACAACCGCCTCGTCCAGCGCACCGGCATGCCGGCGCCGGCGTTGGCCGTCAGCGATCGCGGTGCCATGCTCTACGACGTCTCCCTCGCCGTCGAGGCGGCATGCAGGTGAACGCGCCCGTGCAGCAGGCCGGCCTCGCCGCCCTTCGCGCGCGTCTGGGTCCGCTCGACGCGCGGCTGACGGCCGGCCGCGAGGCGGCGGGTCTGGCGCTGGCCTGCGGCACGCTGGTGCTGCTCGCGACGCTGGAGGCGGCGCGCCAGACGTACCCCTTCTTCGACGACGTGGCCTACCTCGTCCTCGGCCACGAGGTGCACGCGCTAGGCGGCCCGCTCGGGCTCTTGCGCGCGCTGCTCGCGGGAACGTTCAGCGAGGCCAACCGCCACCCGCTCTACCTCGCGCTGCTGGGGCTGGTCGCGCGGCCCGGACCGGGCTACCACCGCGCCGCCCAGGCGCTCAACCTCGGGCTGGGCGTTCTGGCGATGCTCGCCTGCTGGTGGACCGCGCGCCGCCACCTCGGGTGCTCCGCCGCTCTGGCGCTCGCGTTCCTCCTCGCGGCGAGCCGCACCTTCGTCTCCTGCGCGGCGCACGAGGGCTGCGAGCCGCTCCTCGTCGCCGTCTGGGCGCTGGCCATCGGCGCCGTCCTCGACGGTCTCGATGAATCGCGCTCCTCGCGCCTGTGGCCCTGGATCCGCGCCGGCCTCTGGTCGGGGCTGGCGTACCTCACGAAGGGAACGGGCATGTTCCTGCCCGTCTCGCTCGCCCTCGCCTTCGTCCTCCAGGAGCGGCTGCGCGCGCTGCTCGACCGCCGGGCCTGGGTCTACGGCGCGGCCTTCCTCGCCGCCGCTTCGCCGCTGCTGATCCGCAACCTGCGCCTGTTCGGCACGCCCTTCTACAACTTCAACCTGCACACGCTCTGGCAGGACCGGCTCCCCGACTTCGCCGAGATCTACGCCCCGCAGGCGCCGGCGGAACTGCCGCATGGCTTCCTCGACTACCTCCACCACCTCACGCCGGGCGCGCTCGCCTGGCGCATCGCCGTCGGCATCGGGGAGACCACGTTCCTCTTCGCCGAGTCGATGGCCCCCGTCGGCGGCGCTCCCGCCCGCCCGCTCCACATCGCAGCGGTCATCGCCGGGACGGTGGCGGCGGCCGTCGCGTTGCGGCTGATCTGGCGGAACGCGGGCGGGTTCGTGCGCACTTTCCTCGTCATCCACGCCGGCTGGACGTGGTTCTTCATCTTCATCTTCAGCGTCAACGGCGGAAACACGCGCTACTTCCTGCCGCTCGCCGCGACGGTGCTGCTGCCGGCGCTGTCGGCGCGGGTCTGCACCGACATCGCCCAGGCGGGCTCGGTGCGACTGTCGCGATGGGCGCGGTGGACCTTCGGGATCGCGGCCGGCGCTGCCACCGCATCGCTGGTCTTCCACGGCCCGGTCATGCGCAAGCCGGGCATGAACGAGGTGCGCGATTGGTTGGCCAGCCACCTCCAGCCGGGCGACACTTACGCCGTCGATGCGCGCAGCCATCTGCAGCCGCAGTGGATCGCGCCCGGATCGCAACAGCTTCTCGTCTCGGCGAGCTGGCGCGAGCGGCCCGTCCCGACGGACGTGATGCTCGCGTACTTGCAGGCGCAGCACGTCCGGTACGTCCTTCTCGACGCCAGCTCGGAGGCGACCGTGGCCTCGCTGGACGCGGCCGGCCGCCGCTATCTTTTCTACGACCGGATGCCGCTCGAGCCCGACGGCTCACTGCCGCTGCGCGGGATCCCGGCCGGCTTCACCGCCGTCTACGTCGACCCCGAAACGCCGCGGCGCTGGATGGTGCTCGAGACCCCGTGGGCGGCTGGGACGGGGGCGCGCTCTCGCAAGTAGTGCAGCCGCTTCATCTCGCGCCGGCCGCGCGTGACGGTGTCGAGCACGAAGCCGCAAGTCAGCGAAAGGCTCGCCAGGATCATGACTCCCGTGGAGAGGATGGCCGTGGGGAAGCGCGGCACCAGGCCCGTGCGCTCGTATTCCTGCAGGACGGGCCAGGCGAGAATGATCGAAGCGGCCGCCAGCGCCGCCGCGATGGCGAAGAAGAACTGCAGCGGCCGCTCTTCCTTCACCAGCCGCACGATGGTGCGCACGATGCGCAGGCCGTCGCTCCAAGTACGCAGCTTGCTCACCGACCCCGCCGGCCGCTCGTCGTAGCGCGTCTCCACCTCGCCTACCGGCATGCGCAATTCCAGGGCGTGCACGGTGAGCTCGGTCTCGATCTCGAAGCCGGTGGCGACGGCCGGGAACGACTTGACGAAGCGCCGCGACATGACCCGATAGCCGGAGAGCAGGTCGCGGAAGCGATCGCCGAAGATGCGCGCCACCATCCAGGTGAGGAGAGCGTTGCCCGAGCGGTGGCCGGCGCGATACGCGCCCGCCAGGCTGCTGACGCGAGCGCCGTTCACCAGATCGAGCTGCTCGTCGAGCAGCCGCTGCACCATGCGCGGCGCGGCGGCCGCGTCGTACGTGCCGTCGCCGTCGACCAGCACGTACACGTCCGCCTCGACGTCGGCGAACATGCGGCGCACCACGTTGCCCTTGCCCCGCAGCGGTTCGGTGCGCACCACGGCGCCGGCCTCGGCCGCCTTCTCGACGGTATGGTCGGTCGAGCCGTTGTCGTAGACGTAGATGGCGGACTCGGGCAGCGCGGCGCGCATTCCGCGCACCACGCGTTCGATGGCCGTCTCTTCGTCGAGGCACGGGATGATGACCGCGATGGAAGGGGGCATCTGCGCGCCTCTGGACAGCGCGGGCAGCTTACTGTCCCGCGGCGTCGGGTCAAGCTCGATTTCGCCGCTCCACCAAGAGCAGCGCCGGCAGGAGCACCAGCGCGGTGATGATGGTGGTCACCTCGCCGGCCATCGCGTACCAGCCGAAGCTCTGCAGCGCGCGGTTGAGCGAGAAGAGCAGCGAGCCGTAGCCGATGATCGACGTCCACGAGCAGAGAGCGACCGCCGGCCCCACCTCGGCCAGCGAGCCGATGACGTCGCCGCCCCTCTCGTGGACGCGCGCCGCCACGTTGGCTCCGTAGTCGACCGCGATTCCAAAAGTGATGGGATAGACGATGAAGTTGAAGAAGTTGATCTTCAGGCCGATGGCCGCCGCCACGCCGCACATCAGCACCACGCCGACGAAGAGGGATCCCATCACCTCCGCCGAGGTGCGCACGTTGCGGAAGAAGACCAGCACCAGCAGGCACACGCCGGCGAAGGAGAGGAAGGTGGTGCGCGGCCCCTCGACGTCGATGTCCTGCAGCAGGTCGGCGAAGATGACGTTCTCGCCCGTCGCGTCGTACGTCTTGCCGTTGACGGGGACGTTGCGCACGCCGCGGACGAAGGCCTCGAGGTTCTGTGCCAGCTCGAGACGCGCGCCGCCCGAGGCGGTGATGGCCGCCAGCCGGCCCACGGTGCCGTCGCGCTCGCGGAAGCGATCGATCAGGACCGGATCGGCATCCTGCACCGTCACCGGCTTCTGCGCCGCGAGATCGTCGCGCACCTGCCGCAGGCGCTCGCGCTGCACGGGGTCGAGCCGCTTGAGCACGGAGTCGGGCACTGCGGCGACGATCTCGCGCATGATCGCCAGCTTCTCCTCCTGCTGGCGCGGGACCACCGACGAGAGCGTGTCGCACGAGTCGATCAACTTGTCGTAGGGCGGCTGCTTCATGCGCTGGCGGATGACGTCGCAGAACGCGTCCGCTTCGTCCCAGGAGTCGAGCAGCGCGATGGCCCCCGCGATCGAGCGCCCCAGCGCGGAGTTGGCGCGGTCCTGGTCGGCCTTGAGCTGGTCGTGGCCTTTCAGCTCGTTGGTGAGATTTTCCAGGTTCCGCTCCATCGCGTTGGGGAGCTGCCGGATGAAGAGCACCGCCGAGACGACCGTCAGCACGGAGAAGACCGCCACGATGGCGCGCGGCCGCGCCAGCATCTTCGCCACCACCGGCCGGAGCATCTCCTGCGCGGTGTCCCGGCGCGGCGCGGGCCCGCCGCGGAGCTTCTCGTAGAGCGTGAGCAGCGCCGGCACGAGGAGGAACGTCGCCAGCCAGCAGAGCAGCATGCCCAGCCCGCCGATGAAGCCGAAGTGCCGGAAGCCGCGGTTGGCCGCGAGGATGAGCACGCCGAACGAGACGCTGGTGGCGGCCGACGCGAGCAGCGTCGCGCGCGCGGTCGTCTCTGCCGCCTCGACGCTGGCGTCGATGAGCCCCACGCCCTGCCAGCGGAGCTGCTTGAGTCGCGCGAGATAGATGAGCCCGTAGTTGATCCCGTTGCCCACCACGATGGCGCCGAGGAACGCCGTCTGCGTGTTGAGGTAACCGATCACTAGCCGCGTCAGCCCGAAGGTCACCGCCACCGCCATGAGGACGGCGATGCCCAGCGAGAGGACCGAGCGCAGGTCGCGGAAGAAGACGAGCAGCGAGAGGAGCACCAGCGAGACGCAGATCAGCGCCGTGCCGGCCACGTCGTTGAGGATGGCTTCGTACTCGGCGATGAAGAGCGGAAAACTGCCGGCGAGCCCGACGCGCAGCTGGTCGCGCTCCAACTCGGCTTTGTGGCGGCCGACGACGGCTTGCATGCGATCGACCACCGCGCGGGCCTCGTGCACGCCCAGGCTGGTGCCGGCGGGCCGCACGAGGAGCGTTATGGAGCGGCGGTCGGGCGAGACCATGAACCCGTCGATGTAGTTCTTGAAGCGCTCGGCGACGCGCTCGCGCGGGAGCGGCTTGGTGGCGTCGAGCCACTCCGGCTTGTCCTGCGCCGGGGCCGGGTCCTCGTCGTCGAGCGAGACGGCCAGCGGGTTGGCCGCGGCCTTTCGCTTGCGCACCTCCTCGCGCACGGTGTCGCGCGCCTTGCGCAGATCCTCCAGCGGGACGAAGAGCGGCCAGTGGTTCATGTACCAGTCGCGGACGGGGGCCATGCTCGACTGGACGCTGCGGATCTGATCGGGGCCCATGGCGAGGAAGTCGCGCGTCAGCGCCATCGCCAGCGCCTCCACCTTCTTCAGGCCCTCGGGGCCCTGGAGGGATTCGACCACCACCAGCACGTTCCCGTCGCCGCCGACGCGCCGGATCAGCTCCTTCACCTGCCGCACCGACGGCATGTCCGAGGGGAGCAGCTCCTCGAAGCTGGAACGGATCTCGAGGCCAGAGGCCAGCTTCACCGAGACCGCTACGATGGCCAGCGCGACCAGCAGCACGCGCAGCGGCCGCTCGGCCGCGGCCCGTGTCACCGTCGCGATCAACCCGCGACGCTCTGGCGGAGCAGTCACGGGGCGACGCCTTATCATACCTATTGGTCGTGTTGCGCCGGAACGACGAGCCGGGGTACTAAGCGCCGTCGCCGATGAAGAAGCTTCTCACCTCGCCGTGGGTCCTGCTGGCGGCGATCTGTCTCTTGCGCTTGCCGGGCTTCGTCTTCGGCGTGCTCAACATCGACGAGTCCGACTACCTCACCTACGCCGCGGGTATCTGGAAGGGCCTCTTGCCCTATCGCGACCTGGTGGAGATCAAGCCGCCGCTCGGATACTTCACCTACGCGCTGGCGGGTGGGCTGGCATGGCCCATCCGCGCGCTGGCCATCCTCTGGGTCTTCGGGACGGCGATGTTCTTGCGCGCGGCCGCGCGGCGGTGGACGGGCAGCGAGGAGGCGGGTTGGGCGGCGGCCTGGCTCTCGCTCCTCGCAGGGTTCGTCGAAGTGCCGTGGTTCTCGTCCGAGCTGATGATGAACCTGCCCATCGCCGCGGCCCTGTATTTCTTCGTGCGGCGCGATCTCCTCGCGTGCGGGTTCTTCATCGGGGTCGCGACGCTCTATCGCCACCAGTCGGGGATCGCGGCCATCGCGCTGGGCCTCGCGGTTCTCTACCAGCAGCGGCGAGAGCCGGGCAGGGCGCTGGCGCAGGTTTCCGTCATGGCCCTCGGGTCGACGGCGCCCTGGGTCCTGGCGGCCGCCGCCTACGCGGCCATCGGACAATTTCCGGCGTTCTTCGAGTGGAGCATCAAACGCGGCGTCGCCTACGCGAGCCACGGGCGCGCCGGCTCGGCGCTGGCCCGCGCCGCCGGCTCGACCGCGCTCTGCGTGGGAGCCACCTGCGTGGTGTGGGTGCTGGGCGTGAGGGAGACGTTCCGGCCGCGTCCCGATGTCGTCTGGCGCGGGCTGGTGCTGCTGCTCTGGATGAGCTTCATCCCCGTCGCGCTGGGCGGCAGGTTCTATGAGCACTACTACTTGCAGTTCGTGCCGCCGCTGGCGGTGCTCGCCGCGCCGGGCGCCGCCGAGCTTGCAGCGCGCTGGCGAGAGTTGCTGCCGCGCGTTCGCGGCCTGGCGATCGCCGGCGTGGCCGTGCCCCTCGCCGTGTGGCTCTCGTTCTCCTGGGGGAGAGGCCTCGCCGGCCGCTATCCCGAGCAGGAACCGCGCGCACGCGCGGCCGCGCTCTGGCTGCGGGCCCACTCCGCTCCCGCCGACACGCTCTTCGTCTGGGGTCACTACAGCCCCATCTACACGCTCTCGCACCGCCTGCCCGGCACGCGCTACGTGAACACCTCGCCGCTCATCGGGAACTTCGATCCGGAGCACCTGACGGCGTCGTTCGATCCCGCCCGATCCCGCTCGCAGCCCGACGTCGAGTGGGCGCTGGCCGACCTCGATCGGCGCCAGCCCGAGTGGTTCGTCGACACCTCGACCGCCGACATCCACAACTGGGGCCGCATCCCCGTCTCGACGTTTCCCGAGCTCTTGCGCTACCGCGCCGAGCACTACACGGAGTCGGCGCGGCCGGGCGGGGTGGCCGTCTATCGCCGCCGGGAGCTCCCGGCCAAGCAGGCGCGCCGCGCTCCCGAATGACGCGACGCGTGGCAAACCCTTGCCGGCAGCACCGAACCTTTGCTAGGAGAGCGCATCGTGAGCGAGAGCACCAACCTGGCCGTGGCCAAGAAGGAAGAGCCGGCGGCGTACCGGCGAATCGCCAGCATTTCCGAGCTGGAGCCCTACGGGCAGTTTTCCAAGTGGGTGGACGACCACGACATCCTCGTCTTCCGCCACAACGGCGAGATCAAGGCGCTCTCGAACATCTGCCCGCACTTCGGCGGGCCGGTCGGGTATCACCAGATGCAGAAGGGCATCTTCACCTGCCTCTGGCACAACTACCGATACGAGGCCGAGACGGGCCGCTGCCTGAGCAACCCGCACCTGTGCCTGCGCAGCTACAAGCTCAAGGTCGAAGACGGCGGCATCTGGGTTCAACTGGTGGAGATCTGATGGCCGTGCTGACCGCGAAGTGCGCGCTCGATATGGATTGCCCCAAAGAGGTGGTGGTCTGGAATTACTATGACCACGAGCACGTGGTGGGCACGCACTACAAGTACTACAGCGAGTTCAAGATCCTCGCCGAGCGCGATGACTGGTGTCTCGTCGCGCGCTACTACAAGCTGCCCGTCATCCGCCTGCGCACGTCCTCGATCGGCTTCATGTACATGGAGTCGCCCAACCTCATCCGGTCGATCCAGCACGGCAAGCTGGGCCTCGTGCTCGACCAGCGGATCCAGCTCGACGATCTCGACGGCGAGCGGTGCCGCGTCACCTGCACCTATACGCTCGAGGTGCCGGGGTTCGTGCGCGTGCTCGAGCCGTTGTTCCAGCGGGTGATCGAGCGGTGGTTCCACGACACCTGGGTCGAGGATGCGCCGATGCGCGTGCGGCGATGGAGGATCTGGAAGCTCGGGTTCCGCGACTTCCGTGGGCTGGATTACGTCAACCAGAAGACCACCAAGCCCGCCGGCGCCGGCGCCTACCGGCCCTATCCGGTGAGCCTGCCGCTCCCCAAGACGCCGGAGAGTCCGCCGGGGTCGGGCTACAAGCGACCCTTCGACGAGAGCGTCGAGGTCGGGTACCGCGATTGAACTGCCCGGTCTGCTCGGGAGCCATGCCGCTTCTGCGGCACCAAGGCGTGAAGGACTTCGAGCACGGTATTCCCGCCGCGGTCGACTTCCGGCAGTGCGCCACCTGCGGCACGCTGGCGCAGGATCCGCGGCCCTCGCGCGAACAGCTCGCGACGTTCTATCCCTCGGACTACCGGCCGCACGCATCCAAAGGCGTGGTGGCGGCGCTCAAAGGATTGCAGGCGACGCTGCTGGCGCGAAAGTTCCGCCCCGCGCTCCCCGGGAAGAACGATCATCTCGAGAGCGGCTTCGGCGTCGACGGCCGGTTCAGCGCCATCTTCATGAACTACGTCATCGAGCACTTCGCCGACCCGGAGGCGATCCTGCGCCGGTGCCGCGAGCGGCTCGATCCCGGCGGGCGCGTCGCCATGCTGACGCCCAATGCGGAGTCGCTGTGCTCGTCGTTCTGGGGACGATACTGGTCGGGCCTGCACGCCCCGCGGCACACGATGATCTTCACCCCCCGCGCGCTCGAATTGCTGGCGAAGAAGACCGGCTTCGCTGGGGCGGACATCAGCTTCATCAACGACCCCGCGGGCTGGGCGCTCTCCTTCCAGAACCTGATCCAGTCGCGGCGCCGGGCCGCTCCGCGCGGAGGCACCGCCTGGTACAGCCTGGCCGCGATGCCCTTCTTCTATCCGTTCGCGCTGGCGGAGCGGGCTGCCGGCAGGGGAAGCGCGATGCTGGCGGTTTTCCGAACCTAGCAGTGCGCGCCTGGCGGCACAGCGAACGACCAACGAGAACGAGCGACGAGAACGAGAACCAGAACGGTTTTCGTTAGAGGTTTTCGTTTTCGTTGATGGTTTTCGTTTTGGTTTTCGTTGGGAGCAGCCTCGCGCCAGCCTGCGGCTGGCACTGCGGCTGCAATGTCTTGGTTGACGTTTTCGCTAGCTCGCTGCGCTCGCGCTGAGCTTCGATCGTCGTCCGTTCTTCATCGTCGTCCTCCGCTGCCGCTTTCAAAGGAGGACGACGATGAAGAACTGGACGACTCTTCCACACGAGAAGCTCATCGCATATCAGGCTGCGCGGCAGTTGCTATCGCTGGTGCGTGAGGCGCGCATTTCCAATCCCAGGATTCGCGAGCAGGCCCTGAATGCTGCGAGCAGCGCCTGCTTGAACATCGCGGAAGCCACCGGCAGGTCGGGGAGCGCGGACCAGAAGCGCGTGTACGCGATCGCGCGTGGTGAGGTCTGTGAAGCGGCAGCTGCACTCGATATCGCTGCTCTCGGGGGCGGTTGCGCTGCCGACGCTGCGGCTGCAGGGGCAGCCTGCGCCCGCAGAGTCTATGCCCTGCTCAGCGGACTCATTAAATGACCAACGAGAACGATTGCAGCCGCAGTGCCAGCCGAAGGCCGAAGGCCGGCGCGACGCTCCACCGACGAAAACCAAAACGAAAACCCCCAAACGAAAACGACCAACGAAAACGAAAACCTCAAACGAAAACCGTTCTGGTTCTCGTTCTGGTTTCTCGTTCTCGTTGGTCGTTCTGCTTCACAGCGCGGCCACTAGAGTTCGGGGCTACGCCGCGCGATCGCTGACGGCCGGCGGCGGGGTGGAAGCGGCGCGGAAGTCGCGCTCGTAGATGCGCATCATGGCGAGGAAGAACGCCACGATGAGCGGCCCGAGCAGGATGCCGAGCAGGCCGAACATCGCCAGGCCGCCGAGCAGCGAGAGGAAGATGAGCCCGGTGTGCATCTGCACCTTGCCGCGCATGATGAGCGGCTTGCCCACCTGCTCGGCGCCGACCACCACGACGAGACAGAAGACCGCCAGCGGCGCGGCGGTGGTGTGGTGCCCCCCGAGCCAGAGCGAGGCCGTCACCGGGACCCAGACCAGCGCGGTTCCCACGCCGGGCACGAACGACACCAGCGCCGTCAGCATGCCGAAGAACCCCGCGTGGGGAATCCCGCTGAAGAGGTAGGCAGTGCCGGAGGCGACGCCCTGGAAGACGGCGGTCAAGAGAATGCCCGTGACGGTGGCGAGGGTGACCTTGCGCAGCTCGGAAGTCAGTTCCTGAGTCTGGCGCGCGTCGAGGGGCGAGACGCGCCACGCCCATTCCACCACGCGGCGGCCGTCGAGGAGCAGGAAATAGAGCGCGATGAGCATGATGACCGTCGCCAGGATCGCGCGCCCGCCGCTGGCGATGATGGCCGGCATGGCTTCCTGGACGAACCCCACCAGCCAGGTGACGCCGTCGTAGACCTGCTCGCGCGAGATGTGCAGGAGGGCCAGCACGCGGTCGAGCATCTCCTGGGCCGGCTCGGGCAGCGCCGCGCCGCGCAGGTCCACCACTGAGCGGACGCCGAGCGTGACGCGCAGGTAGGTGAGGCCCACCATCGTCTCGCGGGTCACGAAGGCGACGAGGCTGGCGAAAGGCGCGACGATCAGCAGCAGCACGCCGAGGGTCACGAGGGCACTGGCGACGGTGCGGCGGCCGCGCAGGGCGGCCGTCAGGCGCTCGAGCGGGCTGTGCAGCACCGCGGCGATGACGATGGCGATGAAGAGCGGCGTGCGGAACGGCCACGCCACGTAGACGAGCAGCCCCGCCGAGAGCAACAGCAGCGCCAGGAACGGGCGCGAGATGCGGGCTGGCGGGGGCAGGTCCATTGCAGGACCAGTCTACTTCAGTCGCCAGCGCCGCACCGTCGCGTCGTCGCTTCCATGCCATCAGTTGCCGATCACGAAGAGGACGCCGTCGTTCTGGGTGTAGATGCGCCCGTCGGGCCCGATGGAAAGCGGGGTGTACGCCGCGCCGATGGCCAGGTTGGTGAACACCCTGTTGACCAGCTTGCCGTTGTTGATCTCGTAGAGGTTGCCGTCCTCGCTGTTGGCGAAAACGGTCCCGTTCCCGTCGATGGCCGGCGCGTTCACGCACCACTCGAACCCGTTGGGATGGTCGGAGACGCAGGACAGCGTCCCGTCGGCGTTGCGCTTGCAGGAAAGCTGGTTGGTGTTCTGGAAGCGCCAGTTGACGTTCAGGTCGGGCGAGAGCGAGCTGATGAAGTACTGCTCGGGGTAGCCCGGATTGGTAGCGTTGCGGTTGGGAGGGCAGATGATCGCGTCGTTGCAGTAGGACCCGACGTTGCCGTAGTGGTTCTCCTTGGTGACCACCTGGAACGTCGAGCTGCCGTCGGCCGCCGGCAGGATGGCGGGTGTCGTGTCCCAGCCGAACTGGAAGCCGCCCCAGGGCGCCGCGGTGGGAAGGTACTCGCCAGAGCTCGACCAGCGCATCAAGTGGCCCTGCGCATAATTATACCGGGTGTACGCGCCGTAATAGATCGAGCCGTCCGGCGCGATCGTCGGCGCGGAGGTCGAGTCATCGAGCACGCGGCCGCTGCCGGGCATGCCATCCGGCGGACTGAAGCCGGTGGGCGCTCCGGCGCGGCAGCCTCCCGGCTGGCCATTCGGGGGCAAGAACGGCGTGCCGCAGCCGTCGTGGAACTTGTTGCGCATCGACGAGGCCCACCTGGGCGTCAGGTTCGGGTTGATGGCGATCAAGTACCCGTAATAGTCGGTGAACGACGCGCGGCTGATGTCGTAGATGGTGCCGTCCGGCGCGATGGCCGGTGCGGTGTTGACCGGCGGCCGCTGCGAGCCGCACGTCAGGCTGATCGGCGGCGCCGGCTGCCCGGTCGCATCGAGGACCGGCCAGGGCAGGTTCGCTGTCGAGTACCGCCAGAAGCACCGGTCGGCCGGCGCGGGCGCGCCCGGGACCAGCGACGCCCACGGCACCGCCGTCGGCACGCCGGCAGCGGTCACCTTGACCAGCCACGACTGAGGAACGTCGACCAGCCACGGGTCCTTCACGCTGCCGTCGAGCTGCATCACGTTGTAGTAGATGTTCCCGAACTTGTCGGCGCTGAGCGGACCGACCGCGTACGTGTTGGGGTCGAGCGTCGAGCCGAACGGCGTGACGTGCGCGATCACCGCGCCGGTCCCGCGATCGAGCTTCCAAGCCGCGCCGCCGAATCCAGGTACCCACATCGCGTCCGCGGTGAGCGCGCCGTGATAGACCGGCTCCCAGCCGGGGCCGTCCTTGTCGGGGGAGAAAGGCGCCGGCTTCCAGTCGTTGATGTGCGTCCACTGGAGCGTGAGCTGGCCGTTGATCCAGGTGAACTTGTTCTCGCACCAGGTCTGCACGGTCCAGTCCTTGATGTTCGAGTACTGGCCGGTCTTGCACTCCATGAAGACATCGTTCCCGTCGACGAGCGGCGTCTGGTAGTGCACCAGCAGGCCGTCCTGGGCGTACGGGCCCGCTTGCTCCTTGGAGACGAATGGATCGTAGACGATCTGCGCCTGGATGTTCGAGCCCGTCTGCCCCGCGACGCTGACGTTGCCATTGTGGGTCGGGCCGCGGCCCCATTGGCCCCACCACGGCGTTGGGCCCCCCGCGGCATACACGCCTGCAGCAGCCAACACGGACACGAGCGCCCCAAGCACTCTTCGCGCAGTCATGCGGATCCCCCTTGTTGCGAAAGGGCGTGACGCTAGGCTTGCGCGAGGAACCGTTGCAACAGCCGTTAGTCGTAGTGTAATACTTCATGGTCAGCGGCCCGGCCCCTCGGGCCAGCTGTTCGATGAGAACGACCAACGAGAACGGCCTTTCGGTTCTAGTTCTCGTTCTCGTTTATCGTTTTCCTTTGTCGTTCTCCGGCATGTGCAGCCACGCGGCGCCGACCTGGGCAACGCCTGAGCGCCCAAGGCATCAGACGAGTTTCAGGAGAGGACCGCTATGAAGCTCTACTTCAAGCCGGGCGCCTGCTCGCTATCGCCCCACATCGTGCTGCGCGAGCTCGGCCTTCCGTTCGATCTCGATCGGGTCGACACCAAGGCCGGCAAGACGGCTGCGGGGCAGGACTTCCGCACGATCAACCCGAAGGGCTACGTGCCCACGCTGCAGCTCGATGACGGCGCGGTGCTCACCGAGGGGGTCGCCATCGTCCAGTACCTGGCAGATCGCAAGCCCGAGGCACAGCTCGCTCCCAAGTCGGGCAGCCTGGAGCGCTACCAGCTCCAGGAATGGCTCAATTACATCGCTACCGAGTTGCACAAGGGATTCGGAGGGCCGCTCTTCGCCAACGCGTCCGAAGAGGGGAAGCAGGCGGCGCGCGCGGCGTACGGCAAGAAGCTCGACTTCCTCGCCCAGCGCCTGGAGAAGGGCGAATTCCTGCTAGGTGAGCGCTTCACCGTTGCGGACGCGTATCTCTTCACGGTGCTGACCTGGTCGAAAGGCCGCGGCATCCAGCTGGAAAACTGGCCCGCGCTGAAGAAGTACTTCGATCGTATCGCAGCGCGGCCTGCGGTCCGCGAGGCGATGCAGGTGGA